>JAEIGA010009821.1_pt1 | contig 14497 bp, 5 predicted proteins | sample 9270691 | NCBI WGS metagenome assembly JAEIGA01 (sample SAMN17057246, study PRJNA624740) | gut metagenome | biome: biome; isolation source: fecal sample | host: Bos grunniens | place: China: Xizang | collected 2019 | reverse complement strand
GTAGGCACCCGCGCGTCTCATCCCCGAACTTCAATCTGGCCCGTGCTTCCGGCGGCTGCATCGAGTTTGTCGTCCCGGCAGGCGGCTATGCGGATGCGCCAATCCATTTCCTCTCGAACGGCGAGTTCAACTCGGCCACGAATGCGCCGATCCGGCTTAGAGTCTCGCCCGACTCGCCGGCGCTTAAGGCCGGGTTCGCGACGACGACGCGCCTCGTGGATGCGAAACTCGTCGATGTGGCTGATGATGCCGCCGCCGTTGTGTTCGACCTGCCCTTGGGCGTGACGGTATCGCGTCACACGAATGAGGACGGCAACGAGGAAGGATATGACTGCGCAATCCCCGCGGGGAACGGGCCGACGCTTTCCGATGTCAGGGTCGTCGCGTGCGGCGACGCCTCCTTCACGGTCAACGGCACGGTGGCCACGCACAACGACGAGGCTGCCGCCATCAGGGCCTACGTTGCCGCGGACGGTGGCGACTTCGCGGCAAAGGGCGCCGCGGTTGCCGCCGCCGGACAGTTTGCCGTCAAGGTCAAGAACCTGACGGCCGGAACCAGGTATCGCTGGTATATCGAGGCCATGACGCCTTCCGGCTCGCACCGCACCGAGGCGCAGGAGCTGACGTTCCGTCCCGGCAAGGCGTCCGTTGCGTCGGCGAGCGTGGACTCGACCCTGGTGGATGGCGAAAAGGTGTATGTCTTCACCAATTCCACCGAGGCCGGCTCGATCACCTTCGCGCAGGGCGGCCTCGTCGAGGTGCTGGTCATTGGCGGCGGCGGCGCGGGCGGCAACGCCATGGGCGGCGGCGGCGGCGCGGGCGCGTTCCTGCACCGCTACGACTTCATCCCGGCCGGCACCTACGAGGTGACCGTCGGCAAGGGCGGCTACAACACCGGCAACAACCAGGGCTACGATGCGGTTCCGGCGGAGGCTTCCTCGATCGGCGACATCTTCGTGGCGCCGGGCGGCGGCGCGGGCGGGCGCTGGGGCGCGCAGGGCAAGGTGCAGGGCGGCAGCGCCGGCGGCAACAGCGGCAACTCCAATGTTCCGGCGGTCGGCATCTATCCGCTCGGCCGCGACGGCGGCTCGCAGACGACCGGCCACGCGTATATCGGCGCGGGCGGCGGCGGCGCGGGCGGTGCCGGCCACGACGCCAGGACGTGGGGCGGCATTTACTACGGCGGGCGCGGCGGCGACGGCGTCGCCTGCGACATCACCGGCGAGGAGAAGATCTACGCCGCTGGCGGTGGCGGCGGCGTCGGCTCGGATGTCCACGTCCCGGGCTCGGCCGGACTTGGCGGCGTGCGCGGCTGTGGCATGGATGACACCGAACACTTCGATGCGCCGGACAACACCGGCTCCGGCGGTGGCGGCGGCAACTACCAGAACAACACCTACCGCATGGGCGGCGCGGGCGGTAGCGGCATCGTCGTCATCCGCGTAAAGAAGTTCGACAAAATAGGCTTCTCGATCATCGTGCGGTAGTTGTGGAAATCATCTGGGTTTGATATAATCATCTCTAAATCTTCAAGATTTTAATGTCTAAAGGAGATGCGACGCCTAAAAGAGATGCGACTATGATAATTGCACAGAATCGTTGGTTTTCCAGGGGGGGTAATTATAAGTGGAAAGGTGAAAGTGGAAAGTTGAAAGTTGCGCTTTCGCTTTTCGCCTCGCTTCTCCTTGTTTCGACCGCGTTCGCGGAATACACGTGCGAGCTTTCGTTCCCGCATGCGCCCGCCACGGCGCTCGTTGACTTCCCCGTGCTCGTGCGCATTTCCTCGACCGCACCAAGCGGCTTTTCCTATGCGGACTGCCCCACGGCGAGCTGCATCTGGTTCACGGACGAGAACAACGACACGCTTCCCTTTGACGTCGACACGTGGAACGCGTCGGGCGAATCGCTCGTCTGGGTTTCGGTGCCGTTGCTCTCCTCTTCTACGATGATCACGATGCACTGGTCTCAAAATGGCGGTGAGGATTCGCCTGCGGCCTCCGAGGTGTGGACGCGTGCGAGATACAAAGCCGTGTGGCACTTTAACGGCGACGCGACGGAATCCGCGACAAACCTCGTCTCATCCTTGACTGTTGGCGCACCGACGTTCAATGGCAACGGCTCGTATCCCGGTCCCCTTGGCAAGACCCTCTGGCTCAATGGCTCCTCCGCCATCGCCTATGCCGTAGATCCGGCCTGGACAACGCTCGGCGAGAACTCCTCGCTTACGATCTCCCTGCTTGCGCGCCCCGTCAAGGAATCGCTCAGCACATACTCCCGCATGGTGTGTTGCCAAACCGCCTGGACCGTCGCAAGCGGCTATACCTTTGCTGTTCACTCTCCCAATAGCAAGATTACGCTGGGTTCGTCGGGCTCGAGCGAACTTGCCATGGCCAGCAACGAATGGTCCGGCTGGCCGGCCAGCGATTGGACGCATTTCGCGGCCGTCTACGACAACACCTCCGGGAAGATATTCGTCAACGGTGTATCGAAGAAAACAGGGACAATCAAAAAGCTCTACACGCCAGAGCAGCCGCTTTATCTCGGCGCGAACGCAGACGGCGCGCAGCGCTACTGGACCGGCGGCCTCGACGAAATCCGCATCCGTGCTGCGGCCTCCTCCGCCGAATGGGTCGCGGCTGAAAACGCGACGGCCACGAATAGCGCCTACGTCTCGTTCGGTGAAGTGCAGGAAAAGGCCGATGCCGATGGTGGCCTTGTCTTTGGCGCGCTGTCCGTAGATTCCGTTTCAATAACTAACGCGACCTTCTCGTCGCGGCTCAAGGGCATCGGGGGAGGAGCGACCTCCGCCGATGTCTGGCTGGTTGTCTCGGGACTTGGCAAGTCGCATGTCTGTCCGCTTGAATCCGTCGGCGGGGCGTCGCTTTTGTCCGCATCAATCGACGGACTCCAGCCCGGCACGGAGTGGACGGCCTACTTCACCGCGACGAACGACGCCTCGCCTGCCGTTGGCGTGGTCTCGGAGACTGTCGCGTTCTCGACTCCATTCGACGCTGGCAGTGCATCTCCCGGCCTCTATCAGGCAGTCGCGTCTTCTAGTGCGATCGCGCAGAATGCCGCTGCGGGATGGGACATAGAGGGCTCCTCGCTGGGGACCGTCACCATCGGCCCTCTTGCCATGCGGACGGCGAAGACTTCGGGAACTGTCCATAGCTGGTATTCGATAGATGGATTGAGCACTTTCTCTTGGGAGAGCGGCACCTGCTACGGCTATGCCGGGTACATGTACATGGAGGGTGGCAAGGACTACTATTTTGCCGGCGCAATCGACGACGCGGGCTACGTCTGGGTGAACAACGGCGCTGCGAATTGGAACGCCAGTCGTTCGAGTTCGCAGCTCGGTGCCTACTGTAGATGGGACGCGGCTGGGCCGTTTGCCATCAAGACGTCCGGCTACTACCCGGTCACGTTCTCGGCGTGGAACAATTCCGGCGACGCCGGAGCCGAATTCAACGCCTCGGTGCTGGCCCACCAGGCAGCGCTACGCTACGCGGCGGTCGAGAGTGGAGCCGGTGTGCCAGCAATGGGTAGCGATGTTTGGCGCTCGGCGGTCGATCCGGGTGACGGCTCGCTCTTCCGGCCGACCGCGCCGACGCGCGCGGTGGCTGTTATGTCAACGGAACGCGACGGAGTACTTCTCTCTGCAAGGGTTGCTTTATCTGAGGCATACGCCGGCGAGGTGAGCGAGCTTCGCTATGTTTACGGTGCTACGTATTGCGGTGACAATCCTGCGGACTGGGATGGCGGTTCGCTTGTGGCGGCATCGCTCCCGGCGACGGCTGTGACAAACGACTATGTCGTCGGCATTGCGGCGGACACGCGCTATGTGCGCTTCTATACGCAGAGCGGCAGTTCTGTCACATGGTCTGCCACGGTGTCGCTCGATTGGGCTGATGAGGGCTCGGTCGGCGGGGCGTTCCAGTTCCTTGGTACGCCAGAGACAACTTCCATTGGCGCCGAAAGTGCCGTCTTCGCCGCCTCTCTGGCGGCGCCCGGCGCGGGCGCGTCTGCGGCGCATGCGTGGTTTGTTCTTTCGGGAGGCGGCGAGACGCGGGTCATCCCGGCAGGAACGGCCACGGCTCAGACGAACCTCTCTGTTGCTGTGCAGAATCTCACCCCCGCTACTGAATACACCTTCTACTGCACGGCGACTAACAACGCTGTGACGCCGGTCGGCATTGATTCCTCTTCTGCGGTGTTCACGACCAGCAGCGCCGCCTCGGAATGGAATACCGCACTGGCCCAGTTCTCGCAAGATGGCAAGACACTTACAGCGTCGATACCCGTCACGAGTCTCGGCGTTGGCACAACGACGCTTTACTTGATGACCGGCTTCGACAAGAACAACGAGAACACGGTTTCAGCCTCCCAGGTCGTCTTGGCGCCTGGCGTGAAGACGCTCACCGCGAGCTTCCCTGACGTGCCATGGGGCAAGGTAGTCAACTACTCTCTCATGCTCGTGAACGGCACGGCTGAAAACGCGGTCACGAACTGGCCGTGTACCAGCGGTGAGGCCTTCTATGACAAATGGTTCAAACTGACGGACAACTCGAAATATACGTGGGTGGGCGGGAATTCAGGCATATGGAACGTCCCCGCGAACTGGACGCTTGCAACGGATGCGGGCAGTCTTGCACCGACCGGATATGCCGGCTATCCAGTCTGTGGCTCAACGGCGGTCTTCGCGACGGCTGCTGGCGCAGGGACGGTCACCGTGACCATCCCTGCGGCGCAGGGTTCGTCATACGATGGGGATGAATATTGCTGGATTGCTTCTACGCTTGACATGGGCGGAATGCACGAGCCGCTTGTATTCACTTCCGAGGACAAGACGGCGTCGGGCTGCCGTTTCAGGGTGCTTGGGCTTACGGCGGACAAGAACTACAACCGCCTCGTCTTTGACGGCTGCAACTTCTACACGGTGAACGATCTCTTTCAGGACAAGGGCGCTGCGTCTGCGGACGAGAACGGCGCGAACTTCACCGTCACATTCACAGGCGGCTCCATCGGCAATGGGATCGGGCGGCTCAACGCCGGGAAATGTCCAGGTGCGCGGACCATAGTCGAAGGTGGCACTGCGCTTTCGATTTCCAGCGAACTCTGGTCCGGCACGACCAGCAAGCCAGAGTCGGTTTTCTCGGTGGACAACTCGACCGTCACCTTCGGCAACAAGGTCGAGTTCGACAGCTACAACCAATACTTTGGGTCGGTGATGCGGCTTTCCGGCGCGGGCGCGAACGTGACGGCTCTGTATTTCCACACCAAATATGCCGCAAGCACAAATGTCGTCGAGTTCGTGATTCCGTCAGGTGGTTACAGCGCAGTACCGATATTGTCAACCAGCACGGCTAACATGTTCCCGAATGTCCTTGCTGGAGCATCGCTTACGCTCCGCGTGGCGGCTGACAGCCCCGGGCTTAAGAACATACCGAGGCGCGGCATCCAGCTTGTGCAGTCGGCCGCCGGCATCAACGCGGCGAACGTCAAGTTTGAGGATGTGAAGCCTAACAAGTGCGGCTTCTTCTTTAAGGACGCTGACGGCAACGAATACACCGACGCGGCGGCGATTGAGGCAGCCGGCAAGACTCCTGATGAGATTAAAGAAATCTGGTATCGTAATTTTAGAGGCGGTTTTTCCGTTATCGTATTATAGTTTTCAGTTAAGACTAATGAGGAATTAAAACATGAAAATATTGAATAACTTGTTGTACTTCGGGTGTGTAGCGCTTTTTTTCTCTTTTGCGTTTTTTGACTCCTTTGCCGCCGAAAAACCGCTTCAAGATACGCTTGCCGCGACGGCTACGTTCTCGTTTGGAGAGGTTAAGGTTAATTGCGAAAACCAAGGTGGCTGGAGGCTTGCGTTTTCGCGTGAAGTCGCGCCTGACGGAGCTGAAATCGCGAAGATCGTGCTCAACTGCGACGAAGCTAAAGTTCCGCCGAAGACGCGGCTGTCGTTTAAGGTTCCGCAGGTCGGCATGGACTACACCTGGGACGTAAACGCCGGCAACTGCGGTATGCGCCCGAACTGGGGAGCGCACACAAGTACTATGGTCGCGAGGGGGATGCCCGTATTCGTCTACTTTGACGGCAATGACACGAGCCATTTTTCCGTTGCGGCAGAGGAGTGCGTGCGACATCTTAACTATTCGGGAGGTGTTCGCGAGGAAGGGAGCTTTCTTGAGATCGGTATCGGCTGGTTTGAAACGCCCGAGGCCCCGATTTCGCACTACGAAACGCGCGTGAGATTCGACGCGCGCGCGCGGGGATTTGCCGACGCGGTGCGTGAGGCCGTCGCATGGGTTGAGAAGACGGCGGGCATTGTGCCGTGCCGCGTTCCCGCGTCCGCGTGCGACCCGCTCTACTCGAGCTGGTACAGCTTCCACCAGGACGTCCACGCCGCCGACATCGAGGCGGAGCTCGCAATCGCGGCGAAGCTCGGCATGAAGACGTTCATCCTCGACGACGGCTGGCAGATGGATGACACGAGCCGCGGCTATGCGTTCTGCGGTGACTGGCAGGTGTCGCCGCGGCTCTTCCCGGACATGGCCGCGCACGTGAAGAAGGTGCAGGATCTGGGAATCAAGTACATGGTGTGGTACTCCGTCCCGTTCGTCGGGCAGAAGAGCTTGAACTATAAGCGGTTCAAGGGTAAGTATCTCTATGAAAACTCCGGCCTTGGCGCAGCTGTGCTTGACCCGCGCTTTCCGGAGGTGAGGAAGTTCCTCGTCGACACGTACGTGAAGGCGCTCAGGGACTGGAACATCGACGGCTTCAAACTCGACTTTATCGATTCGTTCTCCATCTGGGGCGAGGATCCGGCCGCGAAAGAAAATTATTCCGGGCGCGACATCAAGTCGCTTCCGCTCGCCGTCGACCGTCTGATGACCGAGGTCAAGAGCGCGCTTACGGCGATCAAGCCCGATATTCTCGTTGAGTTCCGCCAGAGCTATGTCGGAGCCGCGATCAGGAAATACGGCAACATGTTGCGCGTTGGCGACTGTCCAGGAGATATGCGCCGCAATCGCTTTGCCATCGCGAATCTACGTCTCGCCTCTGGAGGGACGGCTGTTCATTCCGATATGCTTGAGTGGAACTTCGCAGATAGCCCCGAGCGTGCCGCTCTCTACATCATTAACTCCATATTCGGCGTCGTGCAGTATTCGGTAATGCTTCGCGATGCGCCGAAGGAGCATCTGGCAATGATCGAGAAGTGGATCAGGTTCTCGCAGGATCATCGTGAAACGCTTTTAAATGGTAAATTTACGCCGCGCCATCCTGAGCTTCAGTACCCTATTATTGAGGCAGAGGGTGAGAATGAAGTTATCATCGGTCTTTATGACGATGGCCGCGTGGTAGACCTGCCAGAGTGGAAAAAGACGTTCGTTATGAACGCCTCGGGTAAGGACTCTTTTGTTGCACGACGCGGCGGAAAGATTTTTGAAGTCACTTGTAAGTCCGGTGACTGGGTTGAGTTCAGTTTGCCCCCGAGAGAGACCGACTGGATGGCCGGCAAGGTAGGCGCGTTTGTTCATTACTGGCCGGGGATAGCCGGGCGTGCGTCGCGGAAGTTCGACGTGCAGAGGATGAAGAAAGATCTCATCGACGCGGGAGTCGACTACTTCTTTCTCACGCTTGGACAGAACGCCGGCACGTACATCGCGCCGAATGAGACGTATGAGCGCATTACAGGCTGCAAGCGCGGCGTTTCAACCGCGGCCTGCAATGGGCGCGACATTCCGCGGGAGATGATTGAGGCGCTGCGCGGCACAGGCATCAAGTTCTGTCTCTATCTTCCGTGCCGTCCGCCGGCGCGCGCGCCGGAAGACTGCAAGCGTATGGGCTACATCCCGTCTTCGGACGGCTTGAAGGACTGCACCGAGACGCCCGAGGGCCTTAAGAATTGGTGTGAAGTCATCGGCGAGTGGAGCGAGCGCTACGGACGCGATGTCCATGCGTGGTGGTTCGACGGCGCGGGAGGTTCAGGGTTCGGCGGCGACAGCTCGACGCTGGCGATACGCGCAGCCGCCCGTCGCGGCAATCCGGACGCGGTCTGCGCATTTGCGAAGCGGATCGTCGACTATGATCACGGCTATCGCTGGGTTTTGGGAATGGATCGCAAAGAGGGCCGTGAACTTAATACGTTTTTCACCGACTACACATGCCGTGGTACGGCGAGGCACGATGTGTGGGCGGGCTGCGATTTTACGGCCGGAGAGTCGACGAATCCGATGCGGCTTAAGTGCGACGGGCGCGAGTTTTTGGGCCGCCAGTGGTTTACGCTTACTTACATGGGCGGTATGTGGGGCTGGACGGATGTGCGTCATACCGATAATGTCTGGTCCGACTGGATGAAGCGCGTTCTTCCTCTTGGAGCGAGCATCTGCTTTGACGTGGGCTTTGTTCATGAGCTCGGTTACTGCTCTCCGGAGCAGATGGCGCAGCTTAAGCGCATCGTCTCGCTCGCACGTGGTAAGACCGACGCGAAGACCGCCGCGCGGCACGAGCGCGAGATGAAGGTAATAAATGCGCTCAAGGATGTTGAACTTTCATACGGACGCGGATGCGAGAATCCGATCTGTCTCGAAGACAGGGATACGGGAGAGGCCGAAATACGCGCTTCGCTTAAAAAGAACGACGCGGTATTCGTGAATGAGCGCGCGAAGACGACTGTATTTGAAGGTGATCTCACGCTTAAGAAGGGGCAGGTGTTCATCGGCGACAAAGACTCGAAATTCGCCGCGCCGCAAGGAAAGCGCATTACGGTAAAACTTGCCGACGGCGTAATGTTTGAGGGCGGCACATGGAAGGGCGTCGATTTTGATCTCAGGGGATGCAAGCATTTTATCTTCCGCCGAGTGTGGACGGAGGACTGCCGCGTGCTCGTAGACGGAGCATCGGAATGTGTGATAGAATATCTTGAGACTGCCGCACCGACGCCGAGGCAGGTTTTTGAAATCAAGTAAAAGCAGGCAACATCTAACGAACAAAAAGGATAAAATCATGATCAGCAGAAGGGGTTTTATTGGCGCGGGATCCGCGCTTCTCGCAGTCAGCGGCTACGCTACCGCCGGCAAGAAGAAAGACGAAATGCAGGGCTTCGAAGAGCGTGACGCCGGCAAGCTCGCCGACATCAAGTGGACGCCGTTCTCCGACCGCAAGGTGCGCTGCGCCATAGCGGGCGAGGGCGTGTGCAGCTTCGGCTCGCAGTTCGCCTACCAGTCCCATCCGAACGTCGAGGTCGTCGCGGTCACCGATCTCGATCCCGCGCGGTGCAAGCTTCTTCAGGAGCGCACCAGGGCGAAGAAGACATATCCAAGCTGCGAGGAGCTCATAAAGAACGCCGCGGCGGACAAGATAGAAGCGCTCTATATCGCGACGGACGCACCGAGCCACGCGCGTCTTGCGATCATGGCGCTTGAGCACGGCCTTCACGTCGCAAGCGCAGTACCTGCGTTTTTCGGCAAGGATCAGCTTGATCTCGTTCCGAAGATCGTCGAGGCGGCGAAGAAGAGCGGTAAGCTCTACATGATGAACGAGACGACGGCATTCCGTCCGGAGTGCGTCGCGATGCGCACGCTCTTCGAGGGCGGGGCGCTCGGCAAGCACGTCTACACCGAGGGCGAGTACTTTCACTATTGGGCGCAGAATGGAATTCCCTCCTACAAGGGCTGGCGCCACGGACTTCCGCCGCAGTACTATCCGACGCACTCGAACGGCTTTTATACCTGCGTGACGCACGGCTCGTTCACAGAAGTGATGTGCGTGGGCATCACGAGCGATCTGCCCGATTTTAAGGACGCGAAGAACCCCCACGGCAATTCGTTCGGCTCGGAAGTCGCGCTCTTTAAAACATCAGACGGCGGCGCGGCGCGTATGGCGGTTATGTGGGATTCTCCCGGCTACCACGGCGAGACTGGGCGCATCAACGGCTCGAAGGGGAGCTACGGCACCTACACTTCCAAATACAACGGGCAGGAGAAGGACCTCGCGTCGAAGATCGACTTTTTGAAGAAGCCGCTGCCGCCCGGAGTCAATGCCGGCGGGCACGGCGGGTCGCACGCATATCTCACGGATGACTTCATACGCGGTATTCTCATCCCTGGGCACAAGGTGTGCTGCGATATCAAGACTTCGCTCGACACGACGATTGCTGGCGTCTACGCGCATATGTCCGCTCTCAAGGGCGGAGAGACGCTTAAGATTCCGCAAATAGGCTGTTAAAATCATAGAGGGTGATATGCAGATAACTAAACGCGATTTTCTTAAAAAACTCGGTCTTTGCGGTGCGGCCGGCGTTGCCGGCAGTGTTCTGGGCGACGAATATGTTGTTACGGGCGATAAACTGCCTGAAGGTTCTATTGGGGACCCCACAAAACCTTTTTTCGCCCAAAACATATTTCCATTGCCGCATACGATAGAAGATGGACCCAGTGCGTTTTTAGAGGGGGGCAAGGTTTTTCAGCCGGCGCGCGAACTGCCTGTTTTCCACGAGACAGATGTCGTTGTTGTTGGCGGTGGTCCTGCCGGTTTCGCAGCGGCCGTAGCGGCAGCACGTCAGGGAGCAAAAGTTGCTCTTGTTGAGCGTTATGGCTCTCTCGGCGGGCTATTTACAAACGGCATGGTGCTTATCGTTCTTGCCACGGGACGAAAAGAGGAAAACGGACGCTGGACGCTCGTTACGCGCGGTATTTGTGAAGAATTTATGAACCGCTCGCTTGCGCTCGGCTCTGATGTCAGTACGAAAAAACCTTCTGATAAGCGTCATTGGCAGCCGACAATCGATCCTGAAGGCGCGAAATATCTTATGGATACCATGGTTGCTGAGGCAGGGGTGGAAATGTTCTTTCACTCTTGGGGCGTAGATGTTATCCAAAACGGAGACAAAGTTCTCGGGGTCGTATTCGAATCGAAGCAAGGTCGTCAGGCTATTCTTGCCAAGCAAGTAGTGGATTGTACCGGTGACGGAGATATGTTTTTCGCGGCAGGTAGTGATTATAGGCAGATCAGCCATGCGATAGGCTTTGTCACGAGACTCGGGAATATGGATCGAGTAACCGCGAAGGCTCCTCCGAAGGACGCCAACGGTAAGACGCTTCCCGGATTTTGGCCCACTCGCGGAAATGAAGCCAATCCTTCGCTCAGGTGGCTTGGTGTGCTTGGCCCTAAAGGAAACGGGTTGGATGTAAGAGACCTTTCGAAAGCCGAAGTCGCCCATCGCAAAGAATGGTGGGAGCATGTAAGAAAAATGCGCAAGACGCCAGGTTGGGAACAGGTTTATATTTCCAGCACATGCTCTCAGATCGGTCCGCGTAACACAAGACTTCTTGATTCTTCTTTGATTATTGACAGAAAGATGGTGGAAAACGGCTATAAATGTGATGATTGCATCGGCTGGATGGGCTCAGACGGGCCGCATTACAAAGGCGTTCCCGTGTCATACCGCGCGTTACTTCCGAAGAAGACGGAGAACTTGATAGCGGCAGGCCGTTGTCTCGGTGCGCCTGATTCTTGCGATATATTCAGACTCATCGCGCCGTGCTTTGTTACCGGTGAGGCGGCGGGGACGGCGGCCGCGCTTGCGGCGCTCTCGGGTAAATCTCCGCGTCAGATAGAATATGGAGTTCTTCGCAAAGCCCTCGAAGAAAAAAATGTGTTTTTATCCTAACCCCTAACTCCTAACCCCTAATCCCTACTATGACAAACAACATAAAATTAATGGTTATGATGGCTACGTTTGCGGTGGCCACACTTTTTGCTGGCGAGAGCGTCACCGTTGAAACAGCTAATACGATGATGATTTTTGAGCGCGTCAGGAGCGGAGCCGGTGAGCGGCTTTTCATGAGGCATTACGGTGAAAAGTTCGCCGATGTAAAGGGCGCTCTTGCTCTTGCGCTTTGCCATGGTAAACCTCAAAGTTCACTTGGCACGGAAGAGCCGAGCGTTTATTCGGTTTTCGGTGAAACGAACAGGCGGCTCAACCGTTTTGGCGGACTTAAGGTGACGCATTGTGACGGATCTTTGACGCTTGATCTTATTGTCGAAAAAATTGAGCGTGTAAATGGAGATCTTGTTGTCAGATGGCGAGATGCGGTTTATGATTTTCGCGTGATTCAGCATTTCATCACACGCGGTGACACCGATATGATTGAAACGTGGGTTGAGATTGTCAATGGGGAGAAGGGTGCGGTCAGAATTTCACGCATGTCTTCGCTCTCTTTCATTTTCCCGTTTATGGCGAACGATTGGCGTCTTATGAGTCTTACGGGCGAATGGTGCTCGGAAGGCGAAGTTGTGGAAACGCAGCTTTCACGCGGAAGGCGCCTCGTTCTTGATTCGCGCTCAGGGGTGCGTGATGCGTGGCTAAACAATCCTTCGTTCATGCTGTCGATCGATGGGCCTTCAACAGAAACGAACGGCCGTGTGATAGGCGCTGCGCTTTGCTGGTCGGGCGCGTGGGAGATGTCGTTTAGGCTAAGTGAAGTTGATATGCTTGAGGTGACTGCAGGTCCTGCAAATGTCGCGGGCGACTATGTGCTTGACAGCGGCAAGTCCATCACTCTTCCTGTAGTCGCGTTGACTTATTCTGACAAGGGCAAAGGGCAGGTTTCGCGCAATTTCCACCGCTGGGCTCGCCGCTATTGGATGCCCAATGGCAAGAAGGAAAGGCCGACTCTTCTTAACAACTGGGAAGGAACGGGATTTGCTTTCGACGAGCCGCTTCTCCATGAAATAATGGATGGCGCCCAGAAACTCGGTGTTGAGATGTTTGTTCTCGACGACGCATGGTTCGGGCGTGGTAAATTTGCCCGCAATGACGATACGCACGGGCTTGGAGATTGGTGTGTAAATACCGAGAAGCTTCCGCACGGGTTGGCCGGTCTTGCCGAAGAGGCGAAGAAGCGCAATCTCAAGTTCGGTTTTTGGGTAGAGCCTGAAATGGCGAACTGGGGAAAGTGCGACCTTCTTGCAAAACACCCGGAATGGGCGCTTCAGGAGAAGTCGCGTCCCATGCGTCTTGGCCGAGGCGGCACACAGGTGGTTCTTGATTTGGTCAACCCCGCGGTCAGAGAAGACATTTGGCGTCAGCTTGACGCCGCCTATTCGTCGGTTCCGGGTTTAGCTTACATCAAGTGGGATGCCAATGCTAATATTGATAATGTGGGCTCGACCTATCTTGATGATGCGCATCAGGCGAACCTTTACTTCGATTACACTTTAGGCTACTACGATATTCTCAAACGTCAGCGCTCTAAGTATCCGAATCTTGATATTCAGGCATGTTCGTCCGGCGGTGGTCATATGGAGTACGGCTCGCTTAAGTATTGCGACGAATTCTGGACTTCCGACAACACCGATCCGCGCGACCGTGTGAAAATGCAGTGGGGAGCCAGCATGTTCTATCCGGCGAGCGCTATCGCAAGCCATGTGACGCGCTCTGGGCGTAATGTTCCGTTTAAGTACCGTGTAGACGTGGCGTTTTCAGGACGATTTGGTTTTGAGATGCAGCCTAAACACATGAAGGGGCGTGAAATCGAATTTGCCAAGAGTGCCGTAAAGGAGTATCACCGCATTCGCCCCATAGTTCAGCAAGGCGATCTTTACCGTCTCGTTTCGCCTTATGAGCATGATTATTCGGCGCTCATGTTTGTTGATGAATCGAAGGAAAACGCCGTCGTGTGCATTTATGGCCTTTCCCGCGACGCGAGAAAGAATTATCCGCCGCCGCTCAAACTTCAGGGGCTTGATCCGGCGAAGCGCTATAGGCTTAAGGAAATCAACACTGAGTTTTGGCGTTCCCCCCATTCGCCGCTTATCGCTAAGCCGACGGACTTTGTCGCTGAGATGCGCCCTGGGGAACTTCCCTCGGGAGAGTCTCTCATGAAGTTTGGGCTGCCGATAATGCTCGGCGACAGAGACTATGATTCTGCGATTTTTGTGTTGACGGCTGAAAACAGTGTTAAGCGTCTGTGAAAAGTCGTAGGGGGAAAACCATCTTTAACTTTTAGATGGTGGAGATAAGGGGAGTCGAACCCCTGACCTTCTCAATGCCATTGAGACGCTCTACCAACTGAGCTATATCCCCAATAAGTTGAAAACGGTGCATATTATCGCATATATTTTGTTATCTGTCAATGGGCATATTTGAGAATTTTGTAAGCGGTTAGTTTGAGGTGCCAATTTGGCACCTCAAACAGAGGCGGAGACAGATACGGCGCTTATGCATTCACAGAGCAGGGCATTGCCATGTTGTCCAGCATTTTGCGAAGTTAAGGTGCGCCTTGTCTGTAAAGATCGCGGCAAGCCGACGCCGACCGAAATCGCGAAGTTCAACCGTCAGTACAAGGGTCTCGCCGTCACCTACTCTGACGACTTCCACGACCGGTTCCTCGTCATCGACAACATCGAGCTGCATGGCCTTGGCTCGTCCATCAACTGCCTCGGCCGTCGCGTTACTTCCTACACCACCCGCGACGCGAAG
>JAEIGA010009820.1_pt1 | contig 14497 bp, 8 predicted proteins | sample 9270691 | NCBI WGS metagenome assembly JAEIGA01 (sample SAMN17057246, study PRJNA624740) | gut metagenome | biome: biome; isolation source: fecal sample | host: Bos grunniens | place: China: Xizang | collected 2019 | reverse complement strand
CCGAGTTCGATGGTTCGAATCCGTCCCCCTCCACCATTTTTATTTTATAGGCCATTAGCCAAGCGGTAAGGCAACGGACTTTGACTCCGTCACTCACTTGTTCGAATCAAGTATGGCCTACCATTTGTAATTAACTCAAACGTTGTGTTGAGTTTTTTTTATGCTTAATTTTACAAAAATAGTTTAAAGTGTTATAATAATCATTGAGGTACTAAACTATGAACGTAATAGAATATTTAATTGAGTTAGAAGAAGAACTGAAATTTCTTCCTAAATCTAAACGGGAATCAACATTAATTATTTACCGTGAGAAGATAAACAATTTAATAGATTTTGGAGAATCTGAAGAAAAAATAGTTGCAAGTCTTCCAAGTCCTCAATCGATTGCTGAAGGATTGTATTCAAGTGAAGGGATCGATTATTTGGAAAAAAGGAAAAAGCAATCCAAACAAAAAGCTAATTTTAAAGCAATTGTATCTACATTTATAATTTTGCTTTTAGTAAGTTCAACTATTGTTCTTACGTGGTTTACTTTTGGTAGTATAATTAGAGTTAGTAGTTTAGTGTTTAGATTAAAAGGCATATTAGAAATTGTAATTAATACAATATTAGTTCTTTCTTATATTTTAGTCTTGTTATTAGTTTATATATTTTTATTAGATTTATTTCATATGATATTTAATATGTTGTTAGAAAATGTATTAGTGCCATTTGATAAAAATCCAAAATTCTTAGATAATTCTATTATGGATTATATTGATAAATTTATAAAAAAACCAAAACTTCTTGGTAAAGTTTTATCTGTTTCAGCATTAATATTATTTGTATTTTTGATCATAGGATATTGCACTAAAACATATTTTTATCGTTCGTTTGCGAATGTTAAATCAGAAGAAGTAGTTCAAGAAATAGATTTATCTACTTATAAAGATATCAACAAAATATTACTTGATGTAGATTCTGCCAACATCTTATTTAGTAAAGGAACAAATTTATCAATTAAAGTTTCAAGTGAATTTGAAAGAACAAACAAAATTCAACAAATCGATAAGACATTAAAGTTTACAACAGATACATTGAAAGAATTTGATATGTTCGGTTTATTTTCAGAACCTGTTCCTTATATTGAAATTACAATACCTGAACAATTATCGATAACTTGTTTAAATAAAAGTGGTATTATTCAATTTGATAATGTAGTTTTAAATGATTTAACATTAACTGCAAATTCTGGTAATGTTATTATTTATGAATCAGTTTTCAATGATCTTAATTTGTTAATTCAAAAAGGTGGTATTAATATTACTAATTGTAGTTTTAATAACGCAAGTATTGAATCAAGAGCTGGGTCAGTTTTATTAGAAAACAACAAATGTAATGATTTAAAATATATTAATGGAGCTGCAAAAGTAAATATTAATAATACTGTTTTAAATAAATTATCTCTAACAAGTTCTAGTGGTGATGTATTTATTAATAAGATGGAAAATGTAGAAACAATAATTGAAACACAAAGTTGTACTTTAGATTTAAAACAAGTACATTCAAGTAGTAATATAAATATTAAATCATTATATCAAACATCTGTTACACTTTATGAATCAACTACAAAACAATTAAATGTTGGAATGAATTCTGGAACATTTACTGGCTACTATTTAACAATGAATGGTAAGATTCAAACAACTGGAACAGTTATGTTAAGTTATATTAATGGTAATTTTGATGTAGAAGCATATGGAAGATATTGTGATATTCATGAATATATGGGTGAATCCCTAATATTAAAAACACAAGCATCTGAAACAACTTTAAAATATATTAAAACAGATTATTTAGATTATCAATCAAACAATTCAAAATCACTTCTTTATTTTGTTTTTGGAAAAGACATGATTGTTCTTGATCCAAAAGGAGATATAGTTCTTGATAATAGTAAAGAAATTAGTGAAGATTTAGTATTGTATTCTAAATATGAACAAAAAATTGAAAGATTAAATATTACTCCATCAGCTATATTTAATGTTAATGAAGGAGTACAATTAGGAGCATGGGAATGAAAATAATTGCTTATATAATGATGATTCTTGGATTTCTTGGTTGGCTTAGTTTGTATGTATTAACAATTATTTTTAAAGATAATGTAAACATTGACAACATATTATTTATTACAGGATATATATTTATAATTATATTTGCGGGAGGTTTTTTAATATATGCCAAACTACGAAAAAAAGTTAAAGAAAATCGATAATGAAATTTATCAAGCGCTTGTCGATGAACAAAAAAGACAAAGAGAAGGTTTAGAATTAATTGCTTCTGAAAACTATGTTTCAGAAAATGTTTTAGGTGTTGTTGGTTCATGTTTAACTAACAAATATGCAGAAGGATATCCAAGTAAAAGATATTATGGTGGCTGTGAAAATGTTGATGTTGTTGAGAATCTAGCAATCGAAAGAGTATGTAAACTTTTTGGTGCTAAATATGCTAACGTTCAACCACATTCTGGTTCACAAGCTAATATGGGAGCTTATCGAGCTGTTTTAAAACCAGGTGATAAAGTACTTGGAATGAATCTAAATGACGGTGGTCATTTAACACATGGACATAGTTTAAGTTTTTCAGGACAAGATTATAATTTTATTTCTTATGAAGTCGATCCTGAAACAGGATTTTTAGATTATCAAAAAATTGAAGAAATTGTTAAAAGAGAACAACCTAAATTAATTGTTGCTGGTGCATCAGCATATCCAAGAAAAATTGATTTCCAAGAATTTGCAAGAATTGCAAAAGAAAATAATGCATTATTAATGGTTGACATGGCCCACATCGCAGGAATCGTTGCTGCTGGGTATCATCAAAATCCAGTTGATTATGCAGACATTGTTACAACAACTACTCATAAAACATTAAGAGGTCCAAGGGGTGGAGTAATCTTAACTAATAATGAACAAATTATTAAAAGAATTAATCAAACTGTATTCCCTGGTATTCAAGGTGGACCTTTAATGCATGTTATTGCCGGAAAAGCTGTTTGCTTTAAAGAAGCACTTGATGATTCATTTAAACAGTATCAATATCAAGTTCTACTAAATGCAAAACTTCTTGCAGAACACTTACAAAAATATGGTTACAAAGTAATTACTGGTGGAACAGACAATCACATGTTACTTGTAGATGTTAAAACATCTTTAGGTATTACAGGTAAACAAGCAGAAAATCTGTTACATAGAGTAAATATTACATGTAATAAAAACACAATTCCAGGTGATACAGAAAAACCTGCATACGCAAGTGGTATAAGAATAGGTACGCCAGCTATTACTACAAGAGGTATGAAAGAAAAAGAAATTGAACAAATTGCTGAACTTATTCATTTAGGATTAACTGTAACAGGCGATGCTAAAGTTCAAGAAGTAAAAGAACGAGTTATTAAACTTAGTAAAAAATTTAAAACAACATTTTAATAAAGTATGTTAATAATAGTATTAGGATTATATTTTATTTTTGTATTAGTAAGTACACTCGTTCAAGAACAAAGTAAAAAATAGAGGAAGGTATGAAGCATGACAAGAGAAGAAAGAAAAGCTTTAAAAGCTGAAAAGAAAAAGAACAAAGTAGGATTTATGCAAGAATTTAAAAAATTTATTATGCGTGGTAATATTGTTGATATGTCTGTTGGGGTTATTGTTGGTGGTGCTTTCACAGCAATTGTTAACGGACTTTCAAACAATATTTTAAAACCAATTATTAACTGGTTTTTAGCAAGACTTTTAGGTAAAAATTCATTATCAGAAATTTATACATATTTACAAAAAGTAGAAGTTGCCGAATTAGACGAAGCTGGTAATGCAACAGGTAAAATGATTGTTGATTTAACTCAATCTATTTATATTGACTGGGGAGCATTTATCAATGCTATCATCAATTTCTTAATTATCGCTTTTGTATTATTTGTTATTGTTAAATTTATTAACAGATTAAATGATGCTAAAAAACAAGCTAATAATTTAAATGCTCGCATTGAATGGAAAAAAGCAAGAAACAAAAAATTAAATAAAAAAGAAAGAGCATATGTTGCAGAACTTGAAGCAAAAGCATTAGCAGAAGCTGAAGCAGCAAAAGCTCCAAAAGAACCAGTAATTACTGAATTAAGTGTATTACTAGAAATCAAACAATTATTAGAAGCTCAAAAACAAGCTCAATAATTTAAAAAAGTCTTGACAATTCAAATAAAATTAGATATAATCTATTTACAAAAAAGATCCTATAAGGAGAGTAACCGATAATAGATTTTCTATTATTGTTGCATTCGTCATCACGTATATGGTTAAGAGAAATATACCGGATGCAACTATCAGTATGACTGAGAGCGTAAGACCTTTATTCTTAATACTAAGAGTAAGGGTCTTTTCTTATGTCGAAAAAAGGAGAAGAGAAATGAAAAGTTATCAAGAAGTAATTAAAGAATTACAAACAAATGAAACAGAAGGTTTAACTAAAACACAAGTTGAAGAAAAGACTTCACAGTTTGGACCTAATGCTTTACAAGAAAAAAAGAAAACACCATTAATTATTAAATTCTTGTCAGAGTTTAAAGACTTTATGGTTATTATTTTATTAATTGCAGCTGTTGTTTCAGTAATAGCTGACCATGAAGAATGGATCGAAAGTTTAATTATTTTAATCGTTGTTTTAATAAATGCAATCTTAGGTGTTGCACAAGAAAGTAAAGCTGAAAAATCACTAGAAGCATTGAAGAAATTAAGTACACCAAATGCTAAAGTAATTCGAGATGGAGTAAGTATTAAAATTAATTCTAGTGAAATTGTACCTGGTGATATTTTATTAGTAGAAGCAGGTGACTTTGTTCCTGCTGATGCGATGATTATTGAGTCTGCAAATTTAGTTGTTGATGAATCAGCTTTAACTGGAGAATCAGTTCCAGTAAATAAAAACAATCAACATATTGATAAAGAAGATGTTGCAATTGGAGATATGACTAATTGTTTATTCTCATCAACTTATGTTACATATGGTAGAGCAAAAGCAGTTGTTACAGGTACTGGTATGAATACAGAAATTGGTAAAATTGCTGGAATGTTAATGAATGAAGAAAACACTCAAACACCACTTCAACATAAACTTGATCAAATTGGTAAAACAATTGGTATTATTTGTATTTTTGTTTGTGTTATTGTATTTGCAATGGAACTATTTGCATTAAAGTCAATTACAAAAGAAGGTATTACTAGTGCTTTCATGACAGCAATTGCATTAACAGTTGCTGCGATTCCAGAAGGTTTAGCTACTGTTGTTACAGTTGTACTTGCAATCGGCGTTGACAAGATGGCCAAAAGACAAGCTATCGTTAAGAAACTTCCTGCAGTTGAAACTTTAGGATGTGCATCAATTATTTGTAGTGATAAAACTGGAACATTAACACAAAATAAAATGACAGTTGTTAAGTATTATCATAATAATAATTTGAAAAATATTGAAGATAAATTAAATGATAAAGAACAAGCAATGATTGAATATTTTAGTTTATGTAGTGATGCTAAAAGTGAAGTAGTTGATGGTGAGTTAAAAGAAATTGGTGACCCTACTGAAATTGCTTTAGTTGTTGCTTGTCAAAAATATGTTAAAAATAAAATGATAAATATTAATGATCGTTTTGCTGATTTACCATTTGATTCTGATCGTAAGATGATGTCAGTAATCTATAAATATAATGGTAAATTCTTATCAATCACAAAAGGTGCTCCAGATATTATTCTTGAAAAGTCATCATATAAACCTGATGAAAAAAGAGCATTACTTGCGAATGAAGAAATGGCCAGCGATGCTTTAAGAGTATTAGGTATTGGTTATCGAATTTTTGATACACTTCCAGAACTTACATCAGAAAATATTGAAAATGATTTAACGTTTGTTGGACTTGTCGGAATGATTGACCCAGCAAGACCGGAAGTAAAAGAGTCAATTAGATTAGCATCTAAAGCAGGCATTAGAACAATTATGATTACTGGTGACCATGTAAAAACGGCAGAAGCAATTGCTAAACAACTTGGAATTTTAAGAGATGGTGATTTGGCTATTGCATCTAGTGAATTACAAAAGATGACTGATGAAGAATTGTTTGATAATATTGAAAAGTATTCTGTTTATGCTCGTGTAGCACCTGAGGATAAAGTAAGAATTGTTGAAACATGGCAAAAGAAAGGTCATATTGTTTCAATGACTGGTGATGGTGTAAATGATTCACCTGCTTTAAAAAAAGCAGATATTGGTTGTGCTATGGGTATTACAGGAACTGATGTTGCTAAAGAAGCAGCTGATTTAGTGTTAGTTGATGATAACTTCGGAACTATTGTTGAAGCAATCAAACAAGGGCGCGGAATTTATGCAAACATTAAGAAAGTTGTTATGTATTTATTATCAAGTAATATTGGTGAAGTTTTAGCAATTTTCTTAGCATCACTTATTTCAGCATTATTTATTGGAATTGATTTTGGTGATCCACTTTTACCAATTCATTTATTAATGGTAAACTTAGTTACTGATACATTCCCATCATTTGCACTTGGTTGTGAAGCGACTGATGATGAAGTAATGAATGAATCACCAAGACCAAAAACTGAAGGATTCTTTGCTCATAAAATTGGTATTGTAATTTTCCTTGAAGGTGTTATGATTGGTTTATTAACATTTGCGGCTTATGCTATTGGACATTTTGCAAATCCAAATTCAGACTTAGGTCACACTATGGCATTTATGACTTTAGCTTCTTCACAATTATTCCATGCTTTCAATATGAAGTCTAATAAATCAATTTTAAATAGAAAATTATTTAATAACAAATGGTTAATAATATCGTTTGTTGCATTAATGGCTGTTCAATTATTAGTATGTTATATTACACCAGTTGCTAATGTTTTCCAACTAGTAGCATTAGAACCTAAATATTTAATGATTTGTTTAGGTCTTGCTGCTTCAACAATTGTTTTTGTTGAACTTGGTAAGTTAATAGTAAAATTAACAAATAAGAAGTAAAATAAAAAACCGTTCATTTTATTAATGAACGGTTTTATTTTATTTAATAATAATATCTTCAATAGCTTTTTCTCTAAAAGTTCTAATTACACGACGAAGTGTATTAATTGATTCAAATAAGCTATATAATATAATAGGTAAATTTTCGTTTGTTTCAAGTTGAGTAAGTTCGATAGCATGTGTGATAGTTGCATCTAAACCGATAGCATAAAAACATACTTGGTTAACTGCTTCTAAAATAGTAGAATTTACAACTTCAGATTTTTTAGTAATTAGTTCTTGCACAAGTGGAAGACTAATATCTCCATAATTGTTACCACCAATAAATCTTAAATCGTTAGAAATTTTTAATAAGTCAACAGCAAGTGTTTTAAGAGCAGAACTTAATTGTAAAAAACAATCTAGGTTGATTGTAGAATCAATATAATTCTTAGCTGGTCTAAAAGGTTCACCAGTAAATTTAGAAATATAAGCAACTAACTTTTTAATGAACTTAGAATGATCACCAACTAAACTTACACCAACATTCAAATCAAGAAGACTTTCAAGTGCTGAATCCATTCTCTTCATATCACGATTTAAAACTAAACTAAAAGCATCAAAAGTTTGTCTTAATGTTTCATTTTGAATTAAATCATTTTTACATAGATTTGATTTAGCAGTAAAAGTATTTACAAGTTTCTTAATTTCAACGATTAGTTTTTTTGTTTGTCTAGTTAAAGCAATCTTCCCTGCAGTTGGAATGACGTCATATGCTGATTGGCCTAAATTGACATGTTTGATTGGATCAATTTGATCATATAATCCTTTTTTACTACCAAGCATTTCGTTTGCACGATTTGCGATAACTTCATTTGCATTCATATTCATACTTGAACCACTATCGCCCTGAATAAAATCAGTAATGAATTGACCGTGTAAACGACCATTTAAAATTTCATCACTACTTAATCCAATAACTTTAGCATATTCTTCAGGTAATAAATCTAAATCTGCATTTGCGCGTGCTGCGGATTTTTTGATAGTAGCAAGGGCTTTTATCATTTGTCTATTAAGACCACGTTTTGTTAATTCGAAGTTTTCTTTACCACGAAGTGTGTGTATTCCATAGTATGCTTCAGCCGAAATTTGTTTATCTCCTAAAGCATCATGTTCGATTCTGTATCGCACATTATCACCTTCTTTCAAGAATACAACAATATCATAGCATAAAAAACAAAAAAATGCAATATAATGATATATCAAATTAAAAGGAGTCTTTCATGAGATTAAAAATTACTAAGTGTGAGAAACTATCTGGGGTAGTAAATATTAGTGGAAGTAAAAATACAGCACTACCAATTATTGCTGCTTGTTTAATTACTAAAAAGAAAATAATATTAAAAAACATACCTTTAATAACTGATGTTTTATTAATGATTGACATCATAAAAAGTATGGGTGTTTATGTAAAAAGAGAAAAACATAAACTAATTATTAAAGCTAAGTCTTTTAATCCAATTATTGAATCAATTGATGTTACAAAATTTAGAGCATCATATTATTTAATAGGAGCATGCCTTGCAAGATATAATGTGTGCTCGATCAGATTGCCAGGCGGATGTAATTTTAGTGATAGACCAATTAATATGCACATAAAAGCATTTGAAGATTTAGGATATGTTATTGATGAATATAATGATACTTTATATATAAAGAAAGAAAAAGATTCGAAAAACAAAATATGTTTTACAAAAAAATCAGTTGGAACAACTATTAATACACTTATTGCTTGTACTAACTCTAATCATCCAATTAATCTTGTTAATGTTTCAGTTGAACCAGAAGTTTTAGAAACCATTAAGTTTTTAAAAAAGATTGGTGTTACTATTATAAATACTAATAAATCAATATATATATTTACAAGTAATTTAAAATATTCAACATCTTATAAAATTATATCTGATAGAATTGAAACTGGAAGTTATATGTTGTTAGCATCAGCAATTCCTAATAGTCATCTAATAATTAAAAATAGTCCAATAAAATATATGGAAAGTGTTATAAATGTCATTAGGGATTTGGGTTGTATTGTAAATATTCATGATGAAACCATAATTGTTAAAAGTGGTAACATTAAGAGTATTAAACTTGAAATCAATGAATATCCAAGTTTTCCAACTGACTTACAGCCGATATTATCAACTGTATTGTTATGTGCTAATAAACGTTCAATTGTCAAAGATTATATTTACCCAGATCGAATAAGTCACGTTGAAGAGTTGAGAAAAATGAAAGCAAAAATTCAACAAATGAATAATTCAATAATTATAAATAAATCTTCTTTAATTGGATCAAACGTAAGAGCAAAAGATTTAAGAATGGCTTTTTCATTAATTATAGCAGGTAGTATTGCAAGCGGTGAAACTACTGTTGAAAACGCAAAAATATTACTTCGGGGTTATGAACAACCAATAATTAAATTGAAAAAAATTGGAATTCAAATAACTGAATTTATTAGTTAATAATAAGACACTCTTTTTTTAATATGTTATAATAATAAAAAAGAGGTGAATTATATGGACTTTAGTTTAGTTTCAATAATTGTAAATATTGTATTAATAGCTACTTTTGTTTTGAGCTTGCTATTAGGTTTTTTAAGAGGTTTTAAAAAATCTTTAAATAATTTAATTGCAAATTTTGTAGTGATAATTCTAGCTATTTCATTTTGTGGTATGATCGCAAAAACATTAGCAGGTTTTGATATATCTTTTATTACGGGTGATGATTCACCAATGACTTTATCTAAATTATTAAGTGATATGTTTGTTGAAGAATTAAGTGTAACCACTGATCAAATACCAGCAACACTAGAACTTGTAACATCTGCATCAATTGGTATTATGCGTTTACCTGCATATTTATTGCTTTTAATTGTTGGTTTAATTATAGTTAAACCTTTATTAAAGTTACTACTTAGAGTTATTATTCCAATTGGTAAAGGAAAAACAATTGGATTTAGATTTATAGCATTAGGAGTATCTTTTGCATCTTATGTTATATTAATGTTCTTCTTGACAGCACCAGTTTTTGGTATTCTTGGAATGGCAAATCATGTTGTTAAAGAAATTGATTTTGATAAAGCTGATCAAAAAGAAGAAATGAGTAATAGCGACAATGATTCATTTGAAGAATTAACAAGTGGCTTTGCTTTAAGTATTGCAAAAACAGTTTTTGGTGATGAATTTAAATTACAATCTGAGTTTACTGGAAAACTAATTGAAATAAAAACATCATACGGAACAATTAATTTAAAAAATGAAATTGATTATCATAGTTTATTAGTTGGGATTATTTGGAATAATATTGATGATGAGAATAAGATAATTGATAACATATTAGAAAATAGTGAAACAATCTTACTTGGATTTAGAGAAAGTGAACTATTAAATGTTACAATTCCAAGTATTATTGAAATTGTTCGATTAGAAGCATCAGAGGAAAATATTGATTTCGATAAATTAATTGAAACTGATTGGTCTGTTGAAAAACAAAATATTGTAGATATTTTAAGAGCTTTATGTGAGTTTGTTGATACAGTAAATATTGATTTAGAAAATCCAAAAAGTATGTTAGGAAATCCGAATCTCCCATTAGCTTTAAAAAACATTGGAACTTCTTTAAATAATTCAGGTGTTTTCAAAGATGTAATATTAGTTTATTTAAATGATCTAGTTCAAGAATCAATTATATCTAATAGTGAAGAACTAGGAAATCTTGCACATGTTTTAGATTTAACTAAACTTGATTTAACTAAAGATCTTTCAACAATAGGCTTTATTCTTAATGATTTATATGAAATCATGTTTTCTGAAAATGGTGAATTTAATATTCTAAATAATTATGATGTAGTTGATAGTTTAATTAAAAATGTATTTAATTTATCTACAGTTAAAAATAATGAAGCTGATATTGTTCAAGCAATTGTTGAATTTACTGATATAGATGTTACGCTTGAACAAATTGGATTGAAATTAAATTATGATAATGTAAATTGGGATACTGAAATAAATAATATTAAGGGCATAATGGTTGATTTATTTAAATTAATTTCAGATGCTGGTTATCAAAATATTGCTGAGGCAGATTTGTTTAGTTTAATCATGAAAGAAGAAAATTATGATCAAACTAAAAATATCGTTGAAAAGATTACAAAATCTCAATTGATTAAAGATAGTTTAATAGGTATGATATCTAATACAATGTCTCAATTGGGGCTTGATAATTGGAAAAGTGAAAAACTAATTGCATACGAACTTTCTGAAGAAGCTCATACTGAATGGGCTCAAGAACAGATTCTAAAAGTAATTGAGTTATATGATGATATGCAATCATTGATTAACATTGAGTTTGAATCAATGACAAATAAACAATTAGTTGACTTACAAGAAAAACTAAAAAAGATTAATCAATTAGAAATAGTTTCATTAGATAGTCTTATGCCGATGATTAATAATGCTTTATATGGAGCTAGTTTAGAAATAAATGTATTAGACAAAATATATGATATTAATTCAAGCGGTGGTTATGATTCAAACAAAGATGAATGGGACCAAGAAATAACAAGATTAATAGAAATTATAAAACAATTGAATAACATATATTTTAATAGATTTAGTATTAAAAATGAAACATATAATTTGGCTAATGTTTTAGAACAAATGAAACAGTCATATATCTTTGGAAATGATCTTAGAAATGATGGAGATGTTACTATTGATGATAATATCTTTAACGAAATTATTCTTGAAATATTATCGGAAAATGGACTACTTAAAACACCAGAAAATAATGGTTTCATAGATAGTATTCAAGCTGAAAATGATGATTGGTCAAGATATGACTATAGTAATGAATTAGTTATTATTAGAGATTATAATATTAATGCATCGATTCAAAATGATACTGTAGTTAGTCAATTACAAACATCAGAAATTGCAAAAAAATACTTTGATATTGCAGGTACAATTAACGAAAAAATCGCTAATATCTCTTTTGATTATAATGGTAATATAATCACATTAAAAGATTATATTAATGGTGGTCAACCGCTTACTAATGATCAATTATATGAAAGAAATTGGAAACACGAAATTGATGATTTGAACAGATTAATTGAAGGATTTAATTCAGGATTTGGTGGTGATTTTACTACTGCATTAGTGGTAGTTGCACACTCTAATAAAGGTACTTTAGCAAGCGAAGCTGCTAATGAAATTTGCGATATTGTGTTTCAACAATAATAAAATTTTTACTTAATTTATGGATAAAAAAGAACTATATTTTTGTTAAAATATAGTTCTTTTTTGTTTATTATATAAATAAAATAGTCTAGAAATAATATAGGAAATTTTCGTTAAAAATTAAAATATCAATTAAAAGTGATAAAGAAAACGTTTTTACTTTTTAAAATTAAAATTTTAAAAAATAATACGAAAACTAAATACTTCACTTTACAAGAAATCGATTTTTTGGTAAAATAAGAGAGTAAATCTTAAAGAAAGAGGTGTACGTTTATGCCAAGTGTAAACACAATAATGTTAATATTCGGACTAGCTGCATTAGGGATATTAGCATTATCTACATTAGTTGGGTTCCTTGCGGGTTTTAAAAGGGAATTAAAACTAATGATTGTTTTCGTAGTCTTACTAGGGTTAGTATGGCTCGTATTAGGTAATGTTGCATTACTTTTAGATGCTGAATTACCTGCATTTGCTACTACAATGTTAAGCGATTTACTATCGGGAATCTTAAATTTGAGTGATAAATTAACATTCACATCGTTAAGAGAATTAATAGTTGAGGTAGCCGGAGGACTAGTGCCAGATGTTAAAAATCTACTAGTTGAAGGAACTAAAACTTACTCACTAGTAATGAGTGTCTTAGAATTTGTATTAAGATTCGTATTGATATTGGTTGGAACAATCGTTGTGTACGTATTGTGTATCCTAATTCGCTTACTATCATTCATTATCGGTTCTATCATTCGTCTATGCACAATTAGAAGTAGAAGACGCAAACGTAATGAAAGAGAAGCAAAACGTGAAACTGGTCTTGATGAAGGTGTAGTTGTAGTTAAGTCAGATATTTATGATGGTGAAGTTGTCGTAACTTTAAGTCGTAATCCTAAAAAAGTTCGTAAGGGTAAAAGACGTGGTTGGGCAGCTGGACTTGGATTATTAAGAGGTGCTTTAACTGTTTTATTAATCTGTGTACCTATCACTGGCTTATTATCAATTGTAAGTGAAGTTGAACCAGAAACTGTCGACATGGTTATGGATATCATGGGTGGCGGACAACAAACAACTGACAAAGTTGCTGAAGGCAATAATGAATTACTTGATTGGGTATTCGAATTTGCAGATGAATATGATTCAGGTATTGTTGCTGAAATTATTGGTTCAAGTGAATACTTCTTAGGAAAACCATTGGATGAAACACTATTTGATAATCTTCTAAAGATTGAAACTAGTACTCAAACAATTTATGTTCGTGAAGAATTAATTAAATTAGTTCAAATTGCGAATATCTTACCTGAGGCTTATGCACCAGATAAAGCAATTCCAATTGACATCTGGTCATTAAGTGATGTAAAACAAGATCGTATTTTTGAAATACTAAAAGACTTTAAATTATTCTATGAAATCATGCCCGCAGCAATAGAATTTGCTGGCAACTTAAAAATGGTATCAGATTTATTAGAACCATCTGGTCAAACATTAGATAGCCTAGCTACGGTTGATTGGTCTCGTGATTTACCATTAATTTTAGATGCTCTTAGAATTGCATTAGAACTTGGAGACATTACTCAAAATTTTGATCCATTAAAATTAAATTCTGATGTATTAAGAGATGTAGTTGCAAACATTGGTGCTACTGACTTTATCGCTAAGTTAATGCCTGTTGTTATCAATGCTGCACTTTACTTAGAAATGACTAAAGGATTTGTTGGTGAATGGCCAAAAGATCATATTATTTCTACTGATGGAATTACATGGGAAAATGAATTAGTTAACTTAGTTGACATTTATGAATTATTCCAAACAATGGAATTAGATTTAGCTAATCTTGATATTGCTACTATTCTTCAAGATTCTGACAAAATGGATATCATTGAAGCAATGTTAAAGAAACTTGTTGGTAGTGATTTATTCATCGATGTTGTAGTTGAAATCGTTGATATAGCTAAAGAATTCCAATTAGGCAAATTAAACTTTGAAGAATTTAAAAACATTTTAAAACTTACAAATTTAGTTGCTGAAGATTGGCAAGCAGATATCGAAGTTATTCTTGATATGGTCGTTATCGTTGAAGAACTTGGTGTTCTAGGTAGCGAAGGAATTGATTTCTATAATTACGATGCTTTAAGAGGATTAGTATCAAAATTATTTGATCTAATGAT
>JAEIGA010009819.1_pt1 | contig 14497 bp, 12 predicted proteins | sample 9270691 | NCBI WGS metagenome assembly JAEIGA01 (sample SAMN17057246, study PRJNA624740) | gut metagenome | biome: biome; isolation source: fecal sample | host: Bos grunniens | place: China: Xizang | collected 2019 | reverse complement strand
GGATGCGCCGGCCCAACGATAACGATTTTATGTAGTGACATAACGATTAAGCAATGTTTGATTGGTACAAAAGTGGGGAAATTATAGTACATTTGCAATCATTGTAAAGTCCATTTTTTCGAAAAGCCCTCATGTCGGTAATAGATCAGAAAAAAATCGCTAAGAATACAGCCTTGCTTTATGTGAGGATGTTGTTCATTATGCTGATAAGTTTCTACACTTCTCGTGAGGTGCTGGATAGCTTGGGCGATATCGATTATGGTATCTACAACGCGGTGGGCGGCATCGTGGTGGCCTTTTCGTTTCTGAATGGCATCATGTCTTCCGCTTGTCAGCGTTATTTTTCCATAGAAATCGGCCGCTCCGATTATCAGGCACTCTCCAGGGTTTTTAAGTTGAATGTGACGGTTTTCATCGTATTGGGTTTGATCATACTGTTGCTTTCGGAAACGCTGGGTTTGTGGTTTTTGAATCATAAGATGGTGTATCCGACCGAACGTTATACCGCGGTGCAATGGGTGTATCAATCCAGTATTATCGCCTTCATACTCAATATGATGTCGACACCTTACCGCAGCATGATCATTGCCAAGGAAAAGATGAAAGTCTTCGCCTATTGTGGCGTGGTAGAGGCGGTGCTGAAACTGCTCATAGTTTATTTGTTGATTGTTTCTTCCGTAGATAAACTGATACTCTATGCCGTCTTGATGCTCGTGGTAAATGTGGGAATCAACGCCTTTTATTATCTCTATTGTTGTCGTTATTATACTGAATGCCGTTATCGATTCTATTGGAATTATCCCTTGTTCAAAGAAATTATCGGTTATACGGCTTGGAATGTTTGCGGAGGTTTGGCCGGAGTGGGAAAAAGTCAGGGCATCAATATTTTGCTGAACATGTTCTTTGGGCCGAGCATGAATGCAGCGCGTGCTGTTGCTTATCAGGTGTATATGACGATTAATCAATTTGTGGCCAATTATATGATGGCTACCAATCCTCAGATCATCAAAGCTTACGCCTCCGGACTCCGTCAGGGAATGATGAAACTGGTGTTCCAAAGTTCGCGCTTTTCTTATTATCTTTTGTTTGTAATCATTATGCCGCTTATGCTGGAAATGGATTTTGTTCTGGATATTTGGCTGAAAAAAGTGCCGGAACACACTACGCTTTTTACCCGACTGATTCTGATTAATGCTTTAATCGATTCTTTGGCGGCGCCTTTTTATACCTCTATCCAAGCTACCGGCCATGTGAAATGGTATCAGATAGGCGCCGGCGGCAGCTTGATTCTGATTATTCCTATTTCGTATGTGTTGTTGAAGTTGCATCTGATTTCGCCCGCTGGTGTGTTCTATGTTTCTATCATCATGTCGCTGTTGGCACATGTTTTCAGAACGCTTTGCATGAAATATCAGTTGGATATGTCGGTAAAAGCTTACGCGAAAGAAGTTTTGTGCAATCTTTTGATGATATCCCTTGTGTCTGTTTTGGCTCCTTTGGCGCTATGTTTATCCATGCCTCAAGGATGGCTCAGGGCGATACTTTCTGTTGGCATAGCGATAATCAGTACCTCGGTGGTGGTGTATACTTTAGGACTTTCCTCTTCGGAAAGAGAGATGATAACTCAGACTTTACGAAAAAAATTACGATATAAACATGTCGAAGAATAAGCGTAAAATAGGAATCGTAACATGGTTTGGCAGCTACAATATCGGTACGAATCTGCAAGCTTATGCGCTGGCTTCGGTCTTGAAAAGCCTGGGCTTTGAGGCGGCTTTGCTTCATCTGGTCGTCAATCCCGAAAAGCGTTCCTCTTTGGCGCACCGCATCTATCTGTGTTTCCGTCGCGTACTAATGTTGTTCCGTCCTCAGGCACGTTATGTGCTGTTTGACATTCCCGATCGTCAACGCTACCATAACACTTATCGTTTTCTGAAAAACAATACTAAGGTGTACGAATTGGATACTTTTCGTAAATACGACCATTATTCCGATTGTTTCTGTTGCGCCATTTCCGGTAGCGATCAGATTTGGAATCCCTATTATGTGAACGATTATCATCTTTTGTCTTTTTCGAAAAACAAGATAGCATATTCATCGTCATTGGGTGTGTCGGTCATTCCCGACGATAAACAAGCCAAGTATTTGCAGCATTTGCCATCATTTCAGTCTATTGCGGTAAGAGAAAATACCGGCAATAAATTGTTGCGCGAACTCTTGCATCGAGATGATATTCAGACGGTGCTCGATCCTGTTTTTCTGTTGTCGGGGGCTCAATGGTCTGCTTTGGCCGATGACGCGCATCTGCCGCTTTCATTTTCGCAAGAAAAGTTTATCCTTTGTTATTTGGTGGGCGAGAACGATTATTATGCTTCGCAGGTAAAAGCTATCAGTAACGCATTGGGAATTGCGCGAGTGTATGTGGTGACAGCCAGGGCCAATCGTGCCAACCACATCGAAGGTGAATATTGTGAATGGGCCGGTCCGGCAGAATTCTTAGCTTTGAAACGTCGAGCCGCTTATGTGGTGACCGACTCTTTTCATTGCAGCGTGCTCAGTCTGATTATGCACAAAGACTTCGTGGCATTGACCCGTTTTCGCGTCGACGATCCGAAATCGCAGAATTCCCGCATGACCGACCTTTTGTCCAAGTTTGGTTTGTTGAATAAATTATACCAGGACGATGGCTTTGCTTGGCAACAAAGCATCGATTTTGCCTTGGTGGATGCAATCCTTGCACAAGAAAAAACAGCCTCCCTCAATTATTTGACCAAAGCGCTCAAGCCCTATGAAAGATAATCTGTTCTCATATCCTCGAGTGTGTTATGCGGCTTGGTCGGACGAGGTGGCTTATCGTCGAAAATGTGCCAGTGGCGGCTTTGTGAGTCTGTTGTCGCGATATGTGATTGAACAGGGTGGCGTGGTGTACGGTGTGCGTTACAACGAATCGTGGCAAGCGGTGTATGCCAAGGCCTCTTGCATGGAAGAACTCGAAGCTTTTAAAGGTTCGAAATATACTTACGTCAGAATAGCAGATACTTATCAACGCATACAAGAAGATCTGAAAACGGCTCCGTTGCTATTGTTTGTGGGATTGCCTTGTCAGGTGGCTGGTCTGTATCAATTCTTGGGCAACATTCCCGACCATTTGCTCACTTGCGATTTGTTTTGTCATGGAACGCCTCCGGGCCATTATTTGTCGGAAGAAATTGCGTATTTGCAGCGCAAACATCGTTTGCCTCAGATTGATGATGTGCGTTTCAGAGGAAATGACGATTGTAATTATTATCTGACGCTTTGGTACAAAGACAAGTTGTTGTATAAAAAGAAAGCGCAGGCGCAAGGCTACTTCAGTGCTTTCCTGGATGGCTTGAGTTTGCGTGAAGCTTGTCAGACTTGTGCATATGCGAAGGTGGAACGCGTGGGCGATTTTTCAGCCGGCGATTTTATTGGTTTGGGAAAGGATACTCCCTTTAACGGACCAATCCCTAACACGTCGGTTGTTTTGGTAAATAGGTTGAAAGTTTCGGTTTTGTTGTCATCTTTGTTGGTTGCATATCCCAATTTGCATTTGGAAGAAAGATGCTTGCAAGAAGCAGTCAAATGGGCGCCGGCACTCCATCCTCAGAGAAAACGTCATCCGAAAACAAGCAACTTCCATCGAGCCGTGAAGAAATATGGTTGGCTGCGCGCTTCGCGCGCCTATCAATGGCGCTCTATGATGAAGTATTATTCGAAGCAGCTGTATCTGTGGTGTCATCATCAAGCGCATTTGTGTAAAAAGTGGCTATTAAATTCGAAATAAATGAAGGCTGATATTTCTGTGGTTTTGTGTACCTATAATGGTGCGGCTTATCTCAGGGAACAATTGGATTCCTTGTTGCGACAGACGCTGCCCGCCACCGAAATTATTCTTCGGGACGATGCCAGTACCGACAACACTTGGGCCGTTGTTGAAAGTTATGCGCAACAATATCCTCAGATAAAGGCACAGCGCAACGCGCAAAATCTTGGATTCAAGCAGAATTTTGCCCAAGCTTTGCAAGATGCTCAGGGCGATTTCATTGCCTATTGCGACCAAGACGACATTTGGACAGATCATCATTTGGAAGTGTTGTACCAACTTATCGGAGAAAAAGATCTGGCCGTGGGCAATGCACTTTTGGTTGATGAACAGGCTCGTTCCTTGGGCTTTAGCTTGCGCGAAGAATTTGCTTACCGGAATGTTGCCCAAACAGAAGTGGAAAAATTATATCCGATTTTCTATCGATCTTCGGTGTATCAAGGGGCAAGCATGTTGCTTCGCAAGTCTTTGAAAGAGGCCTTGTTGCCATTCCCAGAAGGCGTGGCTTTTCACGACGTTTGGACGGCGAGTATGGCTTGTTGTTTGGGTGGCATCAACGATACGCAGGAAATCATCACCTATTACCGTCAGCATGGCAAGAATGTTACTTCGCATCGCGCGGCCAATATTTTCCGAGAATTGAAAATGCGTCATCATGTTACTTTTGCCGCCGATCGATGGGCTTTATATCAGGCTTTGCAAGAGCGCATTCCGGCAAAAACGGCCGAATTGCAAAGCTTTCTCGACGATTGGAAATGGTACCACGATCATGCCAAACTTCCGGCTTATCGTTGGAAATCGTGCAAACATCGTTTCAGTCGATACAAAAAGATTTATACAACCAAAGATTTTCGATACTTTTGTCTTCGCGCTTTGCAATATTTGCTGACGCCTCCTTTTAAATGAGAAATACATGAATCATAAAAATATAGCAGTTATTTTGGCCGGTGGCGTGGGTTCGCGTTTGGGCAATGAACGTCCCAAGCAATTTTACATTATGGCCGGCAAAACCATCATCGAACATACCATTGATGCTTTCGAGCAAAACGAGGCGATAGACGAAATTGCTGTTGTATCGAATGCCGATTATATCGATGATATTCATCAACTTATTGCGCAGAATACTTGGCAGAAACTGCGTGTGGTATTGCCCGGTGGTAGAGAACGTTACGAATCGACACTGGTGGCTGTGCGTCATTATGCCGATTGCCCGCAATATAATTTGCTCTTTCACGATGCCGTTCGCCCTTTGGTGAGTCAGCGTATCATCAACGATGTGCTGCAAGCTTTGCAACAATATCGTGTGGTGAATGTGGCTGTGCCTGCTACCGATACTATTATCGAAGTGGACGAAAGCGGACATCTCATTACATCGGTGCCCAATCGTAAGTTTTTGCGTCGAGGTCAGTCGCCGCAAGGTTTTCGTCAGGAAGTGATAGCGGAAGCTTATCGTTTGGCCTTGGAAGATCCGCATTTTGTTTCTACCGAAGACTGTGGAACGGTGGCTAAATATTTGCCCCAGGAAACCATTTATGTGGTGGAAGGCGAGGAGCAGAATATGAAACTGACCTATCCGCGTGATATCTATGTATTGGAAGAATTGTTTAAGATAAATCAGCAGAAATAAGCGAGTTATGAAGTGGTCGCAGGTGAAATTCTTTTTACGCGGTTTGTTGGTGGCGCCCATGAGGCCCTTTGTGCGCATCAAGCCCGATCTTTGGATCTTCGGTTCGGAATATGGACGTCGTTATTCGCAGAATGCACGTTATCTTTTTGAGTATGTTATTAAAAATCATCCGGAAATACATGCCGTTTGGATAACCAATTCCAAAGAAGTTCATCAGGATTTGAAAGCAAAAGGACTTCCCGTGTTGATGAATAATTCATTTCGTGGCATCAAAGCTTGTCTGTCGGCTCGGCTGATTGTTTCTACCACATGGCTGAACGATATTCGTTATACTTTCCGTAAAAAAGGACAAGAGCATCTGCATCTGATGCATGGTATGCCGCTCAAGGTGGGTTATTACGATACACCCGCTCCTAAAAAGTCGCTCTTTACCAAATTTACCGATTTTCTGACAGACAATTTTGTGGGCAATTATCGTTTGGAAGATGCTGTTTTTCTGCCGGTGACATCTGAATTTTTCAAAGGTATTATCAAACAATCCACTCGTAACGAGCGTGTGGAAGTGACCGGACAACCTCGTACCGACGATTTCCTCCGCTTCGATGCTCAGGCATTGCGCCAGAAATATGGTTTCGCTCCCGACGATGTTATCATTACTTATATGCCGACACATCGTTCGTATGGAAAAGGCGCGCTTTCTCCTTATATTTTCAAAGACAACGAACAGGTTATCAATTTCTTCAAGAAAAATAAAATTGTGCTTGTTTGGAAACAGCATATCAATATGACGCATCACTATGCTTCTTTCGAGCATGAAAGCTGTTTTCGCGATTATTCGGCCAATCCTAAGGTCGATTCACAAGAATTGCTCTTTATTTCCGATGTGCTCATCAGCGATTATTCCAGCTGCGTGTACGACTTCATGATGTTGGGCCGTCCGATACTTTTCCACGATTACGACGATTATACCCATACGGACAATCCTATTTATATCACCAAGGAAGATATGGCGCAAGTGGGTCCTATCAGCGAAAACGAGTCGCAACTGTTCGAAAATATCCGTCAAGCTTTGCTGCAGACGATGCCTATGTATATGGAAAACAAGGAGGTGTTGTCTCGTTATCATCAATATATTGACGACCATTCTTGTCGGAGAGTGTACCAAGCCGTGACGAAAGCTTTGAATGGACAGCATGAATAGAAATAACGCCATAAGCTACGCCAAAGCCATTTGTATCGTGTTGATGGTGCTTGGCCATGCCGGTGTGCCTGCACGTGTGCATCAGTTCAGTTGTTTGTTCCATATGCCGCTTTTTTTCTTTGTTTCAGGCTTTTTGTTCAAAGAAAAACATTTGCTTTCCTTTATTGATTTTCTGAAAAAGAAAGCGAAAACGATATGGCAACCTTATGTGCTCTGGACCATTTTTTCCATCTTGATACACAATGCCATTTTGCTGCCTTTGCATATGGCAGATACCGAATATAGTTTTCAACAGATTTTGCTGAAATGTATTGGTGCCTTGGGCATGATCAGTACAGAAAGCTATCTCTTTGCCGGCTTTTGGTTTTTGAGGGATATGTTTTATGCGCTGCTAGTGTTTTGGTGTGTGCTAAGGCTTTCAAAGCGTATCCGATCGACGGCTCAATCCTTGTTTATTCCGGCCACCATTCTTCTCTGTTTGGGCATGGCTATTGCCGTCAACGCAAAATGGATTTGGATTCCTAATGTGAAAACATCTACTATGCTGGCCTTGGCCTACATGCTGACGGGTTATCTTGTCCGCCATTCGTCCTTGCCGCTGCAACACAGACATTCTTTGTGGATAGGCTTGCCGGTGATGTGTGTAGTTTGGCTGATATCGGGCCATTTCTCCACATCGATGACCATCATAGAAGGTAGTGGCGATATTTTGTTGTATTATGCCTTGTCGGTGTTTGCGGTACTTGGTTTATTGTTCTTGTGCGATGCTTTGAGCCGGAAGCCGATGGCCGCCATAAGCTTTATCGGCGAACATTCTATGGATATCCTGATCTTTCACTTTCCGGCATTCAAAGGGCTGAGCTATCTGCTGATTCGTCTGAAAGACTATCCCATAGACGATATGGCCAAGTTTCATATTCCTGGCTATTGGTATTATTATGCGCTGATTGGTTTGGCCTTGCCGCTGAGTATCAGTTTCCTCAAAGCGTTTTGTAAAACTTGGCCAAGAGGCGGAAAAGAGGCTTGCTCAGGAACGAAGGCAGGCAAGTCTTCATGAAGCGCACCGTTTTCTTTCGACAAATCATCGAGCGACGCTCTTTGCGGATGTTTTCGCCGCGGGAAGCACGAATGTCGTAGAGTTCGTTCACCGAAGCGATATGATTGTTGTAGGTGGTGCCGTCCGAAAGCACGATGTCGGCAATGCAACGATCGATGTATGCGAATTTTTTCCCTTCCAGATAGAAAGCCGACAATTGTTCGAAATCGGCGGCGTAACGATGTTCCACCACAAAAGGTTTTTCCCGCAGCAGGCTGCTTCTGACAAAAGTGGCCTGATGACTGATGGCCATTTTTTTGGTAATGTTGGCCAGATTGGGTTCGGTGATGAAGTTGCCGTATTCCAGTATTTCACGCGCTTTTCCATACACCACGTCGCTGTCGGGATGCATCTCGATAAATGCGGCGACATCTTCCAGCACTTTGTTGTCGTGGAAGGCGTCGTCGGCATTCATCATGATGACATATTCGCCTGTGGCAGCCAGCGCACCTTTGTTCATGCCATCGAAAATACCGCGGTCTTTTTCACTGATGATATAATCGATGCGGTCTTTGTAGCGACCAACTATCTCCATGGTGGCATCTTTGCTGCCTCCATCGATGATAAGATATTCCAGGTTGTTATAGGTCTGTCCCAACACCGAAAGGATGGTTTTCTCGATGCAGGATTCGGCATTATAAGTGACGGTAACAACCGACAAACGTGGCTGACTCATGGCGAAAATTAATAGCGGTAATGTTCGGCTTTGAAAGGACCTTCTTGGGGAACACCCAGATATTCGGCCTGAGCGGGTGTGAGCTTCGAGAGCTTGGCGCCCACGTGGTCGAGGTGCAAGTGAGCCACTTCTTCGTCCAAGTGTTTGGGCAAACGATATACATCGATGGCATAATCCTTGGCCCAGAGTTCCATTTGAGCCAACGCCTGATTGGTGAACGAGTTGCTCATTACGAAAGAAGAGTGACCGGTGGCGCAGCCCAAATTAACCAAACGACCGTCGGCCAAAAGGATGATGCTGTGACCATCGGGGAAGAAATACTGATCTACCTGAGGCTTGATATTGCGATGACGGATGCCCGGATATTTCTTCAACTGATCCACTTGTATTTCGTTGTCGAAATGGCCGATGTTGCAAACGATGGCGCAATCTTTCATCTTTTCCATGTGCTCGATGCGAATAATGTCGAAATTGCCGGTGGTGGTAACGTAGATGTCGCCTTCTTCCAGGCTATCTTCCATGGGCTTCACTTCGTAACCTTCCATGGCAGCTTGCAAAGCACAAATCGGGTCGATTTCGTTCACAATGACGCGCGCACCAAAACCTCTCATCGATTGGGCGCAACCTTTACCCACATTGCCATAACCACAGATGACGGCCACTTTTCCGGCAATCATCACATCGGTGGCACGCTTGATGCCGTCGGCCAAAGATTCGCGGCAACCATAGAGATTGTCGAATTTCGATTTGGTCACCGAGTCGTTCACGTTGAAAGCGGGGAAGAGCAACTCCTGGTTGGACATCATCTGATACAAACGATTTACGCCCGTGGTGGTTTCTTCCGATACGCCTCTGATTTCGGGCACCATGGCATTCCAGAATCCGGGTTTTTCGGCCAAGACTTTTTTCAGGATGCTTTTCAGTTCGGCTTCGTCTTCGCCATGCGAAGGTGTTTCCAGGATGCTGGCATCTTTTTCGGCCTGAACACCCAAATGTATCATCAACGTAGCATCACCGCCGTCGTCCACAATGAGGTTGGGGCCTTTGCCGCCTTCGAAAGTGAGCGCCTGCAGGGTGCACCACCAATATTCTTCCAAACTTTCGCCTTTCCACGCAAAAACATTCACGCCTCTTTCTGCCACAGCAGCAGCGGCATGGTCTTGGGTAGAGAAAATGTTACAACTGGCCCAACGCACTTCGGCACCCAGTTCGGTAAGTGTTTCGATGAGCACTGCCGTTTGGATGGTCATGTGCAGCGATCCCATGATTCTGGCGCCTTTCAGCGGCTTTTGTGGACCATACTTTTGACGGATAGCCATCAGGCCCGGCATCTCTTTTTCGGCAATTTCTATCTCTTTTCTACCGAAATCAACCAAGGACATATCGGCTACTTTGTAAGGAATTTTGTCAAATAATGTTAAATCCATATTTTTTTAATTTTTTTTGTAACGAATTTCAAATACTTGCATCTAATGTGGCAAAAATACTATATTTTTGTGGCCCGAAAAAACGACTCTTTTTAATTTCCTCTATATATGTTTGAAGGTGTTTCTGCGTGAGCCGAGGCACCTTTTTCATTTTATACAGTCTCGTTTTCCACCAACACGAAATCCAATTGACGTTTGTCCATATCGGCGCGAGCCACCATCACCTCTACCGTGTCGCCCAAACGATACACTTTTTTGGTGTAACGACCAATCAGGCAATAATTCTTTTCGTCGAAAATATAGTGGTCGTCGTCCATGTCGCGAACGGGCACCAGGCCTTCGCATTTGTTGTCGTTGCATTCCACGAAGAGCCCGAATTCCATCACGCCCGAAATGGTACCTGTGAAAGTCTTGCCCAATTGTTCGGCCATAAATTCCACTTGCTTGCTTTTGATAGAAGCTCTTTCGGCTTGCGCTGCCAATTGTTCCATGGCCGAGCAATGTTCGCATTGACGTTCCAGCCGTTCGCGGTCGAAACTTTTTCCATCGTTCAGATAGCGTTCCAACAAACGATGCACCAACATGTCCGGATAACGGCGAATAGGCGAAGTAAAATGCGTATAATGCTTGAAAGCCAAACCGTAATGGCCAATGTTGTCGGTGCTGTAAACAGCTTTTGCCATGGCTCGAATGGTGAGCGCAGAAATCATGTTTCCTTCGGCCGTGCCATGCACTTCTCCCAACATTTTGTTGATGTTGTGGCTCATTTGTTTGTGGTCGCCATCGGTGTTGAGCGTGTGACCAAATCGTTTGATGAATTTCGACAAGTCGGCCAGTTTTTCCATGTCGGGCAAGTCGTGAACACGGTAGACGAAAGCTTTGGGCGTCGTGCCTTTTTTGTTGACGAATTCGGCTACGGTTCTGTTGGCCAGCAACATAAATTCCTCTATCAGCTGATGCGATTCGTTCGATTCTTTGAAATAAACTTCGATGGCCTTGCCGTTTTCGTCCAACTTGAAACGCACTTCCGTTCCTTCGAATTGGATGGCGCCGTCCTGCATACGTTTGCGACGCAACAATTGCGCCAGCGCGTGCAAGGTCATGATTTCGTTTTTCAGCGTTTCGCTACGGCCTTCAATCACCTCCTGCGCTTCTTCGTAAGTCATACGACGACACGATTTGATGACCGTTCGCTTGATGCGCGATTTGATGACTTCGGCCTTGCTGTTGATTTCGAAAATGCAGGAGAAGCAGCGTTTTTCTTCGTCGGGACGCAATGAACAAAGGCGGTTGCAGAGCGCTTCGGGCAACATCGGCACTACGCGGTCTACCAGATACACCGAAGTGGCACGCTTCTCGGCTTCCAAATCGATAAAGGATTTCGGCTTTACGTAGAATGTGACGTCGGCAATATGCACTCCGATTTCCCAATGACCATTGCTCAGTTGACGGATAGAAAGCGCGTCGTCAAAGTCTTTGGCTTCGAGCGGGTCGATGGTGAATGTGGTGACATGGCGAAAATCTTCGCGATAGCTGTATTCTTGCGGTTGGATTTCTTCGGTAAATGTCGCAGCTTCTTTTTCGGCTTCGGCGGGATAAGTTTCCGGCAATTCGAATTCACCCATAATGTCGTCGCCCAAACATTTGCGTTCTTTGCGCAGTTGTTGGGCCAGCATGTAGCGGCCTTCTCTTTCCATTTTCAGGAAATGCTGCTGATGCAAACTGCGGAGCAATTCGTCCACCATCGTTTTGGTAGCGGCGCGGGTAATGCCCAAAGCAGCAGCCACTTGCTTATAATTGTAACTATTTCGCGCGTTGCGGCGGAAATAATCCATGATGCGTTGTTTCAGGTCGCCCTTGGTAAGACGGGCTATTTTTGTTTTCTTGTGTTTCATAAGGCTTTAGAATTTCTTTATCAATTCTTCCTGGCTCATGCTGACAATGATGCGTTTGCCGTCGGGAGTGAAGTTTTGAATGGCCGAAGCAAACAACTGACGACACAAAGCAATCTGTTCATTGTCGCTCAGTGTCTGTCCGTATGGTAAGGCCGTCGATTTGGCCATCTGCAGGGCAAGTCTTTCGCTCAGCACTTGCTCGATGTTGGGACGTTCTTCCATTTTGGCATCCAGCAGTTCTTGCAATACCGCGTGCGCGTCTTTGCCGCCGAGTTGTTCGGGAATGCCGCAAAGCGTATAATGCGCGTCCGTTTTTTCGAAGCGGAAACCCAAATCGTTCAACTCTTCGATGATGCTTTCAAATTCGGGCAAAAGATGTTGCGGCATATCAATATCTTCGGGAAACAACAAACTCTGCGATACCGACTGATGGGCCGACAACTGACGCACATATTGTTCGAAGAGAATCCGCACACTGGCCCGATGTTGGTCGATAAACAATAAGCTATCGCCCATGGGCAGCATCAGATAACGTCCGAAAAGCTGGCAGATACGTTCTTGGAAAAGTTCCCAGGAAGACTCGTCGTTGAACAAAGTTTCCAGCACTTCTTTCGGCGTTTCTACGATGTCGGCATTGATGGGCGTATCAAGATGGAAACCATAGGCTTGCGTATCTTCTTGGAAAACATCCTTATAGTCGCGGGCGCTTTCGAAAGTGTCAATCAGACTTTCCCAGTTCTGCTTTTTGGGAACATCGCCGGCGTAGCTTCTGTTGTGGCTTGGCGCAAAATGGGTGCTGTTGTTGGTCGAAGCAAAAGGATTGTAATGTTTGTCGAAATCAAGTCGTGGCGCAAGCAATTCCTTATCGTCCGGAAAAACATTGATTTCGGGGGCATCTTCTCGGTCGAAATCGATGGAAGGCACTGCGTTGAATTTGCCTAAACATTCGCGCACAGCCGCATTCAGGATGGGCCAAATCACTTGTTCGTGTTCGAATTTAACTTCGGTTTTGGTGGGACTGATATTGACGTCGATATTATCGGCGGGAACTTCCAGAAACAGGAAATAAGCCGGTTGTAAGCCGTTGGGAATCAGATTCTCGTAAACATCCAATATGGCTTTGCGCAAATAAGGATGACGAATGAAACGTTGGTTGGCAAACAGGAATTGTTCGCTGCTGCGTTTGTTGGCCGCCGACGGATCGCCAATGAATCCGCTGATATGCACAAAATCGGTTTCCACATCGATGGGGTAGAGCTTCTTGTTGAAGGTGGCGCCGAAAAGTGCGATGATGCGCTGACGCAGACTGCTGCTATGCAAATCGTAAAGCGTTTCGCCGTTGTGGCAGAGTTTCATGCCCAAATCGGGATGCGCCAAGGCTAAATGGATGAACTCGTTGCGGATAGCCAGGAATTGTTTGGCATTGCTGCCCAGGAATTTGCGTCGGGCAGGGACGTTGTAGAAAAGATTGCGCACCATGAAACGTGTTCCCGGTGCAGGCATCACTATTTCGTCCTGGCTTTCAATCTGCGAAGCGGCAATGGTCACCTTGCTGCCCAATTCATCTTCTGGACGGCGTGTGTGCAGTTCCACTTGGGCGATGGCGGCAATCGAAGCCAAGGCTTCTCCGCGGAAACCTTTGGTTTGCAGACTGAAAAGATCGCTGGCTTGTTTTAGTTTGGAGGTGGCGTGTCGTTCAAAGCAAAGAGCCGCATCTTCTGCCGACATGCCTTTTCCGTTGTCGTTGATTTGAATGAGCGTCTTGCCGGCATCCTTGATGAGTACATCTATCTGCGTAGCGTTTGCATCGATGGCGTTTTCCATCAACTCTTTCACCACCGAAGAGGCTTGTTGCACCACTTCGCCGGCAGCAATCTGATTGGCTACATGTTCGGGTAGAACGGCAATGATTCGGCTCATTTTCAAAGAATTGAAATTACAATAATGCGTAAACAATCAGCACGGCAATGAGCAAAACCATACAGACGATAGAAATGATACGACTGGTTTTGGCTGCTTTTTCAATCTTGCTTCCGCCGGGCACTTGCTGACGGAAACTTCCGCGGATGTCTTTTTCGAAATCGCGACGGATGGGTTTTTCTTCGGGATGGCTTTCCATATTCATTTCTTTTCTGATGCGTTCGTAACGTTGTTCGCGTTCTTCTTTCTGTTTATCGTAATAAATGGGCTGATGATTGAATTGTCGCGCCCGAGGTTGTTTCAAGATAGGAAATAAGAAGCTCATATTGAATTATTTAATGGTTCGTCTGTTGTTGCGTGTAGAACGTTTGGCGCTTTGGCCTTTTTTGCGCGTTTCTTCGGCAAAACGATTGTCTTTTATCTCGTTGCGGCGGAAGACATCTTCGGGCCCAGTGGGACGCAATTCTATCGGCCAAGAGAAAAGCGGAATGCGTTTGTCGCTGTCTTTCACCAAGGAAAGCGGGAAAAATTTTCCTTTGGGCTGCGGCGCTACTTTAATCCTTTCCATTTGTCCGGCGCTATCCATGAACATTTCTATGTCGCCTTGCTCCAAACTGACCATGCCAATCATCTCATCATCCTCGTTGTGAGGAATATAGATGGAACGCGCATTTCCTTCGATAGTAACACGATGCACCTTGTTGTTCAGAAAATAGGCTTTCAGGTCGTCGCCGGAAGATTGATTGTAGTACGAAGTGTCGGCCGTTTCTTGCGAAATGACGCTGGCATTGCGTTCTACGTGCAGGTAATC
>JAEIGA010009818.1_pt1 | contig 14498 bp, 10 predicted proteins | sample 9270691 | NCBI WGS metagenome assembly JAEIGA01 (sample SAMN17057246, study PRJNA624740) | gut metagenome | biome: biome; isolation source: fecal sample | host: Bos grunniens | place: China: Xizang | collected 2019 | reverse complement strand
GTGGAGTTTAGTGGATACTATATCATCGTGGATTAAAAATCAAATTCTAGTACTCCTTGTTGACCAGAATTTGTTTCATGCTCTGCAGTCGAGTTTCCTATCATCGCCAAGAAATCATCCTCGGTCTTAATCTCTATCCCAAGACTTTCTGCCTTTTTTCTCTTTTCAGGTCCCATCTTGTCGCCGGCAACGACGAAACTTGTCTTTTTTGAGATTGATGATACATTCTTGCCACCAAGATCCTCGATGAGTTGTTTAATCTCGTCACGACTCATTGTGGAGAAGACACCGCTGACAACGATACTCATTCCTGATAAGACCTGATTATCGCTGACTTCCTTTTTCTCTTGCTCAAACTGAAGTCCTGCTTCTTTTAACTTATTGATGATAGTGATGTTACGTTCATCAGCAAAGAAGTCTTTGATCGACAATGCAATTTTTCCACCTACTTCTTCAATATCAGTAAGTTCTTCCAGACTGGCATTTATGATATTTTCAATAGAACCCATCGATTTGGCAATGAGTTTAGCCGTGGTCTCACCGACATATTTTATTCCTAAAGCAAAAAGCACCCTCGCAAAAGGAACGCTCTTCGACTTCTCGATAGCTTCCAGAATATTATTGGCAGTCTTCTCCTTGAAACTTACCTTACGAACACTTTCCTGCAAAAGATTAGTGTCATCTTCGACAACGATTATCTTTTCAAGACCGTAAATCTTGTCATAAGTGAGATTATATAAATCAGAATAATCTTTAATCAGATTATTATCGAAAAGCACTTCCACTTTGCCTTCGCCGAGACTCTCAATGTTCATCGCCTTACGGCTTATGAAATGTTCGATGCGTCCTTTTATCTGAGGTGGGCAACCGAGAGTGTTAGGGCAATACCATGCAGTTTCACCTTCTGCCTTAACGAGTCTCGTTCCACATTCAGGACAATGTTCTATGAAAGTGATTTTCTTGCTGTCTTCTTTTCTGAGTTTAAGATCTACAGCTGTAATCTTAGGAATTATCTCACCACCTTTCTCCACGCTTACTATGTCTTCATGATGAAGGTCAAGCTGTTCGATGAAGTCGGCATTATGCAAAGTCGCTCTTTTCACAATAGTTCCGGCAAGTTGTACAGGTTCAAGGTTGGCGACAGGTGTTATTGTTCCGTGGCGTCCTACTTGGAAATCGACGCTTAACAATTTGGTATGTGCTTCTTCAGCCTTGAATTTATAAGCAATAGCCCAGCGAGGTGACTTCGCTGTGAATCCTAAAATCTCTCTCTGTCGGAAGTCGTTGACCTTTATCACAATGCCGTCGATGTCGAAAGGGAGCTCTTTTCTTTTCTCGTCCCAATAATTTATGAATTCTTCGATGTCTTCAACATTCTTGCATATCGCCATGAAGTTCGAAACATTGAATCCCCATTGTTTGGCAGCGGCTAGACTCTCATAATGAGTGTTGAAAATCATTTTGTCGTCGTCCATCATCATGAAGTAGCAGTATTGGTCGAGTTTACGTTTTGCCACTTCTTTAGAATCTTGGAGTTTTATTGTTCCTGCTGCAGCATTTCTTGGGTTTGCAAAAGGTTGCAGTCCTAAGTCCTCACGTTCGGCGTTGATACTGTTGAAACTGCTGTGAGGCATGATGACTTCGCCGCGCATCTCAAAGAAATCGGGATAATCGCCTTTAAGACGGAGAGGAATGCTGCGTATAGTCTTGATATTAGTAGTGACATCGTCGCCCTGTGTTCCATCGCCGCGAGTCACAGCCTTGACAAACAGACCGTTTTCGTATGTGAGACTGATTGAAACGCCATCGAATTTAAGTTCACAAACGAATTCAACATCTTCCTCTATGGTCTTCTTTATTCTTGAAATGAAATCCTTGACTTCTTCAATATTATATGAGTTTGACAATGATAACATTGGATAACGATGTTTCACAGTCTTGAACTCTTTAGTGAGGTCGCCGCCGACACGCTGAGTCGGGGAGTCGGGGAGAACCAAATCTGGAAACCGCTTCTCGAGATCGATGAGCTCATTCAAAAGCATATCGAAATCATAGTCGCTGATTGTTGGTTGAGTTAAGATGTAATAATTATAGTTATGATTCTCGATAATCTTGCTTAACTCGACAATCCTGGTTTTTGCTTCTTCTTTGTTCATAAATTTTAACTCAGCTTAATGATTTGTTATTTCCATTCGTATGAACAGTCAACATTGTCTACGTTGTAAACTGTCTGATAATATTCAGTATAGGCTTCGCAGTCTTTCTTTGAATAAACGCCATAAAGAATATCAGATGATCCATTGTCAATATTTCTGCATATACATGCTTTTTCACATGATGATGTCATTATGATAATAACAGCTGTGGCAAAAAATAGTTTAATAATTTTTTTCATTTTTTTCAAAGTTGATGTGCAAAGATAATATTTTTATTTCTAAAAAATATATTAAATATCTCATCGTAATTAATTTGATTTAGACGGAAAAAATAAGTATCTTCGCAATGTTTTTTTTATTTTGGAATAAATGTATAATTAATAAAATCACTTATGAAAATCAGATCAATTATCTTATTAGTTGTCATGGCATTATGCTTTAATGTCAAGGCACAGGAGATTGCAGATTGGTGGAACGACGTGTCTGTTTGCCAAGTAAACAAAGTCGCTCCTAGAACCAACGTGATTCCTTATCAAGACGAAAACGGAATCAATAATCTTGAATACAGACAATCTCCTTATTACCAATGTATCAATGGAAACTGGAAATTCCATTGGGTTGAAAAACCAGCCGACAAACCACAAGGTTTTTATGCAGAAGGTTACGATGTATCATCATGGAACACAATCCCTGTTCCTGCTAACTGGGAATTAAATGGTTACGGCATTCCTGTCTATATCAACCAACAAAATGAATTCCCATCAAACCAACCTTACGCTCCAACAGAATACAATCCTGTAGGTTGTTACGTTCACAATTTCAATATTCCTGCTGAATGGGATGGAAGAAATGTTTACATCAACTTCGGCGCTGTAAAATCAGCGTTCTATCTCTGGATTAACGGCAAATTCGTTGGTTATTCAGAAGACTCAAAGACACCTGCTGAATTCGATATCACACCTTATCTTAACAATGGCGGTGAAAACACTTTGGCAGTTGAGGCATATCGTTTCTCAGATGGTTCATATCTTGAATGTCAAGACTATTGGCGCATGAGCGGTATCACACGCGATGTCTTTGTATATTCAAAACCTAAGACAAATGTTTACGATTTCTTCGTAAAGGCTGGTCTCGATGAAAAATATGCCAAAGGTATCTTCGAAGTATTTATAGATGTCAACTATGGAAAGAAGGTTCCTTCAAAATTGACTGTTGAAGTTGAATTGGTAAATAAAAACGAAAATGCTAAATTTGAGGTCAACAAATTATACGTTGAAGAATTTTCTAAGAAAGAACTTATCGCTAAACAAAAGTCAGAAGGTCATTCCACAATTCGTTTCAAGAAGATTATAGATAGAGTAGAAGCATGGTCAGCAGAAAAACCTGTTCTTTATGATATGACAATCCGCTTGAAAGACAAGAAAGGTAGAGTAATTGAAGTGGTAGGTGCTAAAGTCGGTTTTAGAACATCAGAGATTAAAGACGGACAATTTATGGTAAACGGCAAACCTATACTTATCAAAGGTGTTAACCGTCACGAACATGATGGATTTACAGGTCAATGTGTTAGCCGCGCAACAATGGAGAGAGATATTCAACTTATGCTCCAAAATAACATCAATACAATCCGTACTTCTCACTATCCATGTGATGTTTATTTATATGAATTATGCGATAAATATGGTTTGTATGTAATCGATGAAGCTAACAATGAATCACATGCTCAAGGTTACGGCGATGCTAGCTTGGCTAAAGACGAACGCTGGATTGAGGCATTCAAATACAGATGTAATAACATGTTCGGCAGAGACAAGAACCATCCATCAATCGTTATTTGGTCTTTAGGTAACGAATGCGGCAACGGCGTCTGTATGTACGAATCTTACGATATGATGAAGAAACTTGACAACACACGTCCTGTCATCAACGAACGTTCAATCTACGACCAAAATACAGACATCATCGGACTTATGTATGCAAGTCAAGGTTATCTTGAAAAATTCGTTGAAGAAGAATTGGATTCACTCGGACGTCCTTTCATTATGGTTGAATATCTTCACGCTATGGGCAACAGCTGCGGCGGTATGCAAGACTATTGGGATATCATCAACTCACACAAACAATTGCAAGGCGGTTGCATATGGGACTGGTGCGATCAAAGTCTTATTCAAAATGACACTGTTAAAAATATTAGATGGTATGCTGCGGGCGGCGACCTCGGAGCTCTCGAAGGCATCGGAAACGACGACAGCTTCTGTGTCAATGGTTTGGTAACCAGCGATAGACATGCTCACCATCATCTCGAAGAAGTTAAGAAGGTTTATCAAAACATCAGCGTAACTCCTGTTGATATTGAAAAAGGTGTATTCGAAATCAAGAACAACTTCTTCTTCAGAAGACTTAATGAATTTGAATGCAGTTACGTCATTTACAGCAATGAAAAAGCAAGATTGCAAAGCAAAACTTTCGACTTGGATATTGCTCCTCAAAATTCTGAAAGAATAAGCATTTCTATTCCAAAACCAATGTTGGATGCTACAAATCCAAACAGATATGCTAAATGCGAATATTTTATTGAGTTCTCTTTCAAGGAAAAGAATGGAAATAAAATGAGACCTGCTGGAACAGAAATAGCATACGATGTGTTTAATCTTAACATTGAGGCACCTGAAGGAGAATCACTTAAAAATATCCCTGAAGTAAAATTCGACGACACTAAGGATAATGTTATCGTTTATAATGATAATTTCAGATTTACTATCAACAAGCAACAAGGTCTTCCAGTATCTTTCATATATAATAATGTAGAAATGTTGGCAGGTCCTATTAAACCTAATTTCTGGAGAGCTCCAACTCTCAACGACGACGTTGACCGCAACGCTCTTCCTAAATGGTTGAACGCTAACCTCAACGACTTGACAATCGTTCCTAAATCTATCAAAACTCAAAGAATCAACAAATCTAAAGTTGCCGTTGTAGTTGTTCTTGAATTCAACAATCCTAATGGCGGAAACGTCCTCACAACAGAACAGGTATTCGAAATCAATGGTTATGCTGACGTCATCATTTCAAATAATATCCAAACTAATGAGATTGTCACAACATTGCCAAAAGTCGGTACACAACTCCTTGTAAATAAAGAATTTGATAATGTTAAATATTTTGGAAAGAATACAGAAAACTATCCTGACAGAAACTCATCTGGCAAGATAAATGTTTATAATACAAAAGCTGCATCATTCTTCGAATTACATGAAGAACCACAAGACAATGCTAACCACAGCGAGACACGTTGGGTTGCTATGTCAGACGGCAAAGAATTAGGATTGTTTGTGTCAAGCGACGAACTCTTTAACTTTAGTATCTATCAATATTCTGATGAAAATCTTTCTATTGCAGAGAGAATCAATCAGATGGAATTGGCTGACTATTGGACATTCAATATCGACCATCGTCAAGCACCTATCGGTACTGCAACATGTGGACCAGGTTCACTTGAGAAATATCTCATAGATGATGACAGATATGAATATACAATCAGATTGCGTCCTTTCTCTGTATCAAACAAAGAAAATGAAGAGAGATTGTATAAACAAAACGTATTAGGCGATTTCAATAAAGTTGCAACACCTGTCATCACAACAGACTTAGTTCGCTTTGATAATGAAATGAAAGTCACTTTGACATGTGACGATGCTAACGATAAGATTTACTATACTTTAGACGGAAGTGAACCAACACAGAAATCTAAATTATATACAAAACCTTTCAGCATCAACAAGACTGTCACCATCAAGGCAAAAGCATTTGCTGCTAACAAAATGGCATCTTTCACATTGATGGAAACATACGAACGTCTTATCATCAAAGGAACTGAATTCGTTGAAAAACCAAACAAAAACTATTCTAAGAATTACGAGACAGCTCTGATGGACGCAAGAAAAGGTGTCGCTGGCAACTGGGGTGAAGACTGGCTCGGTTTCAACGGTCAAGATGCAGAATTCACTATAGAACTTTCTATGCCAACAGATATCAATAAATTATTCATCGGTTATGGCGTTCAACCAAACGACTGGGTATTGATGCCTAAAGGTATTAAAGTTTCAGTTTCTACAGATGGCGTTAATTTCACTAATCCTGTAATAGCTGACTTCGTTGTTTATAACAATGATAAGAAGGACATCAAACGCAGAGATGAAGCAAGAGCTAACATCAATGTGAAAGGCGTTAAATACATTAAGGTATATGTCGAAAGTTATAAGACATTGCCAGAATGGCACGACTATGCTGGAGAAAATGCCTGGATTATGCTTGATGAAATAACCATCAAATAAGATTACTTAACCACGAAAAGTAAAAAGGAATGGAGTAACTCTATTCCTTTTTTTTGTATATAAGTTTATTTGTTTTTATTATAAAATTATATACTATTTTATTTTATATGTCAAAATAATTCATTATAATTGCAGTGTCGTTTGATAAACATTAGTGTTTACATTATTTTAAAAAAAACATATAGAATTTTACTTGTCTTATGCATGAAGAGAAACTCGAATTATTGATTGACGCTGCTTTATGTGATGGTGTTATTTCTAAAAAAGAAAGGGAGATAATTCTTGGCAAAGCTATTTTAATGGGATTTACGTACGAAGAATTCGAGTTGATTCTTAATGCCAGACTTATTAAATCTCAAAGAGATGCTGCAGCAAATTCTAAATTCGGCGAAGTGCTGAAATGTCCTGCATGTGGCGCAATAGTGCAAAGTTATCAGGGTAAATGTTATGAATGTGGAGTGGAATTCGAATATATTGAAGCCAATCTTTCATCGATAAAATTATCTGAAGAACTTAAGAAGATAGATGCTAAGTTCATGGAAAGACTGACCGACGTCTATACTGCGAAACGCATGTTCGTAGGAGCAAGCAGGAGAAGAAGGGAGATTGATAACAACAATATTGAAAAAGACAGAATGAAGGCGCAAGTTATTGCCGCATTCCCGCTTCCAACGACAAAAGCAGACCTTATTGAATTCATCACAATGATGAAATACAATGCTAAAAACAGAGCGTTAAGTTATATATTAAGGGAAACATTTAGGAACAAGTACAGAGAATGTGTCAGTAAGGCAAGGCTTCTTTTTTCTAATGATGCCATTATAAGTAACTTGATAAAGGAGTTTGAGACATACGACAAACGAATGCATTTCTATGGATGGCAGAGATTTAGGGAAAATACCAAAAGATTTGTCCGTGGCATTTCATTGCTAGGTTGGTTGTTTATTTCTTTTAACTTCACCTTCATGTGTGCAATGATTTCAATAACAATTGATGAAATAAATCGTAATCGCAATGAAGAAAGACTTGTAGCTGCATTGGCAAAAGACGATTTGTCAACGGCAAAATCTCTTGTACTAAAAGGCGCTCCTATGGAAAGTGTGTATATTTATATGATGAACAACGAACTTTATGACGAAGCGTCGGAATATGTTAAACATCAAGACAACGATTATTTTAAATATATGGAATCCGCTGTTACTGCATTATGCAAAAACGACAATAAGGATGAGGCTAAAAAATTTATAAACAGAAAGATATCATATTTCGACAAGAATACTGAAGGTCAATATACAACTGAAATTGTATTTAAAAGACTAAATTCAATAATAGATAATTATTAAAATAAATTAAACTATAAATCAAATATTATGGGATTATTTAAAAGCAGAGAAGGCGGATTGATGGATGTTATCCGCTGCGATAAAACGGAATATCTAGTATGGAAATGGCGTCCTGAAGGTCAGGATCTAGATTCAACAAGAACGGAAAACTCTATCCGTTATGGTTCATCTTTACGTGTTAAAGAAGGTGAAGTAGCGGTATTCTTCTATAAAAACAATGATGGAAATCAGCAAGATTTTATTGTCGGACCTTATGACGGAACGATAAGTACTGCCAACTTGCCAATCCTGACAAGCATTATAGGTTTGGTTTATGCTCATGAAACTCCGTTTCAGGCAGAAATATATTTCATCAACTTGTCTGGCGTAAATCAGGTTAGATTCGCAATACCATATTTTGATGTCTTTGATCCTCGTTTTCAAGATTTCGCTGTGCCTATGGCGGTTAGAGGTAATATAACATTTAATATAACCGACTATAAGTCATTTATCAAATTGCATCGTCTTATCAACTTCGAACTTGAAGATTTCCAGAAGCAGATCAAAGATGCTGTCGCTAAATATATAAAAGGTGTTGTGGCAAATATGCCTACAGAATATGGAATACCTGTTATTCAAATCGAGAAAAAGATATTGGAAATAAATGACGACGTCACTGCATATCTCAAGACACGTCTTGAAAATGATTTCGGCGTTAATTTACAATCGCTCGATATTTCTTCAATAGAGGCAGATAAAAGCAGTGTAGGTTATTGCTCCTTGATGCAGGTTACTCAGTATCAGACATCAAGAACAATCGAAGCACAAACAGATGTCAATATTAAAAATATACACGATACTCAAAGAATCAATGCTGAGAATATGGAAGAGACATTGAGGATACAAAGAGAAGAGTCTCAACGTGTTCAACGTCTTCAGACAGAATCCTCATTCATAAATGCACACGCCCTTGACAAACAAGCTGAGGTGCTTAGTGCTGCAGCGAATAATTTAGGAGAGATGGGGACTGCAAATATGAACGGCGATGGCAATGCCATGAATCCCGCAGGATTGATGATGGGCATGGCATTAGGAGGAGCAATGGGAGGTCAGATGGGTAATATGATGAACCAGATGGGGCAGCAGATGACACCGCCCCCTGTGCCTGGAAATAATAATGCTTCATATATGATTGCCATCAACGGACAGCAGTTTGGACCATACAATATGCAGCAATTGCAGCAACTTGTGCAAAATGGTCAGCTTACAGCACAGACTTACGTGTGGAAACCAGGTATGGTAAACTGGGAGTTCGCAGCAAACATTCAGGAATTGACTGGATTATTCAATTCAGGAATCGTACCTCCACCAATACCAGCAATGCCTTGATAATAAATTGAAATGCTATGGATAACAACAACTTTTTCTCAATAGACAGACTTGTTGAATTCGGTATGAGTTTGGCAGTCTCACAACAGATGATTCAGATGATGAACCAATCGATGCAAAATATGTATGTACCAGGCATGACGATGCCAGCATCATTGCCAAATGTAATTTACGCTGTTGTTGATGGTGAATCTGTCGGACCAATGACGGAGTCAGAAGTCATCAAGTTGATTTCAAACAAACAGATAACAAAAGACACCTATGTATGGAAACCGGGAATGGCGAATTGGCAAAAAATGGAATCCACACCAGATGTGCTGAAGTTGGTTTTATTGGCTCCGCCTACATTTAATAAGTAAAAATAAAAAACCTCAAAGTCTTAACGATTTTGAGGTTTCTTTTTTTTATCAAAGTTGTTCTATTTCTTTCACCAAGTTGTCTATCAATTTGTTTTTCAAATCATAGAGAGCGTCTGAAATGTCACATTTATAATAATGTGGGTTGATGAGACGTTTCTGTGAGTCATCGAGATGTGCGAGATTTTCTTTGTAATAAGCTTGTTTTTCTTGTATTGTTCTGTCTTGATATGTAATCTCTCCGTTCTTCACAATCTGCTGTTGCAATGTGCGGAACTCATATTTACCCTCTTCAAAAGTCATTGTCTTGAATCTGTCGCGTTCGTCACGAAGCGTTATTGTCTTGCCAGCTTCAATATCTTTTGACAAAGCATCTCCACGAAGACAAGTGACGTCGACTTTGAATCTTCCGTTCTGTATGATTCTATATGTTATTTGGAATCCTGGGTTGATAAGTTTTGTTGTCTCTTCAGAACGTTTCAAAACAGGCATATCATCTATTTGAACGAGTTTGAATACATTGCCGAAACAAGGATTATGCTTGCTTGTAGCGATTGCGTCACCAACGCCATAAGAGTCAACTTGGCAACCTTGACGTTCCAGTTCTGTGATGAGATATTCGTCTAACGCATTAGTCGCAAATATCTTGCAGTTTTTGAGACCGGCTTCGTTAAGCATCTCTCTACATTTCACTGAAAGATATGTCAAGTCGCCGCTGTCGAGTCTGATGCCGTATCCATAAGGATAACTATCATCGATGCCGTTTTCTTTGAAAGCCTTAATTGCATTTTTGACGCCACATCTCAAAGTGTCGTAGGTGTCTATTAATAATATGAGTGGTTCTGATTTATGAGTTTTGATATAAGTGTCAAATGCTGTGTATTCGCCTTTGATGCTGCAACCGAATGAAGTGACATAACTATGAGCCATTGTTCCAACAGAAGGGAATCCGAACTTCATTCCAGATACGATGTTTGAACTATTGGCGCAACCGCCGATGAGAGCAGCTTTACCTCCGAAAATAGCAGCCCATGGTCCATGAGCACGTCTGCTTCCGAATTCGCTGACAGGTTTGTTGGTGCTTCTTGTGACTCTAGATGCTTTGGTAGCAACAGCCATCTGATGATTCATGATACTGAGTAGGGGAGTCTCAAGCACTTGTCCTTCAATTATAGGAGCTTCAATTGTTATTATTGGCTGTGTGGGGAATGCTATTTCACCTTCGCGCATGGCATATACATTACCGGTGAATTTCATATTTGCGAAATATTGACGTACTTCTTTATATTCTTCGCCAGGAAGAAACTGTTCGAAGAAACTTTCATCGCCACAGTTAAGACCTTTTATAACTTCTAATACTTCTGTGATTCCGCTCACAACGGCCCAATTGTTTGTATCAGGTGCTTTTCTATAGAAGAGGTTAAAAACTGCACGCTTGTCTTTCATTCCGCAATCAAAAAAAGACTTTCCCATTGTATATTGGTACTTGTCAGAGCAATAAGAGATATTTAAATCCATGTTTTTATCTTAAAAATTATTCATCATGATTATCATTATATTAGAAACCAATCAATTGCATACACTTTATTCATTATAAGTCTATAATCAGTCTCTAGTCGTTGATATGCGCTGCAAATATAATAAAATGCCTGAAAAATAAAATATATTTAAAATTAGATGTTGAAATAAATATGTAAATTTGCGAAAGTAAAAAAATAAATAACTGCGTAAAATTATTAGATATGAAAAAAATTGGATTAATACTTAATGTGCTTTTATCTTTGGTTTATTGTTATTATATAACCAATATAACTGAATCATTGTTGTTTAGCATTATTGTGAGTCTCTTTTTACTGGCAATTTTTTCATGGATGCATAGTGATATATGTGACACGCCAACAAAGAGTACTGAAATTTATGAATCATGGAAAAGATTTCTTCACGATGACAGAAAGGCGATAAGTATTCGATGTGCATCAATCGTGGTGATGGTATATGTCTATGTCTCTACGGCATTCTGTTTCTTTTATTATTTTTGTATAGAGGACGCACGGACATGGGTCATTGGTTTGATTACGTTCTCCTGTGCTTGTTCTTATTTCGTTGTGGAGGGATATGGTCATGCTGATGCCTTAAAAGAGTCGAAGAAAATATATGAAGAACTCAGAAAGTCATTGCTGAAAAATCAATATGTTAATCTTATTAAACACACCGGAAAATCGTTCAATCCAGATACATCTTTGACAGGTGAGATTGTGCAAACTGATGAAGAACATTGGGAACTCATTTCCTTTATAAAGGATGAGATCTTCGTGAAATATGACATCTACGATGAACCAATGGCTAATTTTATTAGAAAATTTAACGACACTTCTTTGAACACGGAGAATGTTAATGGAATCTTTGCAGAAGGAGTTGAAACGGTACGATCTTTTTGTTCGAAAAATAAAACCCTTGGAGAATTGGCAATATGGATTAAAAATGAGGTCGGAGCCAAGAATAGAGATGGAGTAGAGGTTTATTGTTGAAAAAAGATAGAAGAACAACATATATTTATATATGGATTTATGTGATGATGAATAAAGAAATTGTTGATATACAAGAAAATGAGATATTAAAAGAATATCCAGAAGTTATGGTTCAATTATTACGCGACCATACTACTGGAAAAAATATTTTTTGGGCAACCAATCGACAGATCTAAAGACATGGCAGAAGTTTTTACTCCATCATATCGAAATCCATTGTACAAAATAGTAATTCAATTGCTATTTTCATTACCTTTGTAAAAACTCTCAAACAAGCATAAATATGAAAAAAATATTACTTTACATATTTACAATCAGTATATTGTCATCTTGCTCAAATGTTGGTAATCACGTTCCTGAAGCTATTGAACCAATACCAACTCAACAACAAATCGATTGGCATAAACTTGAAACCTACGCATTCGTGCATTTTGGATTGAATACTTACAATGATTTAGAATGGGGCTACGGCAACACTCCGGTTTCTACTTTCAACCCGACAGAACTGGATTGTGAACAGTGGGTCATGACTCTCAAACAATGTGGCATGAAAGGCGTGATTCTCACTGCAAAACATCACGATGGCTTCTGTCTGTGGCAGACTAAAACTACCGATTACAGCATCGCTAACTCTCCTTATAAAAACGGTAAGGGCGATATGGTGAAAGAGCTCTCTGACGCTTGCAAGAAACATGGTCTTAAATTCGGTCTATATCTCTCTCCTTGGGATAGAAATCACGCTCAATATGCTTATGATGAGTATGTTGAGGTTTATCACAAACAAATTGACGAACTTACAAGTAATTACGGCGAACTCTTCGAATTCTGGTTCGACGGCGCAAACGGAGGTAACGGATATTACGGCGGAACTAACGAGTCTCGTTCTATAAACGCTAAAGAATATTACAATTATGAACGTGCCCGCGACACTATCTTGAAACGTCATCCTAATGCTATGATTTTCGGAGGTACTTGTCAGACAATACGTTGGGTCGGCAATGAACAAGGTTGGGCTGGCGACACTGACTGGTGTATGATAAATCCTGAAATGGATAATAATCACCAATATCTTACGCGCGGTTCTGCAAACGGAACTCATTGGATTCCAGCAGAAGTGGATGTCTCTATTCGTCCAGGTTGGTTCTATCACAAACGCGAAGATCATCAGGTGAAAAGCATTGCGCATCTTACTGATATTTATTATCGTAGCGTCGGTCATAACGCCAATCTCTTGCTTAATTTCCCTATAAATTTAGACGGAAAGATTCCTGCTTTGGATTCTATAAGAGCTTTAGAATGGTATAATGTCATTTCTAATGACTTGAAAGATAATATCTTAAAAGACGCTAAAGTAAATGTCGATAGCGAAAGAGGCAGTAAATTCAAAGCTGAAAATGTAATCGATGATGATTGGGATACTTATTGGGCAACGGAAGACGATTACAACTTCGGAACCATCTCCTTTACATTTGATAATCCTGTGAAAATGAATAGGGTAGTGCTTCAGGAATATATTCCTCTCGGTCAGAGGGTAAGCGATTTTTATATGGAAGGTGAATTGAATGGCAAGTGGTTTAAAATCAATGCTTTTGATACATTATCGACTATTGGTTACAAGCGTATTGTCCGTTTTAATACTGTTGAACTTGACAAACTTATTATATACTTTGAAGAAAGCAGAGGTCCATTGTGTATCAATAATATAGAAGCATATTGCGCTCCAGTTTTGTTGACAGAACCCAGCATTAGTCGCGATTATGATAATTATGTGAAGATTGAATCATCTGATAAAGATGCTGCTGTATTTTACACTCTCGATGGTTCTGAACCAGATGAGAATTCGTTGAGATACGACAAGCCATTCATTTTCAATAAGAATGGTATCGTTAAGGCTATTTCTTACGATGTTGAATCTAATAATAAAAGTGCTGTCGCGATAAAGGAACTTGACTTGTCACACGATTTCTTTAGCATTATTGAACCAGCAGAAGGAACAAGAAAAATCATTGACGCTAATATATATTCTACAATGTATATCGACAATAATGAACCGCTTACATTTGAATTTAATGAAGAACAGAATATTTGCGGATTCAGATATTTGCCTAATCAAAGTAGAGATGCTTCTCGTCATATCGTTGATTATGAATTGTATATCGACGGAAAATTGATAAAATCAGGTACATTTGGAAATATCAAGAACAATCCGATAGAACAAGTCGTGAGATTTGAAGAAATAAAAGGAAAGACCGTGACTTTTGTTCCTAGTAGAAACACGGATGGAAGCAGAAACTGCGGCATAGCAGAATTCTCTATAATAACAAAATAGATGAGCGAGTTGTCTGATAAAATATATGAAATTGTCAGCAGCATTCCTTGCGGCAGTGTTATGACATACGGTCAGATAGGAGAG
>JAEIGA010009817.1_pt1 | contig 14498 bp, 19 predicted proteins | sample 9270691 | NCBI WGS metagenome assembly JAEIGA01 (sample SAMN17057246, study PRJNA624740) | gut metagenome | biome: biome; isolation source: fecal sample | host: Bos grunniens | place: China: Xizang | collected 2019 | reverse complement strand
TTCTAAAAGGCGGTGGCGCGGATGTATGACAAGCCCATCACCATTCAAGTCCAGGATCCCGAGACCGAGGAATGGTCCGACAGACTGAGGTTACACGCGGCAGTCAATAAGACCGGAGGCGGTTCTGGGTTTAGCGCAGGCGCCGACCAACATAACGCCAGCTTGACTTTTAAGATCCGTTATGTAAGGGCTTTGGAGGACCTCGCGTATAATACCCAGCCCTACCGCATTCTCTATCGCGGGCGCGCCTTCAAGGTTGTCGACTATGACGACTATATGGAGCAGCACCGCGAGGTCAAATTGGTAGGTGAGTATTATGGCTGAACCACTGGGAACTCAGATGGAGCGGGTGCTTACCATCTACAGCGAGGAGATTAACGAGAAGCTGCGGGGGATTACCACCGAGAGCATGAAGCAACTCGTAAAAGAGACCAAGGCAACCGCTCCCATCGGTCGCCGAAAAGGGCGGTACAAGAAGCAAATTGCCGCCGATTACAGCGGAACTCGACAAAGCGCACGTGGGATCCGAGGTCAAAAAGTGAGTGCCACCTGGTATGTCAAGGCTCCGGACTATCGCCTCACGCACCTTCTGGTCAAAGGACACGCTACCAACGACGGGGGTCGCACAAACGCGAATCCTTTCCTTCAAAATGCTGTCGACCATATCATTCCCGAGTATGAGCGGAAAGTAGAGGAGGTCCTGAGCAATGGTAACTGAGATTTTAGGGCGCGCGGGGGTCAAATTCCGCCAGTCCCGCTATACCGCAAAGCCCCTCCCGGACACGTATGCGGTGTATTTTGATGACAGAGAGGCCAACGGGGCGGACGGGGTCAACTGCCTTATCACCCACAACATTACAATCGAGGTCTACGAATCCAAGCCGGACAGCGCCACCGAAGCCGCCATTGAGGAGGCACTTGACGCACACGGGCTGGAGTGGTCCTCGCAGGCTCGGTACTGGATCGCGGAGGAGCAGAGGTACCAAGTTATCTATGAATTTACTTATATCGAAAAAAGGAGAATAAGACATGGCTAAGAGAGACAAAACGAGCATTACGCTTGGCTCGGGTAAAATTTACCTTACGCCCTATACGGACACCGTTCCTAACGTCGAGACTCTCTGCGTAGAAGAAAATCTTCTGGGCTTTATTAAGGGCGGTGCTTCGCTTGAGTATACCCAGGAGACCTACGAAGAGAAGGATGACCTCGGCTTCGTGAGCAAAATCATCACGACATCGGAGGAGGCAATCCTCAAGTGCGGACTTCTTACTTGGAACGGAACGACGCTGAAAAGCATCATTGATCGCTGCCAGGTAACCGAAGCCGCTGGCAAGCGCACCGTCAAGATTGGTGGTGCCGCCAATGGTCAGGGCACGAATTATGCCATCTGTTTCCATCATGAGGATGAAGCCGATGGCGACTTGTGGATCCTGATTGTGGGACGCAACACCGCTGGCGCTACCTTGACCTTTTCCAAGGACGAGGGAACGGTTCTGGAGCCCGAGTTCAAGGCGATGCCCCACGATGACAACGGTACCTTGGTACAGCTCATCGAAGAGATTGCTACGGAATAACAAAAAAGGAGGGAGGCGGCGCGATGTCTCCTCCCTCTATGTTAAAAAAGGAGAATAAAAATGGCTAAAATATTAGACCTTAATGCCTTGGAACAGCCGATTCTCGAGGTAAAACTCAGAGACGACAACCGAACCATTTTTAGATTGACAACCCCGACAACCAAGCTCGTGGATAAATTCGTCGCGGCAAAAGACGAGATGAGCGAGATTGCAAAATCAAGAGACGTAGAGAAAATTAAAAAGCTGTTTGAATTAACCGCAGAGCTTATCAGTTGCAATGCGGAATATATCACAGTGACCGCAGAGGATCTGAGAGATAAATACCGCTTGACTTTTGGCGATATCGTGGTGATTTTTGCGGCGTACCTTGATTTTATCAAAGAATTCAATAACGCAAAAAACTGACCATCCCGTACTACCCATTAGGCGATAGTGCGGGAGGACACCAATATACAATTACCACCTGGTGGAAGAAGCTCGTGGCAGATTATTCAGGGCTTAGCCTTCCCGAAGTAGAAGCCCTTGACTATTTGACCTACCTCACTTGGCGCAGGGACGCCTTCATCCACCGATGGAGCCAGACGGAGAAGGGCAGAGAGTACCTAGATAACGCATGGAGAATGGAGCAGACCAAACCCGACCGCGAGGCGCTTCGTAGAAAACTTGGGAAGGAGGATACCGATGGCTAGAAATCAGATAAAGGGCCTGACCGTTGAGATCGGAGGGGACACCACATCCCTAGGCAAAGCCCTAGAATCTGTTAATAAAAAAAGCAGTGATGTCTCCTCAGAACTGGGGGAGATTAACCGTCTGTTGAAATTCGACCCCGAGAACACCGACCTGCTCGCTCAAAAGCAGAAAGTCCTTGCGGATGCAGTCACAAATACCAGTGCAAAGTTAGAGACACTGAGAGAAGCAGAGCGCCAAGTTCAGCGTCAGTTCGAACGCGGTGAGGTTTCCGAGGAGCAGGTGCGAGCCCTACGCCGTGAAATTATAGCGACCGAGGGACAGCTAAAAGGATACGAAGAACAAGCCAAAGAGGCCGCGGAAGGTAACAAAAAACTAGCGGATAGTGCAGACCAAGCCGGCGCTGCTGGTGAAGGCATGGGTGCCAAGTTCGCAACTGCCGCAAAGGTTGGTATCGGTGCTGTCGTTGCGGGTGCTACCGCCGCTGTGGGCGCTCTTGTTGCAAGTGCTGAATCCACGAGAGAATATCGCACCGAGATGGGCAAGCTCACGACGGCATTTGAAACGGTAGGACACCGAACCGAGATTGCAGAAGAGGCCTATAAAAGACTATATGGCGTCATCGGTGAGACCGATCAGACCGTAGAAGCATCTCAGCAAATCGCTCTCCTTGCCGAAAGTGAAGAGGATGTCATCCAGTGGGCCGACCTCGGCGCGGGTGTGGTTGCTCGTTTTGGTGATGCGCTCCAACCCGAGATGTTTTACGAGTCTGCCAACGAAACAATCAAACTTGGCGAGGCTACGGGTGCGTATGTACAGCTTCTTGAGGGTGCGGGGTATGATGTCGACAAGTTCAATGAAGGGCTTGCCGCTTGCACGACCGAATCTGAAAAACAGGCGTACATGCTGAAAATCACCGATGAAATTCTCGGGGATGCTGCAGACACCTATCGTGAAACCAACGAAGAGGTCATAAGAGCAAACCAGGCAAACGCCGCCTGGACCGCGGCACTTGCTGAAGTGGGTGCTTCTGTCGAGCCTGTTCTTACCGATGTAAAAATGCTCGGGCTCTCACTTTTTCAGGAGTTAGTGCCCGGAATTACCGGGGTCACGGATGCATTTCGTGGGTTAATCAATGGCGAGGAAGGATCAGCCGAGGCGGTAGGAGAAGCACTCTCCGGGCTCCTGACCCAGATCCTCGATATGGTCGTGGAGCTTCTGCCTACGATTGTAACGGCGGCGATGTCACTACTAACCTCACTAACTACCACTCTTATAGAGATGCTTCCACAGCTTGTTGAAACAGGTATCACCCTTATAATGTCAATTCTTGAGGGGCTTACTACGGCAATACCGCTTATAACCCAGGCAATCGTTGACATGATACCGAGACTCGTGGATGCTTTGGTGTCAGGGATCCCGATGTTAATCGACGGAGCGGTGCAGTTGCTTCTGGCGTTGTTAGATGCCATTCCTCTGATACTCCCTCCATTAATAGAGGCAATCCCACAAATCGTCATCTCAATTATAGACGGACTGCTGTCGGCTATTCCTGATTTGCTAGAGGGAGCGGTGCAATTCTTGCTGGCGATCATCGATGCCGTTCCGATTTTAATAAAGGCGCTCTTGCCCGAAATACCTAGAATAGTTGATGTAATTATAGATGGCCTACTTGATAGTTTGCCATTACTTATTGACGGAGCAATCGAGCTATTGTTCGGTATATTGGAAGCTCTCCCTGAGATACAAGCTGCGATTTGGGAAGAAATGCCTAGTATCGTAACATCCATTGTCGATGCACTTCTTGGTGCGCTTCCTGAGCTTATAGCCGCAGGCGGTCAGCTTTTATCGGGTCTTGTCAAAGGAATGATGGAGTTTGATGTCAAAGGTGCACTCAAAAAAGTCGGTGACGGAATTATCAGCGGCTTTAAAAAGGTGTTTGATATCCGCTCTCCTTCTCGTGTCATGGCGGGCATTGGTGAACTTCTTGACGAAGGACTCGCAGAAGGTATTGAGGAGGGCGCGAGCATGCCGGTGAATGCCCTTGACAAACTGTCGGAGGATATGATAGACGGCACCTCGGGACTGAACGGAATGACAATCGAACGCCGCATGGTAAACTCGCTCGGTACAGGCTCTGCCACGATAGCAGGGGACGGTTTGGCGGGCAAGCTCGACCAAATCTACAAGGCAATTCTTGCAGGACAGGTCATCATGCTTGACGGAAAGACACTCGTAGGCTCTACAGCTATAAGATACGATACAGAGCTCGGACAGCGAAGAGTTCTAGCGGAAAGGGGGGCTTTATAAGATGCAAAAGAGGAAAATAATCATCGGAACATACGACACCGCCCTTGAAGGCTTATGGACTTTAACAGAATGGACGCTCAGCAAAGCGGAGGCGAACGAAGAATACGCCAACGTTCCTGGGCATGGCCCTCTTGACCTCTCAACCGCGCTGACCGGTGGTGAGCCATACTACGGTAGCCGAGAATTTGAGGCCACGCTTGAGAGTTCTGAAGGCTCACGGCTTGAGCGTGAGAATCGTATAAACCAGATGATCAACAAGCTCGATGGCTGGCGCTTTAACATTATCCTCCCAGACGATACGCTCCACTATATCAGCGGACGGGTGAGGGTAGAGAAGATATTCAATACCCCCGCCCATGCGTCCGTTCGGGTAAGTGCTACCTGCGACCCGTGGAGATACAACAATGCCGAGACGGTGGTAGGACTTGTCGCCACGAGCACGGATCAGACGGCAACCTTGAAAAATAATGGAAGGCTCTCTGTCGTGCCAACCATCAAGATCACGGGCGGGTCTGTAGCCTTGAAATTTACCTCCAACGGTGAAACAAGAACCTGGACACTTAGCCCCGGAGAGTACATTCTAGCGGACATATACCTCAAAACAGGATCCGTTCCCTTGATTTACAGCGGGACAGGAACCATCACACTCACGTATAGAGAGGCGGTGCTTTAATGATTCAGCTTTATGTAGACGATACCCTCGTATACGACTCGCGCTTAAAAGCCACCGCGCTCCTGGGACTTAGGGCTCAGCTGGGACTGAACAAGGGCGGTGCGGCTACCATCATCCTGCCGCCCGATCACCCGGCATACAATGAGTTTACAAGCTACCGAAGTGTGGTGACGATTTACCGGGACGGCGTGCTTCGTTTCCGGGGAAGGGCGCTATACCCCACAGATGACTTCTTGCTCAACAGAACCATCACCTGCGAGGGGGAACGCTGCTTCCTGCGCGATGGAATCCACCGTCCCTATAATTACAACGATACGCCCCAGAACATATTCCGTATCGTACTAGAGCTATATAACGCCCAGGTCGAAGCCTTCAAACAATTCGTCGTGGGCACCATTCAAGGCATCAGTACCGAAGCCATCGTACTTGAAAGTGAGGAAGCAGAGCCATTCTCGGCTACGGTTGACAAACTCGTAGAATTGTGCGGGGGGTATATCGTTTTTACGACCAATACCGCAGGACAGCGGGTCATAAACTGGTATGATACCGTCAGCTACGCAAACTCCCAGACCATCGAGTTCGGAAAAAATCTCCTTGACTTTTCAAGAACAACCTCAAACTCGGATCTTGCTACCGTCATTATTCCGTATGGCGCCAAGGACGCAACCACGGGGCAGCGCCTAACCATTAAGGGTGTGAACGGTGGGCTTGACTTTATTCAGGATGATGAGGCGGTGGCCTTGCGAGGGATTATTGCCAAAGCGGTCTATTGGGACGAAATCGTAACACCGGAGGCACTGCTCAGTAAGGCGCAGCAGTATCTGAACAGCAGCAAGAACATCATCGCCTCCCTGGAGCTTACCGCCATAGACCTCTCCTTGCTTGATAAAAGCATCGACAGTTTCATGGTCGGAGATGTGATAAAAGTTCGAAGCAAGCCCCACGGCATAGAGGACATGCTCTATCAGTTGACCGAGCAGGACATCGACTTCTTACACCCCCAGAACGATAGAATTATACTGGGCAAAAGCATCGCCTCTCTGACTGGTACCGACGTCGCAAGCGCGCGTAAGAACGATGACACCTTAAAACGCCTAAACCGTTCCATCCGATCCGATTATGTGGTCAATACCGACGCCATCATCGAGGAGGTCAAGCAGGAGGTGGCGAGCCTTATCCAGCAGACCAGCGACTCCTTAAAACTCGAGGTCACCGAGCAGTACGCGACGCAGGACATCCTCAAGGAAGCCATCACGACCACGATGACTCAGCTCTCGGACTCCTTTGAGTTCCTGTTCACGGAACTGAGGACCCACGTCGATGCCAACGATGCCGACGCCAGGGAGCAGTTCACGGAATTTAAGAAGTATATCCGTTTTGAGGATGGCAACATCATCCTGGGGCAAGCGGGAAATAAAATCACCCTGCGCCTTGAGAGTGATAGAATCTCATTCCTTGACAAAGGTGCCGAGGTGGCATTTTTCAGCAACAACATGCTCACGGTCGAAGATGCCAAGTTTGTCAACTCCATGCGCATCGGGACCTTCGCATTTATCCCGCGTGCAAACGGAAATCTCTCACTCGTTAAATTAGCGAAAGAAGGTGAATAGTCCATGGCGATCAACGGAAGTACCAGCGTACAGGTCACCGCCTACGATACGCTGAAATTTAACTGGGCCCAGAAGGTGCAAAGTACCCCGAATAACTACACGGTCGTCAATTGGAGCCTGCAACTGATATCCGGATCAGCCGGAAAAATCATATCTACGGCATCGAAAGCGTGGAGCGTGACGGTCAACGGCACCGTCTACTCGGACACCAACAGTGTGGCCATTGAGAACAATACGACAAAAACGCTGGCATCCGGAGAGACTGTCATCGCGCACAACAATGACGGCACGAAGAGCTTCAGTTATTCCTTCTCTCAGGAGTTCGGTATTACCTTTGCAGGTGCCTCGGTAGGAACCAAAACAGGAAGCGGCACGGGAACACTGAACACCATCCCGCGAGCCACGCAACCATCGCTCCACACCTCAAGCATCGATATGGGAGGCACGGTCACCATTTACACGCCAAGAGCGAGTGATGCATTTACGCACGACCTCTCGTATTCATTTGCAGGAGGAGCCTACCAGACCATCCAGACCGGAGTCACCACATCGGTCTATTGGCTAGTGCCTCTCACCTTGGCAAATAGCATACCGAACACGGCGAGCGGTACGGTGACCATTCGTTGTATCACCAAAAACGGTACCACCACGGTGGGTGAGAAAACCGTCCTCCTGACCGCGAAAGTGCCTGCGACCGTTATCCCTACCATAAGCACTGTAAGCCACACAGAGGCCGCCACGGGACTGCCGTCAGGCATTGGGGGCTATGTGCAAAGCAAGTCCAAAATCAAGGCGACAATCACTGCCGCGGGTGCTTATAGCAGCACCATTAAAAGCTACAGTTCGACCTTCCAGGGCAAGACCTACACAGGCGCGAGCTTTACCAGTGACACGGTAACACAAAGCGGTAGCATGAACATCGTAACCACGGTGACCGATAGCCGAGGGAGAAGTGCTAGTAAGACAACGGCTATATCGGTACTAGGGTATGAGCCGCCAAAAATAGGAGCCTTTCGTGTTACGAGGCGCAATAGCAGTGGTGCCGCAGACCCTAACGGACAAAACGTGCAGATCGCGGTGTCTTACAGTGTAACCTCACTAAACAGCAAGAACACGGCTAGTGCCAAGATTGAGTACAAGAATAGCACGGCGACTACGTGGACAACCCTTGAGACCAGAACGGCGCTCAGTATGACCGGCACGATATCCCCGACAACCACCTTCTCAATTGACTATCAATGGGACTTCAGAGTCACGCTGAGCGATGCCTTCAAAGCAGAGGCGGTTTATACGACCTATATCCCCTCCGGTGCCGTTATCCTTGACATCAAAGCAGACGGCAAGGGTATCGCCTTCTTTAAGACTAGCACCAAGGATGGGGTCGAAATAGCGGGAGAGCTTCCCGGATCCGCCATAAGCCTGACCTCGAACACCAACCTCGACACTTTGAAAACTCCGGGCTTTTATGTAATACCGACAGGGTCCATAGCCCTTACCGTTTCAAATAAACCGTATACAGACGCAGTGGCGGCAAGCATCCGAGTGGAGCGTACGGGGGATGGAATGATCAAGCAGATTGTTCAAAAGTCAACTAAGACCGATGGTGTAATCTATGAGCGTGGCTATGACTCTAGCGGCTGGGGAACCTGGAACGTCGTATACGCGGGTGAGGGGAAAATCCTATGGACAGGATCCTCTCTGCTGACAGGGTCTCAAACGGTAGCCTTTAGTGAGAAAGTAAGTGTTCAACAGAATGGAATCGTGCTTGTATTTAGCCGATACATCGGAACCACCGCGGTTGACTATTTCTATAGTTGTCACTTCGTACCGAAACTACTGATCACGGCGGCAAAGAAAGCTGGACAATCTACTGCGGCGGTCACATTTATAATGGCGACGAACAAATTTGAAGCAATAACGGGTAAATACCTACGCATCGAGGATTCAGGAATAACAGGAGACGATGCTAACAGCGCCAGCGGTACACTGAACGGTGTCACTTATAACAATGATAGATTCGCACTCCGATATGTTATCGGCGTATAAAAGGAGGAAACAAAATGAATATAATTGCAATGTTCCCACCCAGGCACAAGTGAGATTGCTGTTCACGGCCTGTCACAGTGGGACTATGGCCAAACCCTAGAGATCCGAGCGGACAATCTGCCAGCCATCGTGGAGGTGCACTTCGCGTGCGCGGGCATGACCGAGGCGATCGTCCGTCCATGCTCCACCGTTTCTGGCGTGGCCACGGTAGCCATCCCCGACGTGTGCCTGGAGCAGTCGGGACCCATCACCGCGTGGGTCTTTGAGATCGACGGCGCGCACGGCACAACCGCCAAGACCATCACCATCCCCGTGATCTCAAGACCGAGACCCGCTGGGCGCGAGGAGATCCCGGAAGAGTTCCTCGATGAGTACCAGGAGCTGATCACTGCTGCCAACGCGGCAGTCGGGGACATCTTGAAGGGCAATATCACTGTAGAGAAAGCCCAGACGGCAAACAACGCGACCATCGCAAACGAGGCCCAGGGCGCGCCCAATAATGGAGAGCAGGGCTTCGATGACGACAACGACCGCGGGAGATCTTTCACCTTTTACAACACCAACGGCTTCGGTATAAAAGGTGGAACGGGCCACTACAAATTGTGGGGCCAGATGGACGAAGAAGATGGGCTTTACTACCCGCACATCATCCCGTCCGTGCCCAGCAAGATGGTCATCGGTCACGGACAGTCACCGCTCAAAGCAGTGGTCGCCGATCAATTCATCGGTACCGCAGACCAGGCAAGCAACGCATACAATGCCGATCGTGCGAGCACGGCAGGCCATGCCGACACCGCAGGAGAAGCGAACAGTCTTAAACTCTCGCAGCAACACTGGGGCTACATGGAGGAGTATGAGATTATATCCGCCGGTGTGTACCTGGTGATGACAGGCACCTCGACCTCGATATATACGGACATCCTCTGCATTCCATCCTGGGCACTTGCAGGGGGGCAACGTGTGGCTAGTGAGCACGCGGTCTATGAAGGCTCGATGTCCGGCATCGGCTATATCCGACCTTACAACGAGTCCGGGAACATCCGCTGCGTGCTGAAAATAGCGCGGTGAATAACCCAGACACGGAAGGAGGCAAAACATGAGAACCTTAAACATATCAATCAATAACAAGGTCGCCACCTACCAGCGCAGAGGCGGCGACATCGTCTGCGGTAACAGCGACTACAAGATCCGCTTCACCTTTGATGGGGAGTGGGATGCATACCCAACAAAGACCGCTCGCTTCGTATGGGGTGGTAAGCATTATGACCGTTTCATAGAAAACGGAATCTGTCAAGTACCGACGGTTTTAGATGCAGAACGCATTGAGGTAGGTGTTTACGCCCGGCGACCTGGCAACCACAACGCCTGCCGTGATCGGGTGCAAACGTTCCATTCTCAGTGATACTACGGTCACACATCCGGAGGGAATAGAAGAGTACCGAGACGAAGCAAAGCAAGCCGCGGACGAAGCAAAGCAAGCTGCCGAGGATGTCAAGGATGCCACCGTGGCAAAGCAAACGGCCGATGAGGCCAAGGCTATTGCAGAGGAAGCCCTGTCCATTGCCCAGACGGGTGGCGGGGGAAGCATGAACGGTGAGGATGCGGTGGCGCGAAATCTTGCCAATGAAGCCAAAGCTGATGCGAACAACGCCATGTCCGCGGCGACGGATGCGATCTCGTATGCTGACAACGCCATCGGAACCGCGAACGAAGCAAAAGCGAGAGCCGAGGAGGCGTGGAACAATGCCTATGCCGCAGAAGGTCAGGCGTACGAGGCATTGACCACCGCGAACGAGGCAAAAGCCCTTGCGGAAGCGGGTGGCGGAGGTGGTGGCGGCGATATTAACTACCTCATGCGCTACACCTACCGCGCCTTACAGATCACGGCAGACTTCAATCCGTGGGGCGGGTGTATCGGTGACGGCTCCTCAGCTTACCACACCCGTCGTGGTATTGCTATGCTTGAAAAGAACGAAGGTGCAAGCCTGCAATCTATGCTGGAAGGGGGTAAATACTCCGAAGCCAAGGTCATCATCATGCACCCGAACTACACTGGTGTGCTGAATTATTACAATATGTGCGGCTCAGTCCAGCATGTTCTTGTTGCGAAAGGCGTCACCAGAATAGAGGAAACAAGTGGGGCGGGTACCCACGTACTCGACTTGACGATGTTCACGGGCGATTATGTACCACAACTTACGCAAGATGCGACAGGCTTTACCAAAATCCTCGTCGCTCCGAATAAAAAGCAAGTGCTTGCGAACATGACAAACTGGTCCAATTTTGCTGACATAATCGAGGAGGTAGAAATCTGGTAAGAAAGGAGGGGGTAGTATGAATATTGACTGGAAGCGTAAGCTGACATCTCGTAAGCTCTGGGCTGCCGTAGCAGGATTTGTCACCGGTGTGATTGTCCTGTTTACTGCAGGAGCCACCGAGGAGACCATCACCGGTTGCATCATGGCTCTCGGATCCGTGGTCGCCTACATCGTAGGGGAAGGACTCACAGACGCCTCGCACAAAGACGAGTAAACACAAAAGAAGGTAGGGCGGAATGCCCTACCTTTTTGTCTTATTGGAAACAAAGCAATTTATAAACCAGATCGAGAATCCCGGGGTCCGTGCATTCTTGCACCACCTTAATAACCGTTTTCCGAAGGATGTCAACATCAGTTCCGTCCATTTTTTTATTCCTTTCTTGACAAAAAATTAAATCAATGTTATAATTAATTAGTTTAAGATTATAAAGTGGGCAACTATGCTCTTTACTGCCTAAATTATACGCTCGATCCCCCGGAATTTCAATGCCCACCTTTGTCATTTTGATACCCAACTTTAACACCTCAAATTCATAAGATTGTCAGCAAGGAAGGATAACAATATGTGGCTCGATAACCTCAAAGAACTCAAGAAAAAGACAGGGATGTCATCCAAACAAATCGCAGAAATGACAAACCTGCCAGAGAGAACTGTCATCCGTATCTTTTCGGGTGACACCGATAACCCCTATGTGGATACGCTCCGCCGGATTGTAGCCGTTCTCGGTGGATCACTGGATGATATTTTCGCGGAAGGAAAGGCTGTCGTTGGAGACCAAAACCTCATGGTTCTGCATGCGGAGCTTGATGCCGTTAAGGCCGAGCGCGACAAACTGTCCGCTGAGAATGCCATGTTAAAAGATGAGGTCGCTACCTTAGAATCGGACATTGATCGCCTGCACCTTTTGTTGGAGCATAAGGATGAAATTATTGCTCTGCACAACTATTATAATAAATTGAAGAAAAACATATAATAATAAAAGGATACATAAAGTAAAAGCCCCCGAAACCAATGGCTTCGGGGGATAATAACGATGTAGCATCATCATGGTTTTTATGTGCAAAGAAATGGATGATACTCTTTCCTCCTAAAAAAAATATTACAGGCGGAGGAATACCTTTAACGAAAAATCGTGTTGCCCGTAACCAAGCTGGGCGGAAAGCTTTCCAGAATAATCAATGTGGTCGATGATGGACTTTAATAAATTGTTCTTTTCTCTAGGAGTAGCGGTCTTGTCCTTTAGTAATGCGATTGCCTTTTCCAAGTTGTCAGTGTGCTCTTTGTAGTCAATAGGTTTTGGCGCGGCGCGCTGTGCTTTTTCTAGCTCCTCGCGGCATGCATTCATTTTGGACTCAAGGCGAGCTAATCGACGGTTGAATACCTCAAGGGTGTAGGCTCTCGTCTCAAGAAGGTCACGAAGATTATCTTCTTGCTCTTCATATTCACTGAGTTGGACTTTCAGTTTCGATACTTGACGTTCCTGAATCTTTACCGCGTTACCCTCGTCATTGGCAACCTTTAGCTTTAATGCAGGAAGCTCTACGCTCTCAAGTGCTACAATCAATGATTCGATTACCATATTCTCCGGCGTGGATTTGTAGCAGCGTGGAGCATGATGGGTACAAACATATCGAGCCATTGGCATATTGTTATCAACCCGCGACATACTCTTTCCACACTTACCACAGCGCAAAAGACCGGAGAGCACATTCTTCAACTCTAAGTCTGACTTGGTTCTAGGTTTGGGTGTGATCAATTCACGAGCCGCCTCAAACGTTGCCGCATCAATAATAGCAGGGTGTCGTCCTTTGGCTACGATGATGTCCTCGGCTTTCTGTATCACTTTGTGCTTGACCTTTTCACCGTTCTCATCAATAGAAGTTACCGCCTTAAGTCGGTTAAAGATGATAAGACCTAGGTAATGCTCATTGGAAAGAATCTTACGAACAGTGCAGTCCTTCCATATGGTTCTACCGGATGGCGACTGGATGCCCATCGCGTTCAGTTTTCTAGCAATCTCACCAGCACAAAGGTGGTCGCGCGTATACCAATCAAAAATCTGACGAACGATTTCTGCATTCTCGGGTACCACCTCAAGAATCCAATCCTTTCCGTCCTTTGCTTTTTTATAGCCGAACGGAGCCGGGCCACCTACGCTATAGCATCCACGTTTCGCTGCTGCTACACGACCACGCCATAAAATATCTTTTGTATATTCCAGGTAATCGTTACCACGCAGAAGTTCATCCTGGAAGAACTTTCGCTCCATTTTGTTCTCAAGGTTATACGTCATATACGGTGTAACAACCTGAGTCTTTGAGTAGCGGAGCACATCGATGAGGAATCCGCAATCTCTTAGGTCACCACGAGAGAGACGGGAAGGCTCAACAACCAGAACACCTTTAATGTTCGGATCCTTAATACGAGCCAGAATGGTTTTAATCTCCTCACGATCGGCAATCGATTCACCTGACACGACCTCACGGTAGATATTCTTCTCAGGAATCTTCGCACCAAACTCACGAAGGGCGTACTCTTGGAGCATCGTCTCGTGCTTGGCAAGAACCTCCTCTACGGTTTCCTTGGGATCATCTTGTCGCGATTTTCGCAGATAGATGATATATTGCTCCCAAGTAGCAAAGTTATAATTTGACATTCATGTAATTCTCCCTATTTTCTTATTTGTCTTAAAATTTCCAAAATTACGCGTTTTTTCTATAATCTTGCAAGAATGAATAATTTTTGTTATTCTAAAAACGCAAAAAAACGGAATTATTTTTCCATCGGAGAGGAGCTTATGCAATGCCCCAAAAAGAAAATCTAAAATTATTAGTTATAGAAGCAGTTAAAAAATCAAAGGACATACCCTTGCTCGAACTAATTTTAAGATTACTTCTTTCCCAGGGCTGACAATAAGCCCCTTACGTTCTCAAATTCAGAAGCAGTTAAATCTGCCATATTAGAAACGGCCTCGAAGAAATCGGGGTCTTTTCTCATTTTTACGATGATTTCTGCTAAGCGGTCATTTTTTAAACTAGTCTCCTCAGATATCAATCCAAGAAGGTAAGCGTGAGAAACTTGTAAAACGCTTGCAAATTGATCCAACCTTGTCTGATTGACATCAACCTCTCCTGATTCAATACGCGCAATTACGGAATGGCTTTTATATCCCATTCTTTCTGCGAGATCTCTCTGAGACCATCCAAGTTTCATACGTTGTATTTTAATTCTTTCACCTATGTGCATTTCCCGCACCTCCTTTTTCTATATTATACCAT
>JAEIGA010009816.1_pt1 | contig 14501 bp, 10 predicted proteins | sample 9270691 | NCBI WGS metagenome assembly JAEIGA01 (sample SAMN17057246, study PRJNA624740) | gut metagenome | biome: biome; isolation source: fecal sample | host: Bos grunniens | place: China: Xizang | collected 2019 | reverse complement strand
TGGAATGCAAGAGCCTGCACAAGTTTGACGAGTTTGTCTGGTTTGGCAATGTTGTTCTCCTCCATGACATCTTTGTAGAGGTAGCTGTCTATGAGTTCCTTGAGAACTTCCTTCTCATCCCCTGGCGAGGTTACGACTTCGGGGTAATAGCCATAGATGAGACGGTGGTCAATCATACGTGACTCCTCAAGTGCGCTGGTTTCATCGGTCATCTCCTTGAATGAAAGAGGATAGAGTCTGAACTCACGCTTCCTGCCTGTCAAGGATTCGTTTACTGCCTCGGCCAACTTGAACGCAGAACTGCCAGTGACGATAATCTTTACATCTTTGAATTTCTCGGCTACTATTTTGAGCATGTTACCGACATTCTCAATCTTCTGAGCCTCGTCGACAAAGAGGAAGTTCTTGTTTCCGATGAGGACCTTCATCTTGGCTTCATCAACATTGATAAACATAGTCTGCACATCAGTGTTGTCACCGTTGATTTCCAGAATCCTTGCATCTTTAGGAATTATAGCGTCTGCAAGTGTTGACTTTCCGACCTGGCGTGGTCCCATAATGGTTACTGCCTTTTTCTTTGCAAGGGCATTATGTATTCTTTCCTCAATTGCTCTATGTATCATGGCAAGAAAAGTTTAATGTTTGCATGCAAATTTATAGAAAATTCCTTAAATCTTAAAAGATTTTAGGAGTTTACTCCAAGAATATTATAATATTTATGGAGTTTTATTGCTTTTTGAGTCTTATCCCAAAGACATTCATTGTTCATCAGTGGTTTTGCGCTATCCATACCGTGCAAAAGTTTTGCTAATTTTCTAAACACAATTTCAAACACAATAATGGCTAATATCCAATAAATCCAGATATACTATAATTTCATTCAAACCAATACTAATCAACCATTTATATCTTATTGCATATCCTAGTAGGCATAAACTCACATCCGCCCATCTCCACAAAAAAGGTCCGATCGTGTTGATCGGACCTTTTTTGTATTCCATGTGGAATCTTAGTTTGCGTGTACCTGCTGAGCGGGTTTTGCTGAGGTCGGAACTGCAGGCTGAGTCTGAACGCCAACGAGTTTGTTGAACTCTGCTTCGGTGATGGTGCGGCAGTTACCGTTGAAGGTAGCACCAAGTTCTACAGCAAGTCTGCGGATATTGAGGTTACCGTTCATTACACATCCCTCTTTGAGCGAGAGTGTGTCCTTGACATATACATTTCCCTCAACTTTACCCCAAAGATCGATATTGTCGCAGATGATATCGCCTTTGATAATAGCCGAATCACCAAGCACGACACGACCTTTTGAGTACACCTTTCCTTCGAAAGTACCGTCGATGCGGATATCTGTCGGAGAGTGGATTTCACCCTTGATCACAGTGCCGGCAGAAATACGGCTGATTGAATTTACATTCAAAGTCGTTTCTGATTTTGCCATAATATAATAGTTTTTATTGTTTCACTTATTACGTGCCAGTCATGCGACTAACTACGCCTGCTCCTTGCCGTGGCAGTTCTTGAACTTCTTGCCTGAACCGCATGGGCATGGATCATTACGGCCTACCTGCTTCTCTACATGGACAGGCATCTTGCTCTTTGGTTCTCCGGCGTTGGTCACCAAGTCTGTACGGCTTGTATTCATCTTGCTCATATCAGGCTTGCGCGGAGCAGCTGGAGCATCAGCAGGACCACCGTCGCGAAGCGGAATATTCGCTCTAAGAAGGAATGCAGAAACATGCTTGCTGAGATCCTCGAGCATAGAGCTGAAGAGATTGAAGCTCTCGAACTTGTATACGAGAAGCGGATCCTTCTGCTCATATGTAGCATTCTGGACAGACTGCTTGAGGTCATCCATCTCACGAAGATGCTCTTTCCAGCTTTCATCGATACGGAAGAGAGTGATAGCCTTGCTGATTGCACGTACCAGTTCCCTACCCTCTGACTCGATGGTTTTCTTGATATTCACTGTTACAGGATATACTCTGCGACCGTCAGAAACAGGGATGCGGATCTTGGCATCGTTCGGCATGTTCACGCCTTCCTTGGTAGCGATAGCGTTGAAGATAGGCAATGTTCTCTGGATGATCACGTTCATCCTGCGGTTGTATACAGCGAGCATGTTTGCAACGAGCATCTCTGAAATCTCATTCACATTACCCTTGGCATACTTCTCAGGAGTGATGTAAAGTGCAGGATTTGACACAACTTCTTCAGCAGTAATATCAACAGAAAGAGATGCCTTGATACTGTCCACAAACTCCTCATAACCCATCGAATCAGTCCTCTCAGCATATACGAGAGCAAGATCCTGCATCATGTTCATGACATCGATCTCAATTCTCTCTCCTGAAAGCGCATTGCGTCTCTTGCTGTAGATCGCCTCTCTCTGTGAGTTCATGATGTCGTCATACTCAAGGAGTCTCTTACGAGAACCGAAGTTGATTTCCTCAACCTTCTTCTGTGCATTCTCGATTGACTTGCTGAGCATTGAAGCCTCCAGAGCCTCGTCTTCCTTCATTCCGAGCTTGTCAACGATTCCTGCGATTCTCTCAGAACCGAAAAGACGCATCAGCTTATCCTCAAGCGATACATAGAAGATTGATGAACCAGGGTCTCCCTGACGTCCGGAACGTCCACGAAGCTGACGGTCTACACGACGGCTATCATGACGCTCTGTACCGATGATGGCAAGTCCACCCGCATCCTTCACTTCCTGCGGAAGCTTGATGTCGGTACCACGACCGGCCATATTTGTTGCGATTGTAACCGTTCCAGCCTGACCTGCAAATCTTACGACCTCAGCCTCACGAGCGTGCTGCTTGGCGTTGAGCACCTGATGCTGGATACCGCGCATACGGAACATACGGCTGAGAATCTCCGAAGTCTCAACGTCTGTTGTACCCACGAGTACCGGACGACCCTGTGCTGTAAGTTCGAGCACCTTTTCAGTCACCGCATCAAACTTAGCCTTCTTTGTCTTGTAGATGAGGTCGTTATGGTCGTGACGTGCGATAGGTCTGTTGGTAGGGATGACAACCACATCTAGCTTGTAGATTGTCCAGAACTCACCTGCCTCAGTCTCCGCAGTACCGGTCATACCTGAGAGTTTGTGGTACATACGGAAGTAGTTCTGGAGAGTGATGGTCGCAAATGTCTGGGTAGCGGCCTCTACCTTCACGTTTTCCTTAGCCTCGACAGCCTGATGGAGTCCGTCGCTCCAACGACGTCCTTCCATGATACGACCTGTCTGCTCGTCAACAATCTTGATCTTTCCGTCCGCGATGATGTAGTCAATTTCCTTGTCGAACATTGTGTATGCCTTAAGGAGCTGTGTCACAGTGTGCACACGCTCTGACTTAAGAGCATAGTCAGCGTTGACTTCGTCTCTCTTGATCTGCTTTTCCTCGTCAGTAAGTGTCTTATCTTCCTTGATCTTAGCATTCTCCTCACCTACATCAGGAAGCACGAAGAAGTTAGGATCCTCAAGGTTGCTTGTAATGAGATCGCGTCCCTTGTCGGTCATGTCGACAGAGTGCTGCTTCTCGTTGATCACGAAGTAAAGTTCATCTGTAATGAACGGCATCTCGCGCTCATTGTCCTGGATGAAACGGTTCTCAACCTTCTGGAGAAGCTGCTTCATGCCCGGCTCACTGAGGAACTTGATGAGAGGCTTGTATTTAGGATATCCCTTATATGCTCTGAAAAGTAGGATACCTCCATCATTCTCATTGCCTTCAGCGATGAGCTTCTTGGCTTCATTCAGGAGCGAAGTAACAAGAGACTTCTGGTTTGAATAGAGACGCTCTACCAAAGGCTTGAACTCAGCGAACTGCTGGTCTTCACCCTTAGGAACAGGTCCGGAAATGATGAGAGGTGTACGGGCGTCATCGATGAGAACCGAGTCAACCTCGTCGACGATCGCGAAATGATGCTTGCGCTGAACAAGGTCCTCCATTGCTGTGGCCATGTTGTCACGAAGGTAGTCGAAACCGAACTCGTTGTTGGTACCGAAGGTAATGTTGCAGGCATAGGCTCTTCTGCGGGCAGCACTGTTAGGCTCGTGCTTGTCGATACAGTCAACGCTGAGACCGTGGAACTGATAGAGAGGTCCCATCCACTCCGAGTCACGTTTTGAAAGGTAGTCGTTGACAGTCACCACATGTACACCCTTGCCTGCGAGTGCATTAAGGAATACAGGAAGCGTAGCCACGAGAGTCTTACCCTCACCGGTTGCCATTTCGGCAATCTTACCCTGATGAAGAACGATACCACCGATGAGCTGGACATCATAGTGAACCATGTCCCAAGTCACCTCGTTACCGCCGGCAACCCAATGGTTCTGCCAGAGCGCGTAATCATCCTCGATGCTGACAAATTCCTTAGAAGCACTGAGGTTACGGTCAAAATCGGTAGCCTTGACCTTGATCACCGGATTCTCCTTGAATCGGCGTGCAGTAGACTTCATGATAGCAAATGCCTGAGGGAGAATCTCATCAAGAGTTTTCTCGATGGTCTCATCGACTCTCTTGACAAGCTTGTCGGACTCTGTTGCAAGAGTTTCCTTCTCGCTGAGCGGAAGATCCTTTTCAAGCTCAAGCTTGATCTCGGCGATACGCTGCTCGTCCTTTGCAATTGCTGACTTTATAATGTTCTTAAGTTCATCACATTTAGCTCTGAGCTCGTCATGAGAGAGCTTATCGATGGTCTCATATGCCTTGAGGATCTCATTGACCTTAGGCATGAGCTGCTTCATATCTCGATCTGACTTCGTTCCAAACAGCTTCTTGAAAATACTGGTAAATGACATATCTTTAGGTTATTTTATACGTATATAGGTTGTCTGCTCATAATGCGCGCAAACAACCTACAAAAATAGTGAAAAATAGTCATTTAGCAAAATTACAGGCCAAAACCTGCCATTTTGTCAGATTTTAGAGAGGCTACAGCTCTGTTGTCATCAATCTTAAAGATTCACGCCAGTGCGGAATTTCGATACCGAAGGTATCCTTCACTTTCTTCTTATCCAGAACTGAATATGCCGGACGTTCGGCAGCTGAAGGATAGTCAGAACTGCAGCACGGAACCACACGGCAGGAATATCCGAGCGAATCATTTATCTCTTTGGCGAAATCATACCACGAAGCGACACCTTCGTTCGAGTAATTATACAGACCGGTCCTGTCAAGCAGGCCTTCCTCGATGATGTGCATGATAAGGAATGCAAGATCACCTGCAAAAGTAGGAGTTCCGACCTGGTCCACAACCACATTTACCTGAGGCATGCCGGCACATTTTTCTGCCATTGTATTGTAGAAATTATGTCCATGCTTGCTGTAAAGCCATGATGTCCTGAATATCATATAACGACATCCTGACTCTATAACCTTCTGTTCGCCAGCAAGTTTCGTTCTGCCGTATGCATTAATCGGAGCGGGCTGGAAGTCCTCCTGATATGGAGTGTTTGCCTTGCCATCGAAGACGTAATCAGTGGAAATGTGTATAAGATGCGCACCATTCCTTGATGCAGCCGAAGCGAGCAATCCGGCAGCGTATGCATTGACTTTATAAGCAGTTTCTTCATCGGCCTCTGCGGCGTTCACATTCGTATAAGCCGCACAATTAACAATGACGTCAACACCGTCAGCAACTTCATTATCAACCTGAGTTTCATCTGTAACATCAAGAATGGCAACACCTTCTTCCGATGCTTTCAGATCGGTAAAGATGAAATCATGTTCAGAGGATTTACTCAAATTTCTTATCTCAGCACCGAGCTGCCCCGATGCACCGGTAACTAATATCTTCATTTCTCAAATTCTTTAAGTGTTGGGTGTCTGCTGTCTTTTTCCGACAGACGGACGTCTTCTACGGGGAGCTGCCAATCTATTCCCAGTGCAGGATCATTCCAGGCTATCGCGCCTTCTGCCTGCGGATTGTAATACTCATCACATTTATACTGAAAGACCGCCTCTTGCGACAAGACACTGAAACCATGGGCAAAGCCTTTCGGTATAAACATCTGTCTATGATTTTCACCGGAAAGTTCGACAGCAAAATGCTTCCCGTATGTCTCCGATCCTTCCCTGAGGTCGACTGCAACATCCAGAACCTTGCCGCTGACCACCCTTACGAGCTTCGCCTGGGCATAAGGATGACGCTGAAAATGCAGTCCACGAAGCACTCCGTATGTGGACCGGCTCTCATTATCCTGGACAAATTCAATGTCCAGTCCGGTCAGTTCATTGAATTTCTTTTGAGAGAATGATTCCATGAAATAGCCGCGGCTGTCTCCGAAAACATCCGGTTCAATGACGAACAGTCCTGATATACCTGTCTCGATTATCTTCATTTCTGATTTATAAGTCTTAGGAGATATTGTCCATATGGATTCTTGGCCATCGGAGCTGCCAGTTCCCTGAGTTTGTCGGCAGTTATCCATCCGTTTTCGTAAGCGATGCCTTCGAGACAGGCAATCTTGAGTCCTTGTCTTTTCTCGATCACTTCGATGAATGTAGATGCCTCAGAAAGAGAATCATGAGTTCCGGTATCCAGCCACGCAAAGCCACGTCCGAGCGTCTCCACTCTCAATTCGCCAGCTTCAAGAAATGCCTGGTTGACTGAAGTGATTTCCAATTCTCCCCTGGCTGAAGGCTTGACGGATTTAGCGATTCCGACAACTTTGTTCGGATAGAAATACAGTCCGGTCACGGCATAGTTCGATTTCGGAACGGCTGGTTTCTCCTCTATGCTGACGCATTTTCCTTCACTGTCAAACTCTGCGACTCCATATCTCTGCGGATCGCTCACCCAATATCCGAAGACTGTTGCAAGTGATTCGTTTTCAGCATATTCGCGAGCCTTGATGAGTGCCTGTTCAAACCCAGAACCATGAAAGATATTATCTCCCAGCACCATACAAACCGAATCATCGCCAATGAACTCTTCACCGATGATGAAGGCCTGGGCAAGACCGTCAGGAGATGGCTGGCTCGCATATGAAAAGTTTACGCCATAGTCGCTTCCATCGCCGAGAAGACGCTGAAAGGCAGGAAGATCGGCAGGGGTAGATATCACGAGTATATCACGGATTCCAGCATGCATGAGCACTGAAATCGGATAATACACCATAGGCTTATCGAATATAGGAAGCAGCTGTTTGCTTACTCCTTTTGTGATCGGATAAAGGCGTGTACCCGAACCACCGGCCAATACTATACCTTTCATACTATATTATAATAGATTCTCTTGTTCAACATATCCCGGATCGGGCGGAAGTATTTTGCCGGCTGCGACGGCACCAGCTCCGGCTGCAACCGCAAGAGCATCACAACGCTCGTTCTCCGGATGTCCGGCGTGTCCCTTGATCCAATGGAAAGCCACCCTATGCTTCTGCAGCAGCGGTACGAGACGTATCCATAGGTCAGGATTCTTTACTTTGGCAAATCCCTTGGCCTTCCAGTTTTCAAGCCAACCCTTATTTATCGCATTGACCACATACGACGAGTCGCTGCAGACATGAACCTGGGCATTATCCCATCTGATGGTCTCAAGTCCTTTGATGACAGCAAGCAGCTCCATACGATTGTTTGTCGTGCGGCTGAAGCCTTCTGACATTTCCTTGGATATGCCGGCACACTTCAGCACAACGCCATAACCGCCAGGGCCGGGATTGCCGCTTGCAGCTCCGTCAGTGTATAAAAAAATCGGGGGTCTTTGCTGTTCTGCCATTACTCGATAATCCTACCGCCTCTTGGTTTTATCTCTGTGTCAGGGGCCTTGATGGTCATGCGGTTCTCCACAAGGTCATCGTAATCGGCACGCCTGTTATAAATATCTATTGCTGTGTAGATTGCTGCCTTCATTGAACGCGGATCAGCGAGATCGCGTCCTGCCATTTCGTAAGCTGTTCCATGATCAGGAGAAGTTCTGACGATAGGAAGACCTGCTGTATAGTTCACGCCATCTTCAAATGCGATTGCCTTGAAAGGAGTAAGTCCCTGGTCGTGATACATCGCCAGCACGGCATCGTACTTGGCATAATTGCCAAGACCGAAAAAGCCGTCGGCAGAATAAGGTCCGAAGGCCATGATGCCTTCTTCGACAGCTGCCTGTACTGCAGGAAGAATGATCTGCTGCTCTTCGTCTCCGAGCAGACCTCCATCACCGCAATGCGGATTGAGTCCAAGCACGGCAATCTTCGGAGAATCAATGCAGAAATCTCTCTGAAGAGACGACTTCATTAGGCGAAGCTTGCTGAGAATCTTTTCTGTTGTCAGAACATTCGGAACATCCTTCAGAGAAATATGACCGGTAACGACTCCGACTCTGAGTTTGTCGCAGACCATGATCATTGCCACTTCGTCAACACCGAACTCCTTCTCAAGATACTCGGTGTGACCGGTATATCCGAATCCCTCACCGACCATTGCCCTTTTGTTTATAGGGGCTGTGACAAGTACGTCGATAGTGCCGTCCTTGATATCCTGAACAGCTCTCTCAAGAGCTGTCATAGCTGATTTTGCCGATTCTGGAGTTGGCTGTCCCGGCTCAACGAAAACGTTCTCCGGAAGGCAGTTGACGATGTTCACCCTCTTCGGATGAACGTCCTTTGCTGAATTGATTACATTAGTGTTGATCTGTTCGATATCATGAATCTGCTTCTTGTAGAAGCCGAAGATTTTTGATGAACCATATATTACCGGAGTACAGAGATCAAGCATTCTTTCGTCTGCAAGAGCCTTGATGATAACCTCATAGCTGATGCCGTTGCCGTCTCCCTGAGTTATTCCTACTACCAGTTTTCTTGACATATTCTTATATTTTTGATTCGACAATCGTTTAAAAACTCACAAATATAAGAAATATATCCGGATGTTGTTTTAATGTTCTATTTTTTGTAGTTTTGCCATGGTTTGGCACAAAGCCGGATTAATATTGCCTGAAAAGCAGCTATGGGATCTGAAATGGACATACAATATCTGCCCGGGGTCGGGCCTAAAAGGGCTTCTCTGTTACAGAAGGAGCTTGGAGTCAGCACTGTAGGTGAGTTGCTGAGGCTATATCCATTCAGGTATATCGACAAAAGTTCATTTGTCAGGATCGCAAGTGCAAGGCCTGATATGGCTTATATTCAGATCAAGGCAAAGGTCTTGAGAATCGACTTGGACAACAAGAAGATGAGCGCGTGGATCGGGGATGAGAGCGGAGAGATGGAGACAGTCTTCTTCAAGGGCATCAAGTGGATGCATGAAAAGCTGAAGCCCGGAACAGAGTGGATCTTCTTCGGCAAGCCTCAGGTGTTCGGCGGAAGGATCAACATGGTACATCCTGAGGTCGATCCGGTAACGCCGACAAGCGGATCGAACGAAAACAAGATTGCAGTAAACGGCTCGATGACAGGCGTTTACACCAGTACAGAGAAACTTAAGAATGCAGGAGTCACCGGAAAGGTGATGACAAAGATGATGGAAGCCGCGTTGGAAAAAGGCCTTGCCTTCGAACGAGAGACGCTTCCGGAATACCTGATGAAGGAGTTCGGACTTGTTCCTCTCCAGTTTGCCATCAGGAACATACATTTCCCAAAGGATATGACTTCTTTGGAGAAAGCAAGATACAGGCTCAAGTTTGAAGAGCTTTTCTTCCTTCAGCTGTCGCTTCTCAAACAGAAATATGTCCGCAGCAGGGAGATACACGGCATCAGGATGCCGCGCGTAGGCGATGCCTTCAACAGTTGTTACGAATCACTCCCCTTCCCTTTGACCGGTGCCCAGAAAAGGGTGATCACCGAGATCCGCGATGATATGAAGAGCGGTCAGCAGATGAACCGTCTGCTGCAGGGCGATGTGGGTAGCGGAAAGACAATGGTAGCAGTACTGACCGCACTGATCGCTGTCGGCAACGGTTTCCAGGCATGCATAATGGCTCCTACCGAAGTACTTGCCCAGCAGCATTTCAAGAATATTCAGAAATTCCTTCAGCCAACCGGAGTGAGATCCGCGCTGCTGACAGGAAGTACACGCGCATCAGAAAGACGCGAGATTCATGCAGGACTCCAAGATGGAAGCATAGGCATAATCGTCGGAACGCACGCACTGCTTGAAGATGTAGTGGTATTCCAAAATCTCGGGCTTGCGATCATCGACGAGCAGCATAGATTCGGCGTGGAGCAAAGGTCCAGACTTTGGCGGAAGGCATCCTGCGGAGCGCCGCCACATGTTCTGGTAATGACAGCAACTCCGATACCGAGAACCCTTGCAATGACCCTTTACGGCGATCTCAATGTATCCGTCATTGACGAGCTTCCGCCTGGTAGAAAACCGGTGCAGACCATTCATGCGACAGAAGGTAAGAGGCCGCAACTCTACAATTTCATGAGAAACGAAATTGCGAAAGGAAGACAGGTCTTTATCGTATATCCGCTGATAAACGAGACGGAGAAGCTTGACTACCAGAGCCTTGAAGCAGGAGCAGAGGAGATTATGAATAAATTTCCGTTCCCAGAATACAAGACTGCGGTAGTGCACGGAAAGCAGCTAAATGATGTAAAGCAGTTCAATATGGACGCATTTGCATCCGGCAGGGCCAACATCCTGGTTGCAACGTCGGTGATAGAAGTGGGAGTGGATGTGCCTAATGCTTCTGTCATGGTCATCGAAAGCGCGGAAAGGTTCGGTCTGAGCCAGCTGCATCAGCTCAGGGGACGAGTAGGACGCGGCAGCGAAAAGTCCTACTGTGTGCTTATGACAGGACATAAGATGAGCAAGGAATCCAAGCATAGGATCGAGCTTATGTGCGCGACCGAAAATGGATTCGAACTGGCGGAAGAAGACATGAAGATGCGCGGTCCAGGCGATCTTGAAGGCACTCAGCAGAGCGGTCTGCCGATCAGTCTGAACATCGCTTCGCTGGCAAAGGACGGACTTATACTCAACGCTGCACGAGACTGCGCGGCAAAGGTTCTGGAAGAAGACCCGACCTTAAGCCTGCTGAAGAACCAGCTTCTGAGAAACGAGCTTATAAAGGATAAATATCAAATCAAGGACTATAGTAAAATCAGTTGATATGGTTACTGAACTATTACAGAAATATATCTGGCTTGTGCAGACGTTCATCCGCGCAGGAGAACATGGACTGAGCCTTGCGGAGATATGTGACAAGTGGGAGAACCGTTTCGACTCCGACTACTCGCGACGTACGTTCAACAATCACAGGGAAGCCGTGGAGGAAGTATTCGGCATCCTTATCGAATGCAACAGGAGTTCCAACCGTTATTTTGTCCGCTATACAGATGATGTTTCTGACGAGAATGCGGAAAGCGCATGGCTCATCAACACATTCACTGTCAACAACATGCTTCGCCTTGGCAAGGAAAGGCTTTCGGGCAGAGTTTCGGTGGAGGACATACCTTCCGGACACATTCACCTTACTGCTGTGATGGATGCTATGACAGAGGGCGACAAGCTGGATATCAAATATCACAAGTACACCAGTTCGGAAGCGGAAGCACTCACCATTCATCCATATGCAGTCAAGGAATTCGCGAAACGCTGGTACATAGTAGCTTACTGCGAAGAACGAAAGGCCCTGCGTGTATACGGACTCGATAGAATCGTGAGTCTTGAGATTAACGGAGAAAAGTTCCGGATGCCTGCGGATTTCGATGTAGATGAGACTTTTGCAACAAGTTTCGGAACCTATCTTCCTGAAGGGAAGGCACAATTCATAACTTTCCGGACATCTCAGAAAGAGGCAAGGTTTCTCAGAGATCTGCCGATCCATGGCAGTCAGGAAGAATTGCCTGATTCCGACAAAGAGATGGTCACATTCAGGATATTCGTATGTCCTAACGAGAGTCTGATAATGGAGTTCTGCAAATACGGCAGCCGCCTTGAGGTCCTGTCACCGAAAGAAGTACGCGAGGCCGTTGCCAAGCAGTTAACAGATGCGGCAAAACTATATATAAGAAATACAGATATACCATAATCATATTATGAAGTCAATTCGAATCTTACTAAGCCTGTTCATATTAGCAGCACTGGCATCAGGAATTTTGATTTTTATGAAACATTCAGACACAGACTCCAAGCTTGTCATTGACGGCGATGGTTTCATCGGAAAAAGCGAGATTGACATTACTGACGGGCACATGACTCCAGAAGTATTGCTTTCTTTAGGAAGGTTGTCAGACCCCCAGGTATCTCCAGACGGAGAGCACATCCTGTACGGAGTCAGCTACACTTCAATAGAGAATAACAGAAGCGTACGCAATCTGTATATATGCAATATTGACGGCACTGACAATCAGATGGTTACAAAGTCAGGCAAGAGTATTGCCAATGCGCGCTGGAGTGCAGACGGCAAACACATTGCATTCATGGTCGGCGGTCAGATCTGCATTGCAGAAATTGAGTTTACAGAGGGAGAATGGCAGTTCGGCAAGACTGTTCAGGTGAGCGACATTCCTGCAGGTGTGGGAGAATTCAAGCTGTCACCAGACCAGAAGAAAGTGATGTACATCAGCTATGTGAAGAGCCATGTAGACAAGCCTTCTGACCGTCACGAAGACCTTGGTAAGGCAACTGCATATACTACTGACGACCTGATGTACAGACATTGGGATCACACTGTCCTTGAAATCCCGCATACATTTGTGGCAGACTTCAGTTTCGATGCTCCGGAAAAATCAATCACCCCGGAGAATTCCACCGACATTCTCGCAGGCGAGGCCGAGCTGTACGAGCTCCCTACCGAACCGTTCGGTGGCCTGGAGCAGCTTTCATGGAGCCCAGACGGCAGATTCATCGCATATTCATGTCGTAAGCTCGTGGGCAAGAAATACGCGTTCTCGACAAATACTGAGATCTATATCTACAACGTCGAGACCGGAGAATGCGAAGTAATAGACATGAAGGGCGGTTATGACACCGATCCTGTTTGGAGTCCGGACGGATCGAAGATAGCATGGATAAGCATGGCTCGCGACGGATACGAGGCCGACAAACAGAGACTTATGATAGCATACATCGATTGGGAAAATTCTTTCCCAAGAACATGGGGCATCACCGACGTAACTGAAAACTTCAAATACAACGCGGCCGGTCTGGTGTGGGCGGATGACTCGAAGAGCATCTATTTCAACTCGCTCACAGAAGGTCTTCAGGGAATTTACAATGCAAAGGCTCCTGACTTCAATGCTCCGGTCAACTCCAAGATCAAGCCGGCACCATGGCAGATCGAGAGAATCACAGGCGAAGACATGTGGTACGACTTCGGATCACCATTCTACATCAAAGAGAACGATGACAGATCGACAACCCTGCTCACCACATGGTGCAGTATGGACTTCCCTACTGAGATTGTCCGAGTTGATTTCACACCTGGTACTCAGATGACCGCCAGCGGCGCAGCCGAAACCTACACACCTGTCACACGCGAAAACGAGCACATCCTTTCACAGTTGGCTGAGCATGAGACAGAGGCAAGATGGCTTGACACTGTCGATGGGAAGAAGATGCTCACATGGGTGCTCTATCCTCCACAGTTCGATCCGTCGAAGACATATCCGGCAATCACAATCTGCCTCGGTGGTCCTCAGGGCACGCTCAGCCAGGGATGGTCATACAGATGGAACTACCGTCTGATGGCAGCTCAGGGCTATGTGGTCGTGCTTCCTAACAGACGCGGTACCACAGCATTCGGTCAGGAGTGGACTGAGCAGATCTCAGGAGATTATCCAGGTCTGAACATGCAGGACTATTTGGTGGCAGCGAAGACCGTGAAGGCTGAACCATATGTCGACAAGATGGCGGCATGCGGTGCAAGTTACGGCGGATATTCAGTATATTATCTTTGCGGAACTCACGGCAATGTGTTCGACGCATTCATCGCACACGCAGGTATCTTCAATGAGGAGCACATGTATATGACAACTGAAGAGATGTGGTTCCCTAACTTCGACAACGGAGGTCTGCATGAGATTGAATTCGATGAGCACGTAGGCACAGCTGAATGTCCTGTCGGCCCTGCAGGCGACGGCATCACATTCGGTGGAATCAAACAGGGCGGCTCACCTTGGAGCAATCTTCCAAAGGCAAAACGCCACTACGACCTTTCTCCTCATAAATTGGTAACCAGTTGGCACACTCCGTTGATGGTAATACATGGCGGAATGGACTACAGAGTTCCTGTAGACCAGGGAATGGCAGCCTTCAATGCGGCACAGATGATGGGAGTTCCTTCAAGACTACTCATCTTCCCTGATGAAAATCACTGGATTCTCAAGCCACAGAATGCCCTCCTTTGGCATCGCGAATACTTCAAGTGGCTCGACCAATGGTGTAAATAGCTTATATTTTAACATAAGAGGCCGACTAATAAGTGTTAGTCGGTCTCTTTTCTATTATTGATAGTCTACAAACAGAGGCGATAGGGTAAGTTTGGCTTGGTTCCGTCGGAACAAGTTCCGACTCCATCCCTCCCAACGCTTCGCGTCGGGCCCC
>JAEIGA010009815.1_pt1 | contig 14502 bp, 17 predicted proteins | sample 9270691 | NCBI WGS metagenome assembly JAEIGA01 (sample SAMN17057246, study PRJNA624740) | gut metagenome | biome: biome; isolation source: fecal sample | host: Bos grunniens | place: China: Xizang | collected 2019 | reverse complement strand
GCGTCCAGCGCCGATTTACCCCCGAGGCTTTTTCTATATGTATGGGGTGGTTAAAAAAAGGATGAAAATGGTATCAGACGACTGCAGAAAACGAGCGAACAAAGAACGAAATCGAATTAAGCGTCTTCTGGTTGACGCTGGGATCTCAGATAAGAGGATGAAGATCCTTGAGCCAATTATCCAAAACACAGCTTGGATGAAGGCCAAGCTCGACGATGCCAGGGATGCGATAAGTGACAGTCAGGTCGTTGTTGAATATGACAACGGCGGAGGCCAGAAGGGGAGTCACGAGAATCCGCTTTTTAAGGGATACGAGAATCTCTGGAGATCTTACATGCAAGGCATGACCAAGATCATCGAGAGCCTTCCGGAAGAAGTGGCTGCAGCCGAAGCCGAGGAAGCTGAAAAGCCCAAGACGATCCTTGAGCTAGTTCGCAAAAAACATGAGAGAGAAGCATGAGGGGATCTCAAGAGCCCAGAATAAGAATTGAACCGAGACGCGTTTCGACAGATGGCGAAGATGCGTCTATTTTAATGGCTGAATACGGGAATAAGCTCGATGAGTGGCAATCGCTTATCGTTGATTGCTGGCTAGGACGTGATGAGTCCGGTAAGTACGGAATTACATCGGCCGGACTTGCAGTTCCCAGGCAAAACGGAAAGAACGTCTGCCTTGAAGCTAGAGAGTTCTACGGCCTTGTTGTCAATGGTGAGAAAATTCTGCATACAGCGCATCAGGTGAGGACGAGCAAAAAATCGTTCAGGCGACTTGCTGCGATGTTCACCGACAAGAAGCATCCTGAGATCACGGATATTGTTAAGACTATCCGGTATACGAACGGCGAAGAGTGTATCGAGCTCGATAATGGCGGAGTGATTGAATTCTCTGCAAGGTCGAGACAAGCTGCCAGAGGTTTTGATGGTATTTCTCTCGTCGTATTCGACGAGGCTCAGGAGCTTACTGACGATCAGGTCGAGGCAATCATGGCTACTCTCTCCGCTTCTTCGACCGGAACACGTCAGCTGATTTATACTGGGACGCCACCTTATCCGGGATGTCCTGGAGAAGTTTTCCGGAGAAGGCGCACGATCTGCCTCTCAGATGCCGGAAAACATGACTGCTGGCATGAGTGGAGCCTTGCTGCAGAAAATCTCGAAGATGTGAATCTGGGAGATTCGACGCTATGGTATATGTGCAATCCGGCGCTTGGAATAAGGCTTTCAGAAGAATTTACAGAAGAGGAATTCAGATCAATGAGCAACGACGGATTTGCACGTGAGAGACTTGGCTGGTGGTCTCCTGTAATTGCGAGCAAAGTGGAAACTGTAATCTCCGAGGAGCTTTGGAATTCGTGCGCATCTGACGAGCTTAAGCCGGAAGGCAAAACTGCCTATGGAGTTAAGTTCTCAGCGGACGGTTCAGAAGTATGCCTCTGCGGAGCAGTTATTCCTGAAGATGGTCCTGCCAGGATATCTCTTATCGAGAGGAATCCGACAGGGCTCGGGACGCAGTGGCTTGCAAGCTGGCTCATTGCCAGATACAAGAAAGCCTCTTGCGTGGTCATAGATGGCCGAAACGGAGTTGATGTCCTGATCGAAAAAATATCTGATACCTGGAGAGTCAAGGGATCAGTCATAAGACCGTCAGCTAAGGATATGATCGCAGCGGTCAGCACCTTGATGGACGCGCTAACTGAGCAATCTGTCACCTGGTACTCAAAACAGGAAGATCTAAAGGCCAGCGCATTAAGCGCGACCAAGAGGACAATCGGAGGCGGATGGGGATTCGGAGGAGATGATTCAACTCCGATCGAAGCCTGTGCTCTTGCTCTCTGGGGAGCCAAGAATTGCAAAAGAAATCCTGATAAGCAGATGAGATTTGGTTGAGGAGTAGAAAATGATAACACTTGATCTTAATGCAAGCAATATTATAGGCCTTGAGCCAAGTGAATATACAAACGTCAACGATCTTGTGAGTATCTACAACTATCACAAGCTTAAAAACTTCCAGAAAGATATATATTACGAAGGCAACATCAGCCTGGAGTCTGTCAATCTGGGAATCGCTCTTCCTGAAGGCATGAGCAAGCTAGAAATAGGCTGTGCATGGGGAGCTAAGACTGTAGACGTACTTGCAGCGAGGTCCATGTTTGACGGCTTCGTTGGAATGAACGGAGACGATGTCGCTGTTCTGGATCAGATCGTTGATGACAACGACCTCATAGCAGAGTACCCGAAGGCATGTCGAGACGAGCTCAAATATGGCTGCACGTTTTCAACTCTTTCCTATGACCAGAAAATCGGCTGCAAGATAAGGTTTCACTCTCCCCAGACAGCTGCAGCCAAGTGGGACGGACAAAAGGGAAGAATCGCCTGCGGACTTGCGATTCTTGACACGGTCCCGGATGAATATAAGTCTGGAACTTGGAAGCCTTCGCTGATCGGATACTATACCGAGGATAGCGTCTGGCTTTTTTCATATTCGACAGGGTTATGGTTCGCAAGAAGGTATCTTCACAAGATGGGAAGACCTCTCATGGAGCCTCTTATCTGGAATGCGACTTCGAACAAGCCTTTCGGTCGCTCCAGGATCAAGGAGCCGATCAGAAGACTTATCGATGGATATGTTAGGACCATAGCCAACGCTACGATCGGACTTGAATTTGCTACAAGCCCGCAAAAGTATCTCCTCGGCGTTACTGATGAGCAGTATGATGCGCTCATCAATCAGAAGTTTAAGCAATATATCGGCTCAATAGTTGCCGGAACGGTAAATCCTGAGACTGGTGAGAAGCCGACATTCGGACAGCTCTCTCAGGGAAGCATCTCTCCGCATACAGAGATGATCAGGATCCTTGCGACGCAGTTTAGTGCTGCGACAGGCCTAAGCGTCACTGATACCGGAGTAGTTAATGATGCGAATCCGTCTTCGAGTGATGCGATCCTTGCTCAGAGTCAGACTCTTATCAGCATGGCCGAACAGCTCAACGTCTCAAACGGTGATTCGCTCAAGGTCATCGCTCTTATGGCTATAGCGATAAGCACGAATGTATCACTTGACGAGCTGACTCCTGAACAGATGGACGTTGTTGCACACTTCAAGAATCCGGCAATGCCAAGCGTCGCGATGACAGCAGATGCAGCTATCAAGATTGCATCTGCAAGACAGGGATTCGCTCAGACAGATACATTTCTGGAGATGATCGGATTCGACAAGGCCGACATCAGAAGGATCAAAGCTCAGGAGTCAAGGTCGCGAGGGCTTCAGACATTGGAGGCTGTTGGGATTGAATGAATATAACAAACGAAACATGGGATAGATACAGCAGCGCGCTGGAAAAGCTCGATGAAATCACCAAGGGCAAAGTTAGCGATTATATAGAGACTCACGATATTGATTCTTACGAAGGTAGGAATCAGCTGATCGAGTTCTGCTATGCTCTTGTTTCAACGATGGGCGAAGCAGCTGCGGAGCTTGCCTGTCAGATGTATGATGCGGTCTCAGAGCTTGAAGATGCTTTCAAGGATTTCGCTGAGCCTGCAGATGTCGCTTCCTACGATGATGTCGCTAAAGCGGTCAATGGCACTATCGGGAATCTATTAAGAGCAGAGATCACAGCTGCAGCTATGGGAAGACTGGTCAAGATGGCTGCTCAGGATACGACTCTCAAGAACGCGATAAGGGACCAGGCTTTTTTTGCTTGGATTCCGATCGGCGACACTTGCCCTCTTTGCTTATCAATTGCTGCTGAAGGATGGAATAAAGCAACATCGAAGGCTCTCTCTGGTGGTCATGCGAAGCATATTCATGGAAATTGCAATTGTAATTATGCGATCAAACATCAAAAGACTACTGAATACCAGTCTTATAATCCGGCACAATACCAGGAAGTCATGGAACAGGCCGAAGGATCCACCGAAGAAGATCGCATGAATTCGATAAGGCGGATGTTCTACGACCAGAACAGCGCCAAGATCCGGGCTCAGAAAAGAGCTGCATACGAAAAAAGAAAAGAGCTCGATAGCTCTGAAGCTGAAGAAATAAGCGTTAAATAAGCATCCGTAAGGGTGCTTTTTTTATGGCAACTCGTGCCACAAACGAGGATCAAAACGGCAACTCGTGCCAAAACGAGGATATTAAAAGCAACTCGTGCTTAAACGAGGAAAAAACTCAATGGAGGGCAATAAAATGTCAGAAACTGTGAATCAGGAAGCAACCAATAATCAGGATCAGGTGGGCGATCAGACTGGAACGAATGAACAGACCGGAACAGCTGAACAGGCTCAGGAGCAGAAAAACGAGAAGCTCTTCACACAGGAAGAGGTTAACGGGTTTATTAACAAGCGATTCGGTGAACTCATGTCGCAGCTTAATGAGTTCAAAGAAAAGGCTGCAAAGTTCGACGAGCTGGAAGAAGCGAAGAAAACAGAACTCCAGAGGGCAACAGAAAAAGCTGAGAAGCTTCAGAAAGAGCTAAACAGCTTGAAAAAAGCTGAGGAAGTTCGTGCGATTCGTGAGAAGGTTGCAAAGGAAGCCGGGATCCCTACGGCTTCGTATTCACTTTTGACAGGGGAGACTGAGGAAGCCTGCAAAGAACAGGCTCAAACTATATTATCGATGCTCGCGCCGGGAACATATCCAACGCTTCCGGACGGCGGAGAAGCTCGAAAAGTTGGAAATGCGTCCGCCAAAGATCAGTTTGCACTTTGGGCGCAGCAAACCATGTAAAGGAGGATATAAACATGGCAGGTATTCAGACAAATAGAACAGCTATATCGCTTCCAACAGCTGTATCAAGTGAAATCATTCAGACTATTCAGGAAGAATCTGCAGTTATGAGACTGGCAAGACAGATCGCTCTTCCTGGCAACGGACTTACAATCCCAGTAATCACAGCAGATCCTGAGGCTGCTTGGGTTGATGAGACTGATGACAAGCCTGTAAGCAATCCAGGACTTAGCACTAAGGTCATCAGAGGCTACAAGCTTGCTGTAATCGAACCATTCTCAAATCAGTTCAGAAGAGATTACGGTGCTCTCTACAATGCTTTGATCGCAAGACTTCCCGGAGTTCTTGCTGCTAAGTTCGATAACACCGTATTCGGTGGAACCAATGCTCCCGGCTCAGATTTCGATACTTTCAAGAATCTGACAGCTCAGGATATCTCAGACGATGCTTACAGCGCACTTGTTGCAGCTGTTACTGACGTTGCTGAGAACGGTGGTGAGCTCAACGGCTTCGCTCTTTCGCCAAAGGCTAAGGGAATCCTTCTTGCTGCTGTTGATAAGAGCGGAAGACCTCTCTTCGTTGACAACACAGCTGAGGGAGCTATTCCAAGAATCCTCGGCGCAGCAACCTACGGCTCTAAGGGAGCTTATATCCAGGGCTCGCCTGACAAGGTTGGATTTGCCGGAGACTGGACCAAAGCAATGTATGGCATAGTTGAGGGCGTTGACATCACAATCTCCACAGATGCAACTCTTAAGCTTGCCAACAATACTGAGATCAACCTCTTCCAGAAGAACATGTTCGCAGTAAGAGCAGAGATCGAGATCGGATTCCGCGCTGATCTTAGTGCATTCAACGCTCTTACAGCATCCGGTTCCGTAAGCGCTTGATAAAGCTTATCAACAAGCTCACGGGAACGGTCATGTGGGTAGCGGATGATCGCAAAGAAAAATACCTAGAGGCTGGCCACAAGCTAGCCTCTTCTCCTTGCGAAAAAAAGCCCATTGAGGTTGTCGATGAAGCTGAGCCCGAAATAACTGAGAAGGAGCCGGAGGTGGTACCTGAAGAGGATCCTGAGAAGGTTCCTGAAAAGGAGCCAGTGAAGGCGCCTGTCAAGAAGGTGAATAAGACTTCGAAGCAATCTCAGAAGGGCTCTAAACGTAAGAAATGAGGTGCTGTCATGGCATATGCAACATATGAGGACGTTCAGGCCAGAATGAGCCGAACACTATCAGAAGACGAGGCTGCAATATGCACTACTCTCCTTGATGATGCTGCAGTCATCATTGATACGTTCAATGATAAGGCTACAGACTCCATCAAGAAGGTTGTGTCCTGTCGAATGGTCATAAGATCGCTTGGTGATGGCGATAGCGCTGGAATCCCTATCGGAGCCACACAGGGATCAATGAGCGGACTTGGATATTCACAGAGCTGGACCTTGTCTTCAGGATCAGCCGGCGAGCTGTATCTGGCTAAGATGGACAAGCAACTTCTCGGCAAAGGTAATCGGATCGGATCTTATTCTCCGGTCGAAGAGCTTGCATTTAAGGAGGATATCAATGATCAAGGGGATGACGGTTCAGTTAGTTGTTGAAGAAGTCACAGGTCAGGATCCTTTTGGAGCTCCGATTGTCTCTGAAGAGATAGTTGATGTCGAAGATGTCCTCGTGGGGCAGCCATCGACTGACGATGTACTGAATGTTATCCAGATGTATGGGAAAAGAATCGAGTACGTCCTGGGGATCCCCAAGGGCGACACTCATAACTGGACTGACGCGATTGTCATCATCAACGGCGAAAGATATAGGACTATAGGCTTTCCGCAGACAGGAATCCAGGAGAACATCCCACTTCGGTGGGGTCAGAATGTGAGGGTCGAGCGCTATGGCTAATATTAAGTTTGAACTTAATAAGGACGGAGTCAGAGAGCTTCTCCAATCTGATGAGATGATGAGCGTCTGCCTGGAATACGCCAACAATGCGCTGAACTCGCTCGGAAGCGGATACGAAGTCACGAGCGTAGTCGGCTCAAACCGTGTCAACGCTGAGGTTGCAGCCGTATCTTATTCAGCCAAGAAGGACAACAGCGAGAACAACAGCATTCTAAAAGCGATAAGAGGTTAAGAGGATGATAGAAGAAGCAATCAGATTATTCCTAGAAAACGAGCTCGGAGCTACGGTCAAGATGGAAGTTCCCAAAAATCCTCCCTCTGCTTTTTTCATTGTCGAGAAGACAGGCAGCTCTTTTTCGAATCATATCTATTCAAGCACTATCGCGATCCAGAGCTATGCTCCGACGCGATATGATGCAGCCGTCGCTAACGAGAAGGTCAAGGACCTTATGATCTATAAGTTCATCCATGATCCGGATGTTAGCAAGGTCGAGCTGAATAGTGACTATGATTACACAGACACTCAGTCGAAGAGATACAGATATCAGGCTGTATTTGATATCACACACTATTAAGGAGGTAAAAAATGGGAAACACAGCATCGAATGTTAGCGCTGGAAAACCTAAAGCCACAGGCGCGATCTGGGTTGCTCCTCTTGGAACTATTCTTCCAGAAGACACAGCCACAGAGCTCGATAGCGCATACGCTTGCCTTGGCTATTGCTCCGACGATGGACTAACGAACTCCACAAACCTTGAATCTGAGACAATCAAGGCTTGGGGCGGAGATACAGTCCTCTCAATCCAGACTTCAAAGGAAGACACCTTCCAGTATAAGCTCATCGAAGTTCTCAACGTCGATGTGCTCAAGTTCGTATATGGCTCCGGCAATGTTACCGGAGATCTCACATCCGGAATCAAACTTACAGCTAATAACCAGGATGTTGAGGAGAGAGTTGTCGTCATCGATATGATCATGAGGGACAACACTGCTAAGCGTGTTGTAATCCCAAGCTGCAAGATCACGGAGATCGGCGACATCGTCTATTCAGATTCGGAGGCAGTCGGCTATGAGATCACAGTCGCATGCACTCCGGACGCTGATGGCAATACTCACTATGAGTATATTCGTAAGTCAGTTGTTTCAGCATGAAGAGGTGAAGCATGAAGATAAAGACCAAGAGCGGATTTGTTTGTGATGTTAATCCAAATAAGGCTAAAGACTGGAGCTTTTGTAAAATGCTTGCAAAGTGCGACAGTCAGGACGGCTCAGCGATTCTTGAAGGAATGACGTTCGTTGTTCCTTTTTTGTTGGGCGAAGATGGCGAAACAAAGCTCGTCAAACACGTAATGGACGAGGATGGGATCGCTCCCGTTGACAAGATCATGGCTGAATTTAGAGAAATTCTTCAACTTATGGGAAAAGAGACAAAAAAATCGCAATCCTCTCAAAAATGATTGCGCTTGACGAGGATGCGCTTATGTGCGATCTGGCGGAGACCTATCACATATATAACATGGAACAGCTCCCTGTTCAATATGTTGCCACTCTTGCGATGGGCCTTCGCAACAATGCACGAATAATGCTAAAGGCTTCAGGCCTTAAGGTTGAGCCTCAGATGCTCCTTTTGGCTCATATTATCGATAACACAGCAATCACTTATTATCTACAGACAAAAAACGCAAAAACTGGTAAGAATAAGCCCAAGTCAATGGTCAAGGCCTTAACTGCGGATCTTGATTCGAGTAAGCATGCTCGAACATTCGACTCTGGTGCTGACTTCTTGGATGAATGGAGGAAGCTAAATGGCGACTGAACTTGGTAAGGCCTATGTCCAGATCATCCCATCTGCCAAGGGAATAGGAAGCTCGATCGCGTCAGAACTTGGCGGAGAAGCTTCCAGTGCTGGAGTATCTGCCGGAAATAGTTTCGTCGGCGCGATCAAGGGTGTAATTGCAGCAGCCGGAATCGGCACAGCTGTCAAGTCAGCGCTTGAAGCAGGCGGAGCCTTGCAGCAGTCCTTCGGAGGTCTCGAAACATTATACGGAGATGCTGCAGAAGGGGCCAAGGCATACGCAGTCGAAGCTGCAAAGGCCGGTATTTCTGCAAATACATACGCAGAGCAGGCTGTAAGTTTTGGAGCTGCTCTCAAGCAGGCTTATGGTGGTGATACTCAGGCAGCGATGGAGGCTGCGAACATTGCTATCCTTGACATGGCTGACAACAGCGCAAAGATGGGCACGGACATCGAATCGATCCAGAATGCATACGCTGGAATAAGTAAGCAAAATTATAGCATGTTGGACAATTTAAAGATCGGATATCAAGGCAGCCGCTCTGAAATGGAAAGGCTATTGGCTGATGCCGAAAAGCTCACCGGAGTTCATTATGACATTGATAACCTTGGCGATGTATATTCAGCGATCCATGTCATCCAGGAAGATCTCGGACTGACAGGAGTCGCAGCACAGGAAGCTTCAGAGACGTTCTCCGGATCCCTGGGCGCAATGAAGGCTGCAGGCGAGAACCTGATGGCTAATCTCGCGCTTGGCGAAGACATAGGACCGTCTCTTGCAGCACTTGGGGCATCTGTTCAGACTTTTGTATTGAATAATCTGCTTCCAATGCTGGGTAATATATTCGAGGGAATTCCTGAATTATTGAGCGGTCTGAGCAGCACGATAATCGGGATGCTCAATATTCTGAACAATAACCCTGATGAGCTCATTCAAACGGGAATATCAATAGTCACGTCTCTTGTCAGTGCAATAGTTGAAGCTGCACCATATCTCGTTGAGGCTGCTTGGAATCTCGTCGCAGCCCTTGGCGATGCGCTTATCAACACGGACTGGGCTGCAGTTGGCAATGATCTCATAACAAGGCTCAGGAGCTCAGTTGACATTGCTGCTGGTGAGATCCTTGGCATGGATTCGGCAACGGTTGACGGATTCCTATCTGGTATCACTTCGGCCTTGCCGACAATTCTCCAGGGTGGTAGCCAGATGATCCTGGAACTGGTCAATGGACTCTTGGGAGCACTTCCTGATCTAATCAGCGGAGCCGGAGAGCTCTTGAATAGTTTCACAGGGTTTTTCCTCGAGAATCTGCCGACTGCTCTTGAGACTGGAACAGAGCTCCTTTTGAGCATTGTTCAGGGAGTTCAGGAGAGCCTTCCGGAGATTGTATCATCAGCTCAAGAAGTTATATCAAATTTTCTGACAACAGTAATGGACCACCTTCCGGAGATTCTACAGCAAGGCATGGATTTATTGGTTGAACTAGCCTCTGGTATTATTGAGGCATTGCCAGATCTTATCCTGGCAGTTGGCGATTTGATTTTGACAATAGTTGATACTCTTGGACAGTACGACTGGCTTGCAATCGGATCGGATATACTCCAGGGAATAATCAACGGACTCCTTGGCATGATCGACAGCCTTGTTGATGCTGTCAAAGAGCTTGCTAGTGCGATCTGGGACAATATCCTGGACTTCTTCGATATCGGATCACCGTCAAAGCTCGCAGCCTGGGCTGGTGAGATGATTGATCTGGGCTGGGCTGGTGGTATCACTGACAATGCTGATGTAGTGAATGATGCGATCTCAGATCTGAATCAGGAAGCTGCTGACCAGCTGCAGATGTCTTCCGATATCGGCGACGTTGATGCAACAGTAAGCGGATCAGATTCCAAGATCGACAGGCTCCTTGCTCTCATGGAAGAATATCTGCCTCAGCTTGCTGACGCTCAGAGAGTAGTCCTTGAGGGAGATGCTGAGGGTCTTTTCAATGTGGTAAGAGCTCAAAACAAGGTATATACAAGAATGAACGGCGAGAGCGCTTTCGCTTAAGAGGTGACTCATGGCTATAGCTTTTTTGCTAAAAATAGGACAAACGGACCTTACAGGACATGTTGTTCAAAATACTTGGAAAGTGAATAATCAGCCTGTCTATAAGACTTACAAGGATGCTAACGAAGAGACTCACAGGAGATTTTTGCGAAACAAAATCTCCGGATCCTTCAGGATGGTCTTTGCGGATATAGCAGATTATGCAGCTTTTAAGACTCTTATTGACAGCGTGCGCTCAGCGACGAGCTTCACAGTTCCCTGTACAGTGTATGACAATAAATCCGGAGAGATATCAACGATTAACGCTTTTCTTGACTACGATGTAACTGTAAAGCAAACAGCCGGGCTCGACGAATATGTCGAGCCTTTTGATGTTCAGATCGAGGAGCAATAAATGATCAAGATCAGTGATGCGACAAAAGGCGCCTGGAAATCTGACGCCTCTCATAAAGAGATAGTGATCCGCATCCCTGAGGCGGATATCACCCTGACAAACGAGGATATCGTTTCAGAAAGTTTGGAGCTTAAAGAAGCAATCGAATCGAGCGACAATCTCTCATTCCAGGGCTGCATTGCAGCATCTCTCAAGATCGAGTGTTTCACTCTTGTTGATGATACGCTCGAAGGAATGCGGATAGAATGCGATATAACAGCAGACGAAACTGAGACGATTCCTCTGTTTAGGGGCTATATAACGGAAGTTACAAATCAGACTCATGAAGAGTTTACAACCGTGATCAGAGCTTATGATGCGCTGTATAAGATCAATAAGCTCGATGTGACTAGCTGGTACAACTCGCTCACCTTTCCGATGACTGTCCAGACTTTCCGGAATTCTTTTTTTTCAAGAGTTGGAATAAGCCAGGTCGCCGATTATCTTCCGAACGACGGAATCACAATCCAGAAGACGATAGAAGATAAGGTCATCATGGGCGCGAGAATCATTAAGGCTATATGTCAGATCAATGGGCGGTACGGAAGGATCTCAAGACGCGGATTATTCGAATACGTCCATCTGACAGAAGCAGCCGAAGCGCTTTATCCTCGGGAAGACCTGTATCCGGCTGATGATATCTATCCGGCTGATGAGAATGCGGTCGATAACGTATTAAAAGCGCATTACACGAGTATTGAATTCGAAAATTATAGAGTTGCATCAATCAACAAGGTTCAGATTGTTGACAAGAGCGGACAGATCGCTGCATCTGCAGGATCCGGAACGAACGTCTTCACTCTGAAGGATAATCCGCTCGTCTGGGGCATGTCGCAGCAGACTCTCAATGCGGTGGCCAGAAACCTGTTCAACACTGTTCAAGGACTCTGGTATACACCGTCAGAAGTCAAATGTGTGGGACTGCCTTATGTCGAATGTGGCGACTTCGTTCTCATGGGCGCAAGGCTGTCGATTATCAGGTCCTATGTGCTGTCGAGAACGCTTAAAGGAATCCAGGCAATCACGGACGCTTATAAGAGTCCGGGCGATAAGAATCAGCCTGTCTATATTCCGGATATTAAGGCGCAGGCGAATGCGAATGCTCAGGCGATCAGAAATGAAGAGAACACAAGAGCTCAGCAGATAGCTAGCGAAGCAAGCACGAGGCAGAGCCAGATCAATTCTGAAGCTAATACAAGGCAGAATCAGATCAACGCTGTTAATATTCGATGCGACAGCTTGGTAGCGAAGGATGCTCAGATTGAAAATCTTGTCGCCACAAAGGCCAGCATCTCAGATCTTAATGCTACAAATGCGAATGTGAGCAATCTGACTGCGAGGACTGCAAGCGTCGAGAATCTTGTCGCTACGAAGGCCAGCATCACCGATCTCCAAGCGACAAATGCCACTATTGCGCACGTTAATTCGCAGCTTGTCAACACGAATCAGTTAGTTGCTCAGAAAGCGAACATCACTGAGCTCAACGCGGTTAGAGCAACAGTCAACTATATCAATGCGAGATATGTGACAGCTTCACAGGTGACGACAGCCGTTAATAATGCGCTTCAAGGTCAGATCACATGCGGATCGCTAAGGACAGGGTCCATCTCGATATATGACGGATTTGGATACACCAATCTGTATACGCTTCTTGACCGAAGATATGTGACAAGGTATTAAATATACAATTTGTATATTTTTATTTTAATTAAAACACAATGGGGATTATATGGATTTTAGGATCAGGCTATTTTTTGAAAGTCTTGTCGAAATGACAAATCAATTCGATGATGTTCCTCTTGAGGCGAAGCGTTTCGTGATAATCAGCCTCTTATCACTTGTCGAACAGGAAGCAGACAAGGCTGTTGATGCTCAGCGCAATGAGATTGCTTTAAAAGCAATGGAGGAAAGCAATGCAAAAGACATACAGCAGAATCAACTGGGAGAATTACCCATCGGAGGAGACTCCGCTCAATGAGTCCAATCTTAACCGGATGGACTATGCGATTGATGCTATCGATGACAGGGTCATCGGAATTGACACGGAGAAGGCTGACGTTACTGTCGTTGACAATCTGATCGCAGGCATAGCGGTTGATGATGAGACAGGTGTTATCACTATCACAAAACAAAACGGAGCCCAGGTTCAGGTTCAGACGACGCTCAACAAGATCGCTGTTAACTTCGGATATGACTACGACACTCAAGAGCTTCTCTTGACGCTGAATGATGGAACTGTTGCCAGGGTCAATCTTTCGACTCTTATTCAAAATAACGAATTTGCTAATACATCAACAATCAACCTATCTGTGTCTTCTCTTGGAGTCGTGACAGCCTCAGTTGTTGACCACTCAATAGGAGATGATCAGCTAAGGACTGACTATCTTGCGGACATAAGAACGTCGGAAGCCCATGCTGAGCAGTATCAGCAAGACTCACAGAACTTCTCTTTTGATTCTGAAGCCTGGGCGAAGGGAACGCGAGCAACTCAGCCTGTTGAATCCGGGACTGACGGATATCAGGATAATTCGAAATATTATAAAGGACGTTCTGAAGCTTGGGCGAGAGGAACCTTCGAAGGAACAGATGTTCCGTCATCAGATGAGACTTATCAGAATAACTCAAAGTATTATGTCGGACGCTCAGAGGCTTGGGCAGTTGGTCAGACAGCCGGACAGCCAGTCCTCCCGGGTGATCCAGCTTATGAAAATAACGCAAAATATTACTCAGAATTATCGCAGTCACTTAAGGACGCAACAACAACAATTAAGGAACAGGCAGCGGAGCTCTTGCAATCAGCCACAGACAGGTTGACTGGACTCAATATCATGATTAATTTCGCTGATGGTTGTCTTTACTATGATATAAACTCGAGCATCAGACTTGTTATTGATCCAACAACAGGGAGTCTCCTCTATGAGGTTGTTACCTAATAATGATAATAGGAGGTTGTCATGATTAATGCCGGACGAATTTTGATTGTCCCAAAAGGTGACTGGAACAATCTCGATTCATATGAGATGCTCGATCTTGTCACCTATAGCAAAACAGCGTACATTGCACGCAAGGCATCAGTCGGAGTTAATCCACAAACTGATGTGCAACAGGAGTATTGGCAGCCATTTGGCACTGCGGTTGAGATAGCAACAACTGACAAGCCCGGAATCGTCATGCCTGATGGCACCACAATAACAATATCTCAGACAGGTCTAATTGAGGCTCATCTCTCCCTGGACGATCTGTCCAATGTAGACATTGTCAATCCGACCAATGGACAGGTTCTTGCATTTAGTTCCATTCTGAACGGATGGCAGAGTCAATCCCTTGGCACAGCTGCATTAAAAGACAGCTCAAATGAAGTGACAGAAGATTCAACAGACTTGGTCGAGTCGGGGGCTGTGTATGATGAGATTGATACGCTAAAGCAGACTTTAGAGAACGATATTAGTGATATTGAAACAGCAATAGCCGATAATGTTCTGTATTTTACATCACGAGCGTGTTCGGCACTCACAGGTGATTTTTGTACGATATCAAGTGCAAAAATAACAGCGAATCATGTAGTTGCTGAAGCAGTCTTTGCGAATCCGTCAGCG
>JAEIGA010009814.1_pt1 | contig 14503 bp, 10 predicted proteins | sample 9270691 | NCBI WGS metagenome assembly JAEIGA01 (sample SAMN17057246, study PRJNA624740) | gut metagenome | biome: biome; isolation source: fecal sample | host: Bos grunniens | place: China: Xizang | collected 2019 | reverse complement strand
TGATGCTAAAGCTCGCGAAGAAGAAAACTATTATAACGGCGGAAATGGTGGGGAAGAAGAGCGCGATGAATCTAGCGAGAATGAAGAAGATGAGGAAAACAGTCTTTTTGAGATGAAGGCATTACCGTTTGCTACGATCGTAGCTGTCGTTACGTTGTTTGGTTTCTTTATTGGTATGTTTATGTCGCCAACTTTCAGCCTTACTGAGGGGCTAAGAAACACTTTTAATACTATGCAAACGTCTGTAAGGATGCGTTCCATGACTATGGCACGTTATCAATTGGATAATAATTTTGTAAAAAATCCTGTTAGGGCGAAGCTATTTGGAGCAAATAAGTTTAAGTTTAGTAATAAGCAAAAGGAATTACTAAAGACCAATCAAATTGATGTTGAGGATGAAGATATCGGCGGGAAGAAGATGAGTGTGATGAAATTTGATGAAGGCGGGAAGAAGAAGATTATTGTAGCGGATGAAAGTCTTGTTGCTGCAGTAAGAAGTAAATATCCCGATACAGAAGTGCAGTCATTTCGGCAGGCCTTTGAAACTGATTCCTGGTTTTTTAGGGTTTATTCTGATTCATCAACGACATGGCGGGGAGCTGTGGCAAATTGGTTTGGTTCTGCGGCAGATAATTTTTTGTCTACGAATAAACTAACGCGTAATTTATGGAAAAGCTACAAGGAGGATCTTGAAGCGGCTGATGGGGATGCCAAGCGTGCCACATTAGACACTATTGGGGAAAGAGCGGGCGTTATCCAAGAACCAGAAGTGGCTAGAACAAAAGTCGAAGGCGAGACAGATAGCAACGGCAATGTTACCAGCAAAATTGATCCTGCCCCTGAAGGGGCAATACGTTCCAGAAGTACTTTTAAGCGTGCGGAGATGAGTTTGGACAGTGTCAGCGAAAAAATGACAAATATAGCCAAGAAAATGAAGGGGGATGTATCTGGTGTGGTAGAGTTCGTTGTTAGTAGTGTTTGTCTTGTTACTGATACGGTTGGGGCTATAGCTCTTTTGGTTGCAGCTTCGCAGGCCATTCAGGTCATTAATTTAGCTATTTCGTTTTTGGAAGCAAGTGATAAAGCTAGAGCTGGCACCGATGATGGTTTGATTAATGAAATGAATAATTTGTTAATGGAGCCGTCCACTAATTATCATTATGATTTGGACGTTCCATCAGATATTACTAGAGTGGATGATGGACCATTAGATATAGAGGATGATGCTAAAGTTGATGCTACTTATGGCACAATAAAGAATAATGCTGAGAAACTAGGAGCAGCTAATACTGCAGAAAAACTAGATGCTAATGCTACGAAAACAACAAAAAGTGCTATGCAAGCTAGCGCAATTCAGTCTTTGTTTAGTGGAGGTAAAATTGATCCTAATGATCCCAGCATACAAAACTTAAATGCTATCGGTGGAGCTGGTCTAAAGGTTATTACTGGTATAGGCGCTGGTACAGTGGCGTTTAGTATTTGTTCGGGTGCTAAAATGCTTGCAAATATGTGGGGTTTTAGCGTGGACGTTGTGCGAACTGGAGGAGCAATTGTTCAATGTATTGCTGGTATTGTTGGTTCGATTGGCACGGGTGGGATTTCGCTTGCTGCTTGTGGGAAAATGGTAGGAAAAATCGCAATTGCTATGGCGATTTCGGCAGTGTTTAGCTTAGCTGTTACGGCTGTAGTTACTGCAGTGGTGCCGTTTTTTGCAAAGATAATGATGAAAGACGTTATTGCTGAGCTAGGGGAAGATTGGGGGAATGCGATTTATGATGGTGGAGGAAAGTATCTTCCGGGTATGCACCGTTCGACTGGTGGTTCGCTCGCTACCGCTGAAAAATATACCCAGTTTGCTGCGGAGAAACATGAAACGGTGGCGGAGGTAGCACGATATGAACAGATGACTAAAAGCCCATTTGATGCTAGCTCGCAATATACCTTTTTGGGGAAGTTGGTGCGGCAGTTTTCGAATTTTGCTGGGGTAAATTCAGTAATGAGCGCTCTAACTACTACGGCTTCAACGGTGTCGTCTTCATTGATATCCATGATGCCTACTGCTTTAGCGTATGATGTGGCGGATGATTTGATAGAAAACTATGATGAGGTTTGTCCATATCTTGATTCGATAGGTGCAGTGGGTGATGTATTTTGCAATCCTTACATAGTGACCGATGTTGATACTATCAATGATGATCCGATGGATGTTGTAGATGCTGTTTCTAATAATCTGATTATAGAAACAGTAGACGGGCAAACGATAGGGTGCGAATCTGATACTGAAGATACGTGTTCCATAAGCGAGAGTATTGATAGTGGGATTGAAATAAAAGGTGATTCGGATCTTGCTAAATATATTATAGCTTGCGATCAGCGTTCTTCGGATTTTGGTATTATAGATCAAAATATTTCTTTTGAACTGTCAGATTGGGCTAATGTAAAAACTCCGAATTCTACGGTGAATTCAGCAGCTAATGGTACTATTGGCGGCGCACCTGCGGTTGGTGATTTTATTGATGTAATAAATAATGGTCAAAAACTTGCAAACTATGGTTATATTGATGGAGAATCTTGCGTGGCAGGCAATGACATGCTTGAGGAAGGAACGAAGAATTCTCTGAATGATGCTCTTAGTGTTGCGACACCTGATTGGGATGAAGCACGCTATTATCAGCGGTTTATCGAGGATCAGACACTTTTAGAGACTATGGGTGTGATTGAAGAATCTGCGGTGACTGCGTTTTTGAATGATTATTATGAACAACACCCACTGGATAATTCTTATGAGGGCATACTTGCTAGATATTCTGGGTTTGAAAAGGAAGACGTAATTGCGCTTTTGGATATTATGGATTATGGTACTTATATTGCGGAGTATGATCCTTCTACTCGTTATGCGTTTGGTCAAGAGGTCAAGCCGGAAGGTGCAGGTGAGTTGATATTTGATAATGAAAATAAAGTTGCTTATGTTGTTTTGCTAAACGAGATTGAGTTTGCTGATGTCCGGAATCGGAATTTTGTAGTATAATGTATATAATATGCAAGAGTTGGAAAAGCTAAAAAACGAGCTAAAGAATATTAATGCTGAGTATGCGGGAATAAAAGATGTCCCAGCTGAAAAGCGTGGTGAATTTGGGCGAGCTTTAAACGCGCGCAAAAACGAAATCCTCGCAAAGATTGCGGAAGCTGAAGAGGTCTTAAATGATGCAGCTGTGGAACCGATTGATATTACTGCACCTTGTGCGCCAAATGAAAAATTGCCAGATGTATATTCTACGTTTGATGGCTCCGTACATCCATTAATGACTGAGCTGGACCGTGTGACCAATATTTATCAAATGATGGGTTTTAGCGTAGTAGAATCACGTCAACTCGATGACGAATATCACATGTTTGATAGTCTGAATTTCGCAAAAGAACATCCAGCACGTGATGGTTATGATACTTTCCGCACAGAAGAAGGATTGATCCCGCCTGCACATACTTCTACTATGCAAAATCGTGTACTTAAAATGTACAAACACAATCTTGATGAAGGTAAAGATATTGCCGTAGTAGTGCCAGGTAGAGTTTATCGCAATGAAGATGTAGATGCTACGCACGAACATACTTTTTATCAATGCGAAGGTGTGTATGTTTCCAAAACTTGCACCATGGGCGATATGCTCGGAATTTTACGTGAATTCTTTGAAAAATATTATGAACAAAAATTGAATATTCGTACGCAACCTGGGTATTTCCCATTTACTGAGCCGTCGCTTGAATTTATGATTGAAAAACCAAAATCTCTTGGTGGCAAAAAAGGCGACTTTTTGGAGATGCTTGGTTGTGGCATGATCCATCCAAATGTGCTCAAAATGGCAGGAATTAACCCTGAAGAATATCACGGTTTTGCGTGGGGTGGTGGAATCGATCGGTTGGTAATGCTACGTTATGGTCTTAGGGATGTACGAAACTTTGAAGCAGGCAATCTTAATTTCTTGAAGGAGTTTTAATATGCGGATTTCATTAAACTGGTTAAAAAAATATGTAGATATCAAAATTCTTGACGATGATTTAGTGCGTTTAATTGGTGCACGGCTTGTAGAAGTAGAAGGCGTAATTGATGAAAGCACTAAATATAATAATATATATGTAGTTCGTGTAGAAACGGCAGAAAAAATTCCAGATACCCATCTAATACTTTGTCAAATTAATGATGGCGGAGCGGAACTTGCGCAAGTTGTGTGTGGTGCGCCAAATGTGCGTGAGGGTATGCTTGCGGCTTGGATTGCGCCAGGCGCAATTGTGCCAGCTTCGGTTCATGAAGATGCACCATTCGTAATTGGCAAACGCAAGATGCTTGGTAAATATGAGTCTAATGGTATGCTTGCTGGTGCAGACGAGCTAGATTTTGGTGATGACCATAGCGGCATTGTAGAAATTGATCCAGAAATGGCAAAGCCTGGGGATTTACTCGCGGATGTATTTGAGCTAAATGACAAAATTCTTGAAATCGAAAACAAATCTCTTACTCATCGGCCTGATACTTTTGGGATGATTGGATTTGCTCGTGAAGTTGCTGGAATACTTGGGGAGAAATTTGAATTTAATTCTCTCGACCTCGCTCTTTCGCGCCCGTCTTCACGGGGCTCATTTGCTTCGAATTTGCAGCAGCAAATTTGGGACACGGTATCGAGTAATCAAATTCAAATTTCCATCGAGAATTCTGCCATTTGTAGTAGATATTCTGCTATTGTTCTTGCAAAACATGGAGAAATGAAAAAGAAGTATCTTACGTTGCAGGATACGATTTTGGCAAAGTCGGGAATGCGTCCGGTAGATGCGATTGTAGACGCCACAAATTATTTGATGCTGCTTACTGGCCAGCCACTTCACGCATTCGATTATGATAAATTTGTAGCAGTCGGTGGCGGGAATAAGCCAGAAATTAAAGTTCGTCTTGCGAAGAATGGCGAGAAGCTTATTCTTCTTGATGATAAAGAAATAGAGTTAAACGAAAACGATATTGTGATTTGTAGCAGTGACACACCTGTAGCACTGGCTGGTGCGATGGGTGGTAAATCTACGGCCATTGATGAGAATACTCGCAATATTATTATTGAGTCGGCGACGTTTAGTCTTTACAATCTACGCAAAACTCAAATGGCGCACGGGATTTTCTCGGAAGCAATTACGAGATTTACTAAAGGTCAACCAGCTTATCAAACTTTGGCAGTAGCAGAACAATGTGTAAAGGTGCTTGAGGATGGGTTTAAAGTTACTGCCGTGGCAGACAAATATGAAATTCCAGCAAAAGAAAACACCATTAATATTACGGTAGAAGAAATCAATGGTTTGCTTGGTACCGACTATAGTAAGGATTTAATTAAAACCACTTTGGAAAATGTTGGCTTTAAGGTAAAAGGTGATTTTGAAATTGTAGCTCCGGTTTGGCGAACTGATATCCATATCAAAGAAGATGTCATTGAAGAAATTGGACGTCTTAATGGTTATGATAACATTGCACCAACTTTACCAAAACATGGTACAGCCGAGCCAAACAAAGCCCTCAAACTAAAATCCGAGATTCGTGAAATCATGAAACGTTTTGGCGCGAACGAAGTTTTGACATATAGTTTTGTGAGTGAAAAACTATTAGAAAAAGCTGGTTTGGATGCTAAGAATTCTTATAAAATTGTTAATTCAATCAGTCCGGAGTTGCAACTAGTACGCCAATCGATTGTGCCGAGTCTTCTTGATAAGGCTTTTGTAAACCAAAAGATTCCATACAACGAATTTGCGCTTTATGAAATTAATAAAGTTTATCAAAAAGCGTGGGGCATGGATGCAGAAAATGTGCCGGTAGAAAAATCAAGAATGGGTATGGTGCTCGCGGAAAGAAAAACTGTAGGTACAGCTTATTACAAAGCAAAGTATTTTGTGGAAAAATTGTTTGATGAGCTGAATATTGTGCCAGAGTTTAGGCTGCTATCAGGTAGTGAAGCGGAAGCGAAGCCATTCGAAAAGAAACGAGCGGCGGAGATTTATGTTGATGGAGAGCTAGTTGGTTTTGTGGGCGAGTTTAAAAATAAAGTTCGGAATAATTTTAAACTCGCAGAATTCTTGGCTGGGTTTGAACTGGATTTTGATAAACTAGTGGAACTTGCTAAGCCGACTCGTGAAGTAAACATTGTAAGTGAAAAAGAGAAACGTGATTTGACTGTAGCTACGAATAAAACTTACAAAGAATTAATTAAAAAGGTTGAAAGTATTTTGGCGGAGAATAATGTGACGGCCGAAATCAGCCCAATTTCGATTTATCAGCCAGATAATTCGGATGTAAAGAATATTTCGGTCCATTTAGAATTTGCCGAAAAGATTGATGATGAGTTGATGACAAAACTTGAAGCAATATAATATTTTTGCATTTTTATTATGTTTATGCTAAAATAAACTTATGATTTTGCTTGACTCTGTCACAAAAAAATACCCAGGGGATAGCACACCGGCGCTAGACTCGGTATCCCTACATATAGAACCAAATGAGTTCGCGTTTCTTGTTGGTAAGTCTGGTGCGGGCAAGTCTACTTTTATTAAAATGATTACCAAAGAAGAAATTCCGGATTCTGGTAAGATTATCGTGGGCGGGATTGACCTTGATTATGTTAAAAAACGTCATATTCCTGGCTATCGTAGACGCCTTGGTGTAGTGTTTCAAGATTTTAAACTATTGCCACGTCGTACCGTGTACGAAAACGTAGCTTTTGCACTTGAGATTGCCGGCATGAGCGGCAAAGACATTAGAAAAACTGTGCCAAAAGTTTTGGAACTAGTGGATTTGCTTGATCAGGCCAAGAAGTTCCCGGCGCAACTTTCGGGTGGGCAGCAACAGCGTGTGTCGATTGCACGTAGTGTGGCGCGTCAGCCAAAGATTTTGATTGCAGATGAGCCTACGGCAAACCTAGATAAACTTACTACCGAGGAGATTATTGGGCTACTCAAGAAAATCAATGATTTTGGTACGACGATTTTGGTGTCTACGCATGACGAGACGATTGTGAATTCACTACAAAAACGTGTGATTACATTAAAAGACGGTAAAATTGTGAGTGACCAAAAAAATAATGGTATCTATAAGTTGGACGAAGCGCCAGTACCAAAAGCACCAAGTAGGGTTGTGCAGACTCCTGGGCATGCATTAAAACCAAAAAAGAGGGTGATTTAAATGGTGGAAAAAGAAATTTCGCAAAAAGAAAAGAATAAATCACTTAAGAAGGCCGCTAAAAAAGGCTTGAAGGTGATGCGTAAAACCAAATCCAGTCATCCAGTGCGTAAGGGCGCAAGAATTTTGAAGTATGGTACGAGTGGTTTTACGCGTAATATTTGGTTGTCTTCGGCGGCAACGATTGTGATGGCATTTACTTTGATTATTTTATTTGTAACGGTAGTGGCAAGTGTAATTTTAACAAATACTGCCGACATGATGCGTGAAAAAATTGATATTACAATTTACTTTAAACCAAATACTTCAGAAGAGGCTCTGGATAAGCTTACAGAAATTATTTCTACGGATAGCAATATTAAAAGCGTAGAGACTTCTACTTCGGAAAAAGAGTATGAAAAATTTGTGGCAGAGAATACTGATAGTGAAGAGATTATTAATGTGCTTGACGAAGATATGAAAAAACTTATGATCTCCAAAATGCAATCTACAATGAGGATAAAAGTTCATAATGTAGACAATCTTGATAGTGTTAAAAAATTGGTTGAGAATGATTTAACTTTTAAAAAATATATTGATGTCGAAAAGGCTCCGACTTATGATGTGAACCAAGTAGAAATTGCAACGATTACTTCTTGGGCGAGAATTGCGCGTACGGGCGGTATTATTCTTGCGATAATTTTCTTAGTTGTGTCGGTTTTGATTATCTTTAGTACAATTAGGATGGCAATTTTCTCACGACGTGAAGAAATTTATATGATGAAGTTAGTAGGTGCAGATAAAAGCTTTATTCGTGGGCCGTTTTTAATTGAGGCGGAGATTTGTGGGGTGGTAGCTGGTATTATTGCTGGGACAGCAAGCTATTTTATGTTTATGTTTTTTGCCCCAAAGTTGTCTAGCTATGGTATTAATGTAGATGCGATAAAAGAGATTCTAGAGTCAAATAAACTAATTTTGGTGTATTTGGTGTTTGTTGGGATAGGAATCATTGTGGGTAGAATATCAGCTTGGCTTGCAGTATCTAAATACTTACATAAGATGTAGTAAAGTGTTGACACTTATGCTATAATATTATTATGGTAATGTTTACAAAAACCAAAATTAAAAAAGCCTTCTTGATAGTTGCAATGATGTCTTTGATGGCGACTCCGGTTTTTTCTGGTTTTATGATGATTAAGAATGCTAAAGGTATTTCTAAGGCTTGTCAGAATAGTGCTGCTTGTAGGGAGGCAGTAGCAAAAGAGCAAGAGGCCAATCGTAATGCTGCAACAGCAAGTAATAACGCTAACCTTTTTCAGTCCAAAGTAAGTGAACTCAATTTGCAAATTGCTAGTATGGAGCGTATTATTTTGGATACGCAAGCACAAGTAAATGATCTCAACAAACAAATTAAAGAAACAGAAGCAAAATTAAAAAGTGAACAAGAAGCTTTGGCGGAACTTTTAGTTAATATGCATTTTGAGGGCGATGCAGAGCCAATTACGATACTTGCAAGCTCTAATTCTATTTCAGATTTAGCGGAGAAACAGGCACGTGCAGAAGTGGTAAAACAGCAGATTAGTGCAACGGCGGCAAATATAAAAGAAGCGAAAGAGAAGCTGGAAGCCGACAAAGCCGAGGTAGAAACGCTACTCGCCCAACAGAAAACAGCAAAGACCGAATTGGTATCTAAGCGTACAGAGCAACAGGAATTAGTAACAAAGTACCAAAATGATGCAGCAGCTTATGCTGAGATAGCTAAGCAGGCAATGGAGGAACAACGTAAAGCAGAGCAGGCTGAAAAGGAAGCTCATCCAGAGCTTTATGGCGGTAGTATGTATAGTGGCGTTAATACTTATCCATGGCAAGGTGATTGTCCGGCACATCAAGACGAGTATCTTACTGTAGGCGGTTATGTTTGTGAATGTGTAAGTTATGTGGGCTGGAAAGCTTATGAATTCTATGGTATGTCTTTGTCCTGGGGTAATGCTAACGATTGGGACTATTGGGCAAGTGTGTATGGTTACCGAGTTGATAAAAATCCAGAGCCTGGTACTATTGGACAAGATGACGGTTGGCCTTATGGGCACGTATTTTGGGTAGAAAGCGTGAATGCTGACGGTTCTATTAATGTGACTGAGTATAATAACGCTTACGCTACGAGCTTGTATTCTGGAAGTTTCCATTATGGTGATTTTGGTGCACGTACTATTTCTGCTGGCGAGGTTCCGTCACACAACTATATTCATCTACGATAAAGTTTGTGCTATAATTGAATAATGAAACAAGTAGAGTGGAAAGAAAAAAAGACAAGTCTTGGTAACGCTATTATTATTGGTGTCGTTTTAGCTGTGATAGGCGTAGTGATTGGTGTTAATTGGAATAATTGGTTTGGTAAATTTGGTCCATATCTTGGGCTTAGTGATACAAGTACAAATATTGACTGGTCTCCACTTAATGAGGTTTATAATAAATTGATAAATACTTATAATGGAGAGATTTCTGATACAGAAATAATTGAGGGCGCCAAAAAAGGTTTAGTGGATGCGCTTGGTGATAAATACACTGTTTATATGGACGCAGAAAAGAGTTCTGATTTTTATGACGATTTGCATGGTAATGTGGGTTCTGGTATTGGTGTAGAGATGGGAATTCGTGATGGATATGTGAGGGTGCTTCGGACTTTGCCGGATAACCCAGCAAGAAAAGCGGGGATTTTGGCCGGTGATATTATATACAAGGTTAATGGGGAAGAAGTTTGGGCGATGGAGACAGAGGAGATCTCTAAACGTGTAAAAGGTGAGGCTGGCACGGAAGTTACTGTAACGGTAGTACGCGATGGAGAAGAAAAGTCTTTTACGATGACGCGTGAAACCATCAATAATGTATCTGCCTATGTAGAATATGATGGCAAAACTGCAATTATAACCGTAACACGTTTCGATAATAATACTGGCATGATGGTGCAAGGTTTTGCGAGCGAGTTCGCAGATAAAGGCATAAATAAAGTAATTTTGGATCTTAGAAACAATGGTGGCGGTTATGTGAGTGCAGCTCAAGACTTACTAAGTTTGTGGCTTGATAATCAAAAAATCCTGGAACAAAAATCAAAACATTATGGCAATACGACTACGAAGACTTCTGCTGGCAAGGCTATTCTTAAGGATATGAAAACTATTGTACTCGTGAATGGTTCTACGGCTTCGGCAAGTGAGATTGTAGCTGGTGCATTACAAGATTATAAAAAAGCTACTATTTTAGGTGAGAAAACTTATGGCAAAGGTGTAGTGCAGAATCTATTTGAGCTTTCTGGCAATTCGACATTGAAAGTTACAACGGCGGAATGGTATACACCAAATGATCGTTCTATAAACGGTGATGGTATTACGCCAGATGTAATAGTGGAACGTAGTTATGAAGATATTAATGCGATGCGTGATCCACAGCTGGACAAAGCAAAGGGAATGTAATGAGAATTGTAATTGCTACTGCGGTGTACTATCCAATGATAAACGGGGTGGCAGTATTTTCACATAATCTTGCAATGGGTTTAGCTAAACGTGGACATGAAGTAATGGTGATTTGTCCGAGCCAGACTGGTAAAAATTATATTCGCACGGAAGATGGCGTAAAAGTAGCGCATCTGAAATCTATCAAAATTAAGGTTTATCCAGATCAAATTCATGATGTCCCACCAAAGAAGAAGGTATTTGGACGTGAATTGCCACGAGTATTTTACAAAGATAGCTTTAGAGTGTCAGCATTTCCGGCTCGGGAAGTAAAAAAGGTTTTAAATAATTTTCGTCCGGATGTGGTACATGTACAAGTGTCTGATCCGATTGGTCTGTCGGTGGTGGCTTATGCAAGAAAAAAAGGCATTCCGGTGGTAACTACGGAACATAATCAACCAGAAGTCTTGACTGATCCGCTTAAAATGCCAGGGGTAATAAAAAGGCCAGTTAATGCGATGCTCTCTTCATATTTTCGAAGCCGTCAGAATAAAAGTGATTTTGTGACGATGCCGACTCAGCGTGCAATTGACAATTTGATTATTGGGCATAGGTTTGACGCGCCAATTGCCGCGGTTTCTAATGGTGTAGATATTTCGAATTTTAAACCAGGCAAAGCGAAGGCGGAAATTTATAAAAAATATAACTTACCAACTGATAAACCGATTGTTTTATACGCAGGTAGAGTGGATCCAGAAAAAAAGTTAGGTTTAGTAGTGGAAGCTTTCTTTGATGTTTTGAAAAAAGTACCGGATGCAGTACTTGTGGTAGTCGGTGATGGCGTAGATAGGATTCGATTAGAAAAAGAAGCCGAAAAGCTTAGTATTACTGAGAGTGTAAGATTTTTGGGAAGAGTTTTGCCGCCTGATTTATATGAGCTTTATAAGGTGGGTGATGTTTTTGTGACGGCAAGTGAAATCGAAACGCAGGGGATTGTATTAATCGAAGCAGCAGCGACTGGTTTACCCTTAATTGCAGTGGATAAAGGTGCAGTGGCAGAGGTTTGCCAGAATAATATTAATGGCTTTTTGTGTAAGCCCGGGGATATAAAAGCGATTAGTGAAGCGATGATAAAGATTTTAACCGATGAGAAATTAAGAAAGAAGTTTAGTCAAAAATCGATTGAAATTGCTTCTGAACATGATTTTGAAAAGACTTTGGATCGATTTATTAATATATATAATATGGTAATGCATCTAAAATCTTGAAACTCGCGCATAGGTGTGATATTATAGTTAATAGTTACAAGAGGTATTATGCATTTTAAGACTATTTTCAAATCCCTAAAAAACAAAGACATGCTACGGAGAATTCTGATTATTTTTGGTATTTTGGTAGCTTATAGACTTTTGGCACAGATTCCAGTGCCAATGGGTGATGCTTCCACATTTAAAGAAGCAGTGTCAAACCTTTTACAAAAATCTGATTTTTCAAATTTCCTAAATTTGATTTCTGGTGGCGGCCTTGCTTCATTTAGTATCATTTTAGTTGGGCTTTCGCCTTATATTACTGGTTCTATTGTGGTTCAGCTTCTCACTAAGGCGATTCCGAGACTCGAGGAATTGTCTAATGATGGTGAATCTGGACGTCGCAAAATTAATCAGTGGACACGTATTCTTACAGTACCACTAGCAATCGTACAATCTATTGCTTATATTTTCATTTTGTATCAGTCTACAATTTCAGCAAACGTGGCTACGGAGTTTACGCCAACTTTTAACGATTGGGCGCTTTCAGTTACGGCAATGACGGCCGGTTCGGTGATTTTGATGTGGATGGGCGAGCTTATCACTGAACAAGGGATTGGTAACGGTATTTCTACGCTTATCTTTGCCTCAATTGTGTCACAGCTTCCTACCACAATGGCTTCACTTGGTACGGCTTTGTTTGATACTAGCCAAGGTACGCTTAGCATGTTTGGTTGGTTTGAACTACCAGTAAACCCAACTGTATTTTGGATTATTCTTGGTTTTGCGATTGCAATGCTCGTAGTGATTTATTTCTTAGTGAAATTGAATGAGGCACAGAGAATTATTACGATTAATTATGCTAAACGTGTACACGGTAATTCGTCTTATGGTGGGATTAAGTCTATTTTGCCGATTAAGCTGATTGCGGCTGGTGTGATCCCGGTAATTTTTGCAACCGCGTTTTTGTCTTTGCCAGCACTGGTTGGGCAAGTGATTACTTCGATTGACTCTGGCAATGAAATTGGGACAACGCTTACAACTGTATTTTCAGCTCCGTCGGCAAGTAATTTTTCCACGATGTATCCGGATGGCATTACGCCGCAGTGGTTTATATATCCAGCAGTGTATTTTGTGTTGGTGTTTGCATTTACGTATTTCTATACTTCAATCATTTTCAACACGAAAGAGATTGCAGATAATTTGCAGAAACAGGGTGGATTTATTGAAGGAGTGCGTCCAGGTATAAAAACTGCAGAGTATCTTAGTAAGGTTGTGAATCGTTTAGATTTGTTTGGTGCTTTTGCATTGGGTTTAATTGCAATGCTTCCATTTGCAACGGATTATGTATTCATCTTGCTAACTGGGGCTCCACTTGGGCTTTCGATTTCTGGTACCGGACTTTTGATTGTAGTTACAGTAGCGCTTGAGAACTTGAGGTCGGTGGACTCACGCGCGCTAATGATAACTTATGACGATTTTAGCAATGAGTTTGAAGATTAAGGGTTGGAAAAGGATTATTCAATGGGTGGCTTGGTCCATTTTAGCTATTTTGTTCTTAATATATTTTGTAAGAGTGGTCACCTTTGAGGATTCCTATTATCGAGAAAAAGAAGGCAGTGAACGTGCAGTGGTTGAAAAGACGGAAGAGGAGGAGAAAAAAGAAGAAGTAGAACTGATAGAAGAGAAACCTACCGAAACCCAGGTGATAGAATACACTGTGGCTGCAGATAGGCCAAGGTACTTAAGGATTTCAAAACTTGGTATTTATAATGCCAGGATCATATCAGTTGGCATTAATGCGGGAGGAGAGCTTGGGACTCCAAATAATATCTTTGATGTGGGATGGTATGATTCTTCGGCTAAGCCTGGGCAGGATGGTACTATGTTGATTGATGGTCATAATGGTGGTCCGCACGTACACGGTGTATTTAAAGATTTACCGAATTTGGTTGAGGGCGATATTATTGAGGTGGAACGTGGAGATGGTGTTGTTTTTAGATATTCAGTAGTAGAGAATAATTCCGTATTGCTTGAAAATGCTAATTCATATATGGGGACGGCATTAAAATCCCCAGTAGCAGGGAAACAGTCTTTAACATTGATTACTTGTACTGGAGAATGGTCACAGACGCAAGGGACTTATCTTTCTAGACAGTTTACAAGAGCAGTGATTGTAGAGTAATAAAAATGTAATTTTTACTCTTTACAAACACTGTTTTTTGTGCTACACTAAAAGGGTAATTTATGGCTAGTCAAAAGGAAGTGATTAAACTCACAGGTACCGTTGTTGAGGCGTTGCCTAATACCCAGTTTCGGGTTGAACTCGAGAATGGTCATATTATTGTTGCCCACATGAGTGGACGAATGCGAAAAAACTACATTCGCCTTGTCCCGGGTGACAGAGTTGAGGTTGAGTTAACCCCTTACGATCTTACAAAGGGCAGAATCAGCTTTAGACTCAAAGATTAATATTAATTGTTGTAAAAAATACAACATTTTAGTCTTGCTATAGGGGACTAAAGTGGTATTTTATACAACTTAAAGAAAGGAAAGGATTTTAACACAATGAAAGTACGTGCAAGTGTTAAAAAAATCTCCCCAGATGACATCATCGTTCGCCG
>JAEIGA010009813.1_pt1 | contig 14503 bp, 14 predicted proteins | sample 9270691 | NCBI WGS metagenome assembly JAEIGA01 (sample SAMN17057246, study PRJNA624740) | gut metagenome | biome: biome; isolation source: fecal sample | host: Bos grunniens | place: China: Xizang | collected 2019 | reverse complement strand
TTTATTGCTTGTCGCAGCAATGTATTTGTCTACTGTTCTATTTCGCCTTTCCACGAGATAATGCCCTCTGAAAGTTCTGTAACATCATAGCCACATCCTGCCATTATATCAGCAGCCTCCTTGCTACGACGACCTCCACGACACTATACTGCAATAGGGCGAGATTTGTCAAGTTCATTGACTTTAGCTCTAAAATTCTCATCACCAATATTGATATTTATCGCCCCCGGTATATGCCCAGCATTGAACTCTTCAGGAGTGCGCGAATCAATAAGTTGTACCTGCTCGTTGGCAATAAACTTCGCAAAACTATCAGCATCTACCGAATTGTAACCCTTGTTGCCATTTGCGCTACAGCTAACGAATACCGTAGCAGCAAACAATACATATAACATCTTTCTCATAATCTCTCTTTTTAATAGTTTTAACTTCATTACAAAGATAGCTAATAAATTATAATATTGCAAATATTATAAGATAAAACTATATCGGAATGTTTTATACGGTTATAGTTGAAATTTATACCTTAAATTTACCCTATTTTTCCACGAAGTTTAATTTTGTAGTGAAAAAGTAACAGTACAATTCAATTTTTATCTTCATTTTGCATTATATTGAGTTGCTCAATACTTATTTCAGGGTTGTATTTTGCATCTATACCTGTAGTTTTGGTTAGAAGTTCGAGATAATCCGCCATAGAAGACAAACCAACAGAGGCGCGTAAAGAGTCGAGCAGATTAGGATTTTCTACGGGATAGACATAGAGTTGCATTTTATTATTTTCCTCAAACTGAACTGTCTGACTACCATAGCGTTGCGGACGATTGTTTTTCATCGTAACACGGTCATACAATACAGCATATTCATCTTCGCCAATCAAACCATCTTGCGACCATTTTTCCATTAAGGGTAAGTATTGTTCCTGTTTGTCGAGAGATGCATAATCTATAACAATCCAGATGGTTTTATATGATTGAGGTGTAAGATTTAAGTCCAAACCCTTGTCCATTATGCTATCTACTATAGACATATTCTTTGCATCTATAAGATTAACAGCCTCGCTTGTGGCTATTAACGAATCTACAAGTTCAGTGCGACCATCCACTGTAACGGCTTTTGTGAGTTCTATCATTTGCTGGCGTATGCTTTGGTCTCTATCCCACACCTCCGCCAAAATGGCATCTGTCGATTTATTTGAGTTGCAGGCTGCCAAAAAAGTCAATAATATGATAACTACACCCCTCATAATACTTACAATTCATGTTTATATGTAAAATAAAACACCTACGCTACTTATTATCTAAGCAGCGTAGGTTTTCAATTGCATAGTTGTTACTCCGCCTTTGTGTCGCAGTAGTAGCAGCGGTGTACGCCGTTGTCAGCAGTGTAGAAGTAACGCTCCATAGGCTCATTGTTTGTGATGCACTTATGGTTAGGGCAGCGCAGACCATCAACTTCACCCTTTTCGTGGCGCTCGGCCATAGGCTCGTTTTTCCAGCCCATAAGCGAGAGGATAAGTGCCATACGGACAAACTTACCATTTTCAACCTGGCGGAAGTATGCTGCGCGTGGGTCGGCATCAACCTCGCGGGTAATCTCATTCACGCGTGGCAGTGGGTGGAGAACAGCCATCTGCTCCTTTGCCAGAGCCATACGCTCAGCGTCAAGAACAAAGCAGTTCTTAACTCGCTCATACTCGGCCTCGTCTGTAAAACGCTCCTTCTGTACGCGGGTCATATAGAGGATGTCCAGCTCACCCATAACCTCCTCAATGCTGTTTGCCTCGGTGTACTCAATACCGAACTTATCGCATATATCAGTCTTGATATAGTCAGGCAGGCGAAGCTCCTCTGGCGAGATAAGCACAATCTTAATACCCGTATAGCGTACAAGAGCCTTAATAAGCGAGTGAACGGTTCTTCCGTACTTCAAGTCACCGCAGAAACCGATTGTAATATTGTCTACATGACCAAGCTCTCGGGTGATAGTGAGCAGGTCGGTCAGAGTCTGTGTAGGGTGTGAGTGGCTACCGTCGCCAGCGTTGATAATCGGCACTGGAGATACTGCAGAAGCAGCAAGCTGAGCACCCTCAATGTGGTGGCGCATAGCAATAATATCGGCAAAGCAACCGACTACGCGCACAGTATCCTCAACGGTCTCACCCTTGCTTACAGATGACGATGCAGCATCTGAGAAACCGAGTACATTACCACCCAGCTCCATCATTGCAGCTGTAAAGCTCAGACGGGTACGAGTACTTGGCTCATAGAATAGGGTAGCGAGCTTCTTACCCTTCATCTTCTCGCTATAAGCCTCGCGGTTAGCGATAATATCCAACGCAAGAGCAACAATGTCATCAGTCTCCTTGCGTGTTAAGTCTGTAGGGTCAATTAGGTGCCTCATATGGGTCTTTTTTTAGTTGTGTTGTTACTTAATCCAGCTCTCATCAGAAGGGTTGTCGCGGAAAGCCAAGATACGCTCTTTCCACTCAGGAGCGATATAACCCTCCTCGGCTGCAACCTCTACAAGTGAGTCGAGGTTTGAGAGTGAGTAGTTTACAGTATTTGCTGCTGCGATACGCTCAACACCGCGCTTCATACCATAAGTAAAGATGCTAACAATACCAAGCACCTCAGCACCAGCCTCACGGAGTGCATCAACAACCTCAATACAGCTACCACCAGTAGAGATAAGGTCCTCAACAACAACAACCTTTGTTCCTGGCTCAAGCTTACCCTCAATGCGGTTTGCTCGACCGTGGTCCTTTGCGCCGCTACGAACATAACCCATAGGCATATCAAGAATAGTAGCTACGATAGCTGCGTGAGCGATACCTGCAGTAGAGGTACCCATAAGGCACTCGCACTCTGGGAAGTGCTTGCGAACAAGCTCAGCAAGACCAGCCTCTACCTTCTCACGAGCAGATGGAGCGGTGAGAATCAGACGGTTGTCGCAATATATAGGGCTCTTAATACCTGAAGCCCAAGTAAATGGCTGCTCTGGGCGAAGGAATACCGCGCTAATTGAGAGCAACTCTTTTGCAATAATTTTCTCCATATATAGTTCAGTTTTAAGTTATTCTCCAATAAACTCACGGCAGCAACGCTCATAAGCAGCGACAGGGTCCTCAGCAGCAGTTACTGGGCGGCCAACAACGATATAGTCAGAGCCAATCTCTCGCGCACGAGCTGGAGTAGTGATTCGTACCTGATCGTCAGCAGCGGCGTCAGCAAAACGGATGCCTGGGGTAACGGTCATAAACTCCGCACCACAGTTACTCTTTACAAGCTCAGCCTCAAGAGGTGAGCATACGACACCGTCAAGACCTGCTATTTTTGCATTCTCGGCATACTTGGCAATAGTATCATTGATTGTAGCTCCGATTAGAAGCTCACGCTGCATACGCTCCTCGCTTGTTGATGTAAGCTGTGTTACTGCAATAAGCAGTGGGCGAGTACCATCAGGACGGGTAAGGCCCTCAAGAGCGGCACGCATCATATCTACAGTACCAGCAGCGTGAACGTTGGTCATATCTACATCGAGGTGTGACAACACGCTCATAGCCTTGCGCACAGTGTTTGGAATATCGTGCAACTTGAGGTCAAGGAAAATCTTATGACCACGAGCCTTAATCTCGCGTACAATATCTGGTCCACAAGCATAGAAAAGCTCCATGCCAATCTTTACAAATGGCTTACGACCGGTAAAACGGTCAAGAAAAGCCAATGTCTGCTCTTTGCTTGAAAAATCACAAGCGATAATTACATCTTTTGCCATATCTATTCTCTATTTTACAACTCCAATAATATCTCTAAGGCGCTCAAGACCAAGGCGTTCCATAACCTTTGGTAGATTCTCAATAATCTCTTTGCAAGCAAATGGATTACGCAGATTCTCTGCACCAACTTGAACAGCACTTGCGCCTGCCATCATCATCTCAATAGTATCCTCAGCCGTAGCCACGCCACCGCAACCGATAACCGGTATCTTGCAGGCATTAGCCACCTGATAAACCATTCTTACCGCCACTGGGAATATTGCGCGACCAGAGAAACCACCCATCTTATTTGCAATAACCGGGCGACGACGAGCAATGTCTATTCTCATGCCCAGCATTGTGTTTATCAGCGTAAGTCCATCAGCACCAGCATCCTCACACGCACGAGCGATAGAGACAATATCTGTCACGTTTGGACTGAGCTTGATAAATACAGGCTTTGTAGTCACTGCCTTAACGGCAGCTGTCACTGCCGCTGCGCTCTCTGGACTTGTTCCGAATGCCATACCGCCATTATGCACATTAGGGCATGAGACATTAACCTCGATAATCTCTACCTGCTCCTCACTGTCAATTCTGCGACAGCACTCTGTATACTCCTCAATACTAAAACCACTAATATTTGCGATTATAGGCTTATGGAAACGCTTACGAAGCTCTGGAAGCTCATGGTTAATAACAGCGTCAATGCCTGGATTCTGTAGACCAACGGAGTTAATCATTCCTGAGCTACACTCGGCAATACGAGGGGTAGGATTACCAAAGCGAGAGTCGAGAGTAGTACCCTTAAATGAGATTGAGCCCAGGATATTGATGTCGTAAACATCAGACATCTCAGCGCCAAAGCCGAAAGTTCCACTTGCAGGGATAATCGGGTTGTCAAGCTCTACACCACAAAGTGTTGTTGATAAATCTCTTACCATACTACATCCTCCTTTTTAAATACTGGACCCTCTTTGCATACTCGTTTTGCACCTGTTTTGGTCATAATAGAGCAACCCATACAGATACCGAAACCGCATCCCATACGCTCCTCAAGGCTAATCTCGCCATCAATATCCAACGCAGAAGTCAGCGCACGAAGCATTGGCAGTGGGCCACATGAGTAGAAGTAATCAGCCGCAACGTTAGCCTCCTTAATTGCATCGGTGACAAAGCCCTTAACGCCATAACTACCATCAGCAGTAGCAACAACAACCTTTGCACCGAGAGCCTCAAACTGCTCACGATAGAATATCTCAGATGCGGTGTTAAAGCCCAGAACGACAGTGACACTCTTGCCTTTTGCAATAAGATTACGAGCCAAACGATAGAGCGGCGGAACTCCAACGCCACCACCGACAAGCAGTGGCGAGCTACACTGAGCCTCATCGTTAAAACCATTACCCAAGCCTGTCAGAGTGTCTAACTTGGTTCCTGCCACAAGGTTTGCCATCTGAGCAGTTCCCTTGCCCACAACTTTATATATAAGTGTCAGTTTACCCTCATCATAGTTACACACAGAGATAGGGCGGCGCAGGAATAGCCCATCCAGGGAGAGTTCTACGAACTGCCCTGGACGAGTTACGGCTAAAGTATCGCCGCTAAGCACCATCTCATATACAGACTCTGTTAGCGCACGATTACTTACTATTTCAAAAATGGTCTGTTTCATACTAATTATCGTAGTCTGCATCGATGGTTGATACACCAAGGGTAATCTCCTCAAGTACCTGAAGCAGTACACTTACAGTCTCAAGCGATGTGAAGATTGTTACATTATTCTCAACAGCTGCACGACGAATCTCATAGCCATCAAGGCGAGCGTTGTGCTGATTCAAATCGATAGTGTTGATAATATAATTCACATGGCCACGACAAAGTGAACGATAAATATCGTCGCTGCCCTCAATAAGTTTGCTCAACTTGCGTGTGCGAATACCGTGAGTACGCAGGAAGTCTGCAGTGCCCTTTGTAGCCTCAATATTGAAACCGAGGTTGTAGAATCGCTCAATAAGTGGCAAAGCTCTCTCCTTATCCTTATCAGCAAGGGTTACAAGCACAGTACCATAGTTCACCACATCCATACCTGATGCCTGGAGCGACTTATAGAGTGCACGGGTCATTGAGTTATCATAACCAATAGCCTCGCCAGTAGACTTCATCTCTGGAGAGAGGTAGGTATCAATACCCTTAATCTTTGCAAATGAGAATGCTGGAGTCTTGATAAAGAAGCGCTTACGCTCACGACCATATACCTCAGTAATTCCCTGCTCCTTAAGGCTATGACCAAGCATAACACGTGTAGCAATCTTTGCCATAGGAACATTGCAAGACTTAGATAGGAATGGAACAGTACGAGATGAACGAGGGTTTACCTCAATAACGTATACCTTGTCCTCATTATCAACGATAAACTGAATGTTGTATAGACCAACAATACCGATAGCCTTACCCAGACGCACTGTATAGTCAATCATCTTCTGCTTAACAGCATCGCTAAGGCTGAATGAAGGATATACGCTGATACTATCTCCAGAGTGGATGCCTGTACGCTCAACGTGCTCCATAATACCTGGGATAAACACATCTGTACCGTCACAAATAGCATCAACCTCAGCCTCCTTACCCATGATATACTTATCTACAAGCACTGGAGAGTCCTCGTTAATCTCTACGGCGTTGTGTAGATAGTGGCGTAGTGCCTGCTCGTTACCTACAATCTGCATTGCTCGACCACCAAGCACGAAACTTGGGCGAACAAGCACAGGATAACCGATAGCCTCAGCAGCGGCAACACCATCCTCAATCTCAGTTACCGCCTTAGCCTGTGGCTGTGGAATACCAACCTCACGCATAATAGCCTCAAAGAGCTTACGGTCCTCAGCCTTATCAATAGCCTCAAGGTCAGTACCGATAATCTTCACTCCCATCTGAACCAGTGGCTTTGCAAGATTAATTGCAGTCTGACCACCGAGGGTAACGATAACGCCCTCTGGGTTCTCATGGTGGATGATATTCATAACATTCTCCACTGTCAGTGGCTCGAAGTAGAGCTTGTCTGATATTGTGTAGTCTGTAGATACTGTCTCAGGGTTGTTGTTAATAATGATAGCCTCGTAGCCAGCCTCGCGGATAGCCCAGATAGCGTGAACAGTAGAGTAGTCAAACTCAACACCCTGACCGATACGAATAGGACCAGAACCGAGAACAACAATCTTCTTGCGGTCAGATACTATAGACTCATTCTGACTCTCATATGTAGAGTAGAAGTATGGAATATATCTGTCAAACTCACCAGAGCATGAGTCGATAATCTTATACACCGGTTTAATATCCATGCTCTCACGCAGTGTAAAGACCTCACTCTCGGTCATACCCCACAACTGACCAATATACTTATCGCCAAAGCCAAGGCGTTTAGCCTCAAGGAGTGTCGCCTTGTCACCCTTATTCTGAGCCACCTTGCGCTCCATGCGCACAATATTCTTAAACTTCTCAAGGAAGAGCATATCTACCTTTGTGCGGTCATAAATCAGCGAGCGGTCAATACCACGACGCAAAAGCTCTGCAATAGCATAAATGCGATCGTCAGTGCCGCGAGTGATGTATGAGAGCATATCCTGAGTTGACATATCGTCAAACTTCTTGTTGTGGATATGACAAACACCAGTCTCAAGTGAGCGAATAGCCTTCAGCAGACTCTCCTCAATAGTTCTACCGATACTCATAGCCTCACCGGTAGCCTTCATCTGTGTACCAAGTTCGTTACTTGCCTCGCTAAACTTGTCAAATGGGAAGCGAGCAACCTTGGTAACGATATAGTCAATAGCAGGCTCGCAGCATGCAGGCATACCCTCAATAAGAATCTCGTCAAGGGTCATACCCACAGCAACCTTAGCTGTTACGCGAGCAATTGGGAAGCCGCTGGCCTTAGATGCAAGGGCAGATGAACGAGAAACGCGTGGATTTACCTCAATAATATAGTACTTAAACGAGAGTGGGTCAAGTGCAAACTGAACATTACAACCACCCTCAATCTTAAGTGCGCGGATAAGCTTAAGTGCACTATCGCGGAGCATCTGGAACTCCTTGTTTGACAGTGTCTGCGCAGGAGCAACAACGATACTATCACCGGTGTGAATACCCACTGGGTCCACATTCTCCATGCTACAGATAGCAATGGCCGTGTCGTTCTTATCACGCATTACCTCAAACTCAATCTCCTTATAGCCCTTGATACTCTTCTCGACGAGTACCTGATGCACTGGAGATACAGCAAGAGCATTACGCATAAGCTCACGAAGCTGCTGCTCGTTATCAGCAAAACCGCCACCAGAACCTCCAAGGGTAAAGGCTGGACGGAGAACTACCGGATAGCTAATCTTCTTCGCTACCTCAACGGCCTCCTCAACAGAGTAGACAATCTCAGATGGAATTACTGGCTCACCGAGCTTGATACAGAGCTCCTTAAACAGCTCACGGTCCTCAGCTTGCTCAATACTCTGGAACGATGTACCAAGAATCTCTACCTGACACTCCTCAAGAATACCCTTCTTGGCGAGCTGCACAGCAAGGTTCAATCCTGTCTGACCACCAAGACCTGGAACAATAGCATCTGGGCGCTCGTAGCGAATAATCTTTGCAACATACTCAAGCTTGAGCGGCTCCATGTACACCTTGTCGGCAATAAATGTGTCGGTCATAATGGTTGCAGGGTTAGAGTTTACGAGGATAACCTCATAACCCTCCTCCTTAAGTGCAAGGCACGCCTGTGTACCTGCATAGTCAAACTCGGCAGCCTGACCGATTACAATCGGACCAGAGCCGATAACCATCACCTTCTTAATATCTGTTCTTTTAGGCATTGCTGTTTCCCTCCATCAGTTTAATGAATTTATCAAAGAGATAGGTGCTATCATTTGCCCCTGGAGCACCCTCAGGGTGGTACTGTACAGAGAAGAGCTTATCTTTACGACTCTCCACTCCTGCAACCATATTATCCAGTACACCAATATGGCTAACCTCAAGACCTGTACCCTCAAGACTCTGAGGCTCGACAGTATACTCAAGGCTCATACCAGTAGTCTCAATACGATTTGTGATTGTATTGCGAATAGGTCGGCTAACGCTGCGGTTACCATTCTGCTGACGCTCACACTTTGCGCCATACGCAAGGGCAACAAGCAGATGACCAAGGCTAATACCCATAATTGGAAGCGTACCCTTCAACTCCTTAATCAACTCTACAACCTCAGGCACACAGTATGGTGAACCTGGGCCATTTGAGATAAGAATACCGTGCGGATTAAATGCACGAATCTCCTCAACTGGAGTGTTATAAGGGACAATAATCACATTACAGCCTCGGCAATTAAGCTCCTCGATAATTGTACGTTTTACACCGCAGTCCACAACCACAACATCATACTTGTGGTTTGGAGTACGAGAGTACCAACGCTTACGGCAGCTAACCTTTGCTACCACATTATTCTGCTCAGGGGTACACTCAATAAGAGCGAGGGCCTCCTCAACACTCATCTGTGCATCAACAATAGCTGCACGCATAACACCCTTATCGCGCAAGGTTAGAGTTAAGGCACGAGTATCAATGCCGCAGATACCAGGGATTGAGTTCTCCTCCATCACCTCCGCAATAGTCTTGGTAAAGCGGAAGTTACTTGGAGTTGTGCAGTACTCACGCACCACTAACGCTCCGAGAGCCAACTGCTTAGACTCAAAATCCTCATCGGCAATACCGTAGTTGCCAATTACTGGGTAGGTCATAACAACCATCTGGTCTGCATATCCAGGATCTGAAAGAATCTCCTGATAGCCGACTACAGAGGTGTTGAAAACGATGTCGCAGACAGCAGTACGATTAGCACCAAAGCCATAACCGTAGAACTGCTCGCCACTCTGCAATACTAATTTTTTGTCGGGTTGTGTCATTTGTATATTATTATTGTTTAATTTCTTACGCTTTCCAAACTACTTTACCTCCATACAGTGTAAGCACGCACTGTCCGTATAGCTTCCAACCCTCAAATGGAGTAGCCTTACCCATTGAGAGGAAGTTGTTTGTATCTACAGTAAATGGGGTAGTGATGTCAAAAATTGCTATATCGGCTCTTTCACCCTCCATAAGTGCTCCACCGAGGTTAAATATACGACGAGGATTCTCTGTCATTAGCTCAATAGCCTTCTCTACGGAGATTACACCCTCACGTACAAGTTTTGTATAGATAACTGCAAAACTGGTCTCAAGGCCAACAACGCCCATGGCGCTACCTGCAAGACCTTTGCCTTTCTGCTCAGCAGTATGAGGTGCATGGTCGGTAGCAATAACCTCTATAGTACCATCCTTGATACCCTCAATAAGTGCAGCACGGTCTACGGCAGAGCGAATAGGTGGATTCATCTTGAATCGACCATTCTCCTCAATATCCATATCGGTCATAGTAAGGTAATGCGGACCAGTCTCACCAGTCATAGGCAATCCGCGACGCTTAGCCTCTCGCAGAGCCTCTACGCTACCGGCTGCAGACATATGGCAGATGTGATAACGACAACCACTCTGTGCAACAAGCTCAGTATCGCGAACAATTGGTCCCCACTCACTCTGTGAACATATACCCTTATGGTTGTGCGCCGCTGCATACTCTCCATCGTGAATGTATCCACCGAATAGTAGGCTCTCATCCTCACAATGAGCAGCCAAGATTCCACCCTCAGCAGCTATCTGCTTCATTGCTTCAAGCATTGTCTGCTCACTCTGCACGCCACTACCATCATCCGTAAAACCAACACAATGTGGCATTAATGCCTTAACATCGACAACCTCATCACCACTTCTGCCAGTTGTGATAGTCGCAAAAGGTCGCACCTCAATCAGCGCAGTGCGGTCAATAATATCCTGCTGAATGGCAACATTCTCTACCGTATCGGGCGCAGGGTTGAGATTTGGCATTGAACAGACGGTAGTAAAACCGCCATGAGCAGCCGCTGCTGTACCCGTAGCGATAGTCTCCTTTTCAGAGAAACCAGGCTCACGAAGATGCACATGAACATCAGCAAGTCCATAGCTTACGATACAACCCGAAGCGTCAAAAATTTCGGTATTATCATCAGCCTCAACATGCTCCGCAATACGCACAATTACACCGTTCTCAACAAGTACATCTGCCACAACAGAACAACCATTGCGAACCACAGTACCACTCTTTATCAGCAATTTACCACTATCCATAACCTACACTATAAAAAACAAGCGACCCTATAAGGTCGCTTGATAAGTAGACAATAAATCTGAAACAGAGAAACATGCACCCCAATTTTGAGGCTGTAACACGGGCGGTATGTAATTATTAACTCTCACCGTTGGACTCTGTTTATTGTGTGCAAAGATAGTAAAACTTATCTAATCCACCAAACTTTAGCGTGGTAAAATTGTATATTTTAACTTCGCATATGCTCTTTCTACCTTAGCCAAAGCCTTCTCCACGTCCTCATCGATTGCAAGGATAACTCCAAAGCGACGGTGACCCACAACCTCAGGCTTTCCAAAGAGGCGAATCTGAACGCCCTCCTCAGCAACTACCTCATCAAGATTCTCAAAGACAACCTTATCGCTATCACCCTCTACAACAATAGCCTTAGAGGCACTTGCGCCATAGAAACGTACACTTGGAATAGGCAGACCTATCACCGCACGAGCATGGAGAGCAAACTCAGAAAGGTCCTGAGAAATCATCGTAACCATACCTGTATCGTGTGGACGAGGAGATACCTCACTAAAGATAACCTCATCACCCTTAATAAACATCTCAACGCCAAAGATTCCATAGCCACCAAGTGCGCCGGTAATCTTGTGAGCAATCTCTTTTGCCTTAGCCTTTGCAATTTCACTCATAGGCTGTGGCTGCCAAGACTCACGATAGTCGCCATCAACCTGGTGGTGACCAATAGGCTCAAGAATAGTTGTGCCAGCGCTGTGGCGAACAGTAAGCATAGTAATCTCATAGTCAAAATCGACAAATCGCTCAACAATCACACGACCAGCACCTGCGCGACCACCCTCCTGAGCAATAGTCCACGACTTCTCAACGTCAGCCTCGCACTTTACTGTACTCTGGCCATGGCCCGAAGAGCTCATAATTGGTTTCACAACACACGGAATACCCACCTCGGCAATAGCAGATAGATACTCCTCCTTAGTCTCGGCAAAGCGGTAGAAAGATGTTGGCAGACCAAGCTCCTCAGCAGCAAGGCGACGAATACCCTCACGATTCATTGTAAGCAGTGCCGCCTTAGCAGTTGGGGTAACGCTATAACCCTCAGCCTCAAGCTCTACAAGGGTAGGGGTGGCAATAGCCTCCACCTCTGGAATGATATAATCAGGCTTCTCGGCCTCAATAACCTCACGAAGCGCAGCACCGTCTAACATTGAAAAGACATAGCTCTTGTTTGCCACCTGCATTGCTGGCGCATTTGCATATCTATCGCAAGCAATAACCTCACTGCCATATCGCTGCAACTCAATTGCAACCTCCTTACCAAGCTCACCAGAGCCACAAAGTAGAGCCTTCTTGCCCACTGCCGTCATTGGCGTACCAATCTTTACCATATTTATTTTAAGAATAAGTTATATTTTTGACAAAGATAGTAAAAGGATAACTGTTTTGCAAATGTAGTGCATAAAATGGCTGCTTTTGTTGTTGATAGTTGCTGAAATTTGACTACCTTTGCTACAGATATGAATGAATTTGTACCACATAATATAGATGCAGAGGAGTCGTTTGAGAGTCATCTGCTTGGAGATGTTAAAGCAGGATTTCCTTCACCTGCTGAGGATATAGGCGAGAAGTTGGACCTTATTAAGTTACTTGTCAAGCACAAGGCTTCAACATTCTTCTTTCGTGTAAGTGGCGTATCGATGGTAGATGCCACGTTGGATGAGGGAGATATTATTATTGTGGATAGGGCCATTGACCCATACAACAACTGCAAAGCTGTTTGTTTCATCGATGGAGAGTACACCGTCAAGCGTGTTGAGATGGGGGAGAATGGTGTGCGTCTTATGCCTGCCAATGAACTGAATACCAACTATAAACCTATTGAGGTTACACCAGAAAATAATTTTATCATCTGGGGCGTTGTAACCTACACAATCAAGAAGATGTAGCTATGATAAAGTTGTTACTTTTTGTTGGTCTTGGCAGCTTTTGTGGCGGAGCACTCAGATACTACATTTCGACACTGATGAAGTCTATGTGCTGCCAGGGATTCCCGTGGGGAACACTATCGATAAACCTTGTGGGTTGCCTACTTATAGGTCTACTGTTGGGCATTTTCAGTAGGTGCGGAGTGCAGGGCAACTCGTGGTCGCTACTACTCACCGTGGGCTTCTGCGGTGGCTTTACCACATTCTCCACCTTCGCAAACGAGAGCCTGCAGATGTTTCAAAGTGGAAATACACTTAATCTTGTAGTCTATATTCTCACAAGTGTTGTCATAGGCATTGCCCTTGTAGCACTTGGCTATTGGTTAGCTAAATAGATATGAAAACGCTCAGTAAAAATGCTCTAATAGGATATCCCGCAGGTATCATTACCGGTATAACATACGGATTAAATCCTCTATTTGGTATGCCCTTAATGAATAAGGGTGTGAAGGTTGATTCTATACTATTTTTTCGTTATGGAATTGCGGTATTGGTACTCGGAGCTATACTTTTATGCGATAAGCACAGCTTCAAAATCAGCCTAAAGCAGGCTGGCGTATTGCTTGTGTTGGGAGTGCTATACACCATGAGTAGTATATTCCTTTTCGAGGCATACAAGTATATCCCATCAGGCTTGGCGACAACGCTTATATTCCTATACCCTGTGCTTGTGGCACTAATTATGGTATTTTTGCGTGTAGTACCCTCCTGGCAGGTATGGCTTGCTATTGCAGCGACCTTTGTGGGTGTTATTATTATGACACAAAGCAACTCGTCGCAAGAGATAAATCCTATTGGCGTATTATTATCGCTTGGCTCAGCAATGGCCTATGCGTTATTCATAGTCATAATCAATCGCAGTAAGGTGATTAGTGAGATATCAAACTCTCTGCTCACATTCTACGCATTGTTAGTAGGCGCGGTTATATTCTTTGTGCGCACAGCTCTATCTGGTGGAGATATTATGGCGGGGATTGACAGCAATTTGGATTGGCTCAATTTAGTAGGTCTTGCCATACTTCCAACAATTGTATCTACCGCAACACTTGCAGTGGCCACACGAAACATCGGAGCTACAAAAGCATCTGTGCTTGGCGTATTTGAGCCTATCACCGCAATACTTGTCGGCACACTCGTCTTTGGCGAGGCTCTGACTAGCAACATTATAATAGGCATACTTATAGCAATGGTTGCCGTAACATTTATGATTATTTCAACAAAGAGATAGGTTTATGTTCGCCCTTGCCGACTGCAATAACTTCTTTGCCTCTTGCGAGCGAGTGTTCCGTCCCGACTTACAAGGCAAGCCCGTCATTGTTCTATCCAACAATGATGGCTGCGCTATTGCCAGAAGTAATGAAGCAAAGGCATTGGGTATAAAGATGGGTGATCCGTTTTTCAAAATCCGAGATATTGTCAAGAGGCACAATGTCGCCGTCTTCTCCGGCAATATGGCCCTCTATGGCGATATGTCCCAAAGAGTCCGTTGGGTATTGGAAGAGTTCGCTCCAAGTATCGAGGTT
>JAEIGA010009812.1_pt1 | contig 14504 bp, 11 predicted proteins | sample 9270691 | NCBI WGS metagenome assembly JAEIGA01 (sample SAMN17057246, study PRJNA624740) | gut metagenome | biome: biome; isolation source: fecal sample | host: Bos grunniens | place: China: Xizang | collected 2019 | reverse complement strand
TTAGCGCCTATAAATTCGATTACGTTATCGGCATAAAAGAGGGAATACATAGAAAACCAAATCCAGAGTCAACTCAGTTTTTAATGGAAAAACTTGGCGCAAATAAAGAAAACACTTATTTAATAGGAGACGGAGAAACAGACGTTCAAACTGCAATCAACGCGGGCATAAACGGAATAGCCGTTAGTTATGGATACAGAACCAAGGAACAACTAAAGTTAGCTAGAGCAACAACTTTTATAGATAAACCAATTCAATTATTAGATTTAATTAAATAGTCAAAAACCTTTCAATATTTTTTTCATAAAGGGGAAAGTATGGAAAAAATTTATAGCGTAGTCATAGTTGGTGGCGGTGCAGGGGGAATGTTATCTTCTATAGAACTTGCAAGCGGCATAGATGCAATTTCAGGGGAAGATATAGCCATTATCGAAAAAAACGATAGGCTAGGCAAAAAACTTTCTGCAACAGGCAACGGGCTAGGCAATCTTTCAAACGACAAAATAGAAGTTAATAATTATTATGGAAACAACTCTTTTATTAAAGAGTATTTTTTGCATTCAAATATTAAAAATATAAAGGACTATTTGTATTCGATTGGAATAATAACTTTTAGCGACGAAAGTGGAAAAATATATCCACTTTCCCGCCAAGCAAATGCGGTAGTTGACGTATTAAGAGGTGTAATACAAAGCAAAAATATAAAGGTTTATTTGCAGAGTTGCGTACAAAACGTACGAAAAGAAAAGGGCGTTTTTATAATTGAATGCAATAATATGATTGTCAAGGCGAAAAACGTTATAATTTCCGCTGGTGGCAAGGCGCAAAAACAATTTGGAACGGACGGCACAAGTTACTCTTTAGCAACTAATTTTGGACATAAATTAACACAGATAACTCCGTCGCTTGTTCAAATTAAAACGGAATTAGAAAGTATAAAAGGCTTAAAAGGCATTAAAGAAAAGGCAATAGTTTATCTAAAAGATAACGATAAGGTTTTAGCAAAGGAAAAAGGGGATATACTATTTACAGAATATGGAGTTTCCGGCTCTACAATTTTTAGTTTGTCAAGCAAACTAAGTTTGGCTAAAAATCCAAGCATAACCCTAGAATTTTTGCCAGAAATTAGCACTAAAGATTTAGAAAATATTCTTATTCACAAAAGCTTTATAGACGGCGCTAATAAAGAGGATATTTTAACTGGAATAATAAACAAACAACTTGCAAAAAAAATTCTAAGCAGGTGTGGTGAAAAAACGGCAAAAAATCTTGCTACGTTAATAAAAAACTATAATCTTAAAATCACCGGAACGCTTGGGTTTAATTATGCACAAGTAACCAAGGGCGGAATAGATTGCAAAGATATTAATCCAACTTCTATGCAAAGTAGATTAGTAGAAAATTTATATCTAATTGGCGAATACATAGACGTAGACGGAGACTGCGGTGGATATAATTTAAGCTTCGCCTTTTCATCAGGAATACTTGCAGGTAAAAGCATAAAAATTAATAACAAGGCATAAAATTCAATAAGTTGTATTGCAAGCGGATTAGTTTTGTGCTAAAATAAATATATCTTTAATTAATTCTCAAAAACTTCAAAAAATCTCAAAAAAATTTTCAACAAAAAAATTCAAAACATAAATTTTCTAAAAATTTTTCATTATCAGAGGGCATTATGCAATTCAAAAAATTAAGCAAAGAACTATTAGAAAAACAACATTATACCGTACTTAGAGAAATAGGTAGAGAAATTGGCGTTAAAGCACCAGCAGCCTTAAATAAAGACGATTTAATTGCTAAAATTATAGGCATTCAAGAAGGCACTATTATGCCAGAGCCTCAATCAACAAAAGGTGCTCCACCAAAAATAAAAATAGATTTATCACTTTTTTATCTTGAAAATGAAGGCAAAGAATATATATTTAAAGATAGCGAAGAAGAAAACGTAAAAGATTGTTTTGTAATAGAGGGTGTTTTAGAACAACATATTTCAGGATATGGATTTTTAAGGGTTAACAACTACGAAAATTCCAAAGAAGACATTTACGTGTCAATGCAAAACATAAAAAAATATAAATTAAGAAAAGGGGACAAGATAAAGGCAAAAGCCAAGGTTGTAAGAGAAGGTGATTCTGCAGCGCTTCAAGAAGTAATTGCCATAAACGACTTGTCGCCTGAGATTTATCAAAACAGGTCTAATTTTGATGATTTGATTCCGTATTATCCAACAGATAGAATAAAACTTGAAATCGAGGGGGAAAGCGACGTTTCAATTAGATGTATAGACTTATTTGCCCCACTAGGAAAAGGGCAAAGGGGATTAATTGTAGCCCCACCAAAAACGGGCAAGACCACGCTACTTAAAAAGATTGCAAAAGCAATAGAAACAAACCATAAAGAAGTAAAGTTAATAGTTTTATTAATTGATGAAAGACCGGAAGAAGTTACAGATATTAAAAGAAGTATAAATGGAGAGGTCGTATATTCAACTTTTGATGAGGGCGAACAACACCACATTCGTGCGGCAGAACTTGTAATTAATCGTGCCAAAAGACTTGTGGAAGTTGGCAAAGACGTTGTAATTTTAATGGATTCAATTACAAGGCTTGCAAGGGCATACAATAATTTTACCGAGCCATCTGGAAGAACACTATCCGGTGGACTTGACCCAACGGCGCTTCAAGGACCAAAAAGATTTTTTGGTTCTGCAAGAAATATTGAAAATGGCGGAAGTTTAACAATTTTATCAACCGCACTTGTCGACACGGGAAGCAGAATGGATGACGTGATATATGAAGAATTTAAGGGCACGGGCAATATGGAAGTTCATCTATCTAGGGAACTTTCAGAAAAGAGAATATTCCCGGCAATAGACCTATACAAATCTGGAACTAGAAAAGAAGAACTACTTCTTACAGAAAAGGAACTAGGGGCGGTATATAAACTTAGAAAGATTTTAAGTGAAAGGCAAGATGCAACCGATAGTTTAATAGAAATGCTTAAAAAGACAGAAAGCAATCAAGATTTTTTAAATAAGATAGAAGTATGGATAAAACTTTATCAAAAGTAAAATCAAAACGTAATAAAACAATAGATTTTTCTGTGGAAGAGGGAAAGGATTATATATCCCTATGCCTAAAAGAAGAGGAAATAGAAAGTATTGATATAAACAAAGTGATAATAGGCGATACCTTTTCTGCGGTTAAGAAAATAAAGGATAATAGTATAGATTTGTTAATAGTAGACCCGCCCTACAACTTGATAAAATACTATCACGGTTTAAGGTTTAACAAAACTACAACCGACCTATACGAAGAATATACAAATACTTGGATAGAACTAGTAAAACCCAAACTAAAACAAACGGCAAGTATATACGTATGTTGCGATTGGCAAAGTTCGTATGCAATAGGAAAGGTTTTAGAAAAACATTTTATTCTAAGAAATAGAATAACTTGGGAAAGGGAAAAAGGCAGAGGGGCAAGGTCTAACTGGAAGAATAGTATGGAAGACATATACTATGCAACGGTAGGCGAAAACTATACCTTTAACCTAAATTCAGTTAAGATAAAAAGAAAGGTTTTAGCACCATATAGGCAAAACGGCAAGCCAAAGGATTGGAAGGAAGAAAATGGAGAAAAGTTTAGGCTAACCTGTCCGTCTAATTTTTGGAATGATATATCCGTTCCGTACTGGTCAATGGCGGAAAACACCGCCCACCCAACGCAAAAGCCGGAAAAACTAATTGCAAAACTGATATTAGCGTCGTCGAATAAAAACGACCTTGTGGTAGATATTTTTTCTGGAAGCGGAACGACGGGTGTCGTAGCGAAAAAACTCAGTAGAAACTATATTTTAATAGAGCAAAATCCAATGTATTGTGGTTGGGCGCAAAAAAGATTAGAAGACGCAGAGAAAATTAAAACCATTCAAGGTTATAATGGAAGTTTTTTTCTTCCAAGGCAAGGAAATCAATAATAAAAATCAATAATAACAATCAACAATAAAAAACGGAAAATTTAATTCCGTTTTTTTATTTTAAGTCTTTTATTTTAGGTTTTTTAATTCCGCTTTTTATTTTTAGTTTTTTATTCCGTTTTTAATTTTATTTTTTTAATTTTAAATTATCAAGCAATTTTTCTTTTAAATATTCTAACTGCAACCGCAGTCATGTCGTCACTATGCTTGTCTAAGGAGTTATCCTTTGCTTTTTTAAGTAAATCGTCAACAAGTGTTTGTGGATTTAGTGCATTAACGCCTTTTAGATAATCAACTATTTCCGAAGAAGAGCCAAAAGCATCTGCAACGCCGTCGGAAACAAAAAGCAACATATCGTCTTCTTCTAAATGAGTGTGGCAAATCGAAGGTTTTAGTTCGTCAATAATTCCAAGAGGTAGGGTGCTACTAGAAATTATTCTAATACCAAGTTTGCCAATAATAAATCCGTAAGGCGAGCCGTATTTTATAAAATCTGCGGTGCAAGTTTTAAGGTCTACAACGGAAATATCTAAGGCGGTAAAAGTTTCTTCCGTATTAATTGCTAAAAGTTTGTTAACCGTTGTTAAAATTAAATCGCCCGAAAGCCCTGCTTTATAAAAGCTTTCTATTAAAGAAAGAGAAGCGGAAGAAATTTCGTTGGCTTTTTCGCCCGTGCCCATTCCGTCTGAAATAGCAATAAGTATTTTGTCTCCGTATATTCTTGTAACTGAGTAAGTGTCGCCACTTTTAGTAGAACCGTCTTTAACTTTTCCAGCGACGCCAAATATTGCGTCAAATTCCACCGTCTTTTTAAGTTTGAAATAATATTTATCATCAGTAATCAGAGCGCTTTCGTAAATTTTCATATCAAGATTTAGCACTTTAGAAATAGTTTTTTCAAGAAGGTTTACAGATATATCTTTGCCAACTATTATAATGGAAATTGTAATAGATTCGCCCTCGCCGTAGATTAAAAGTTCCGAAACCTTAAACCCGTTTTGAAAAAGCACTTCGCTTAAACTTCTTTCTAGCCTACTTTGATATTTTAAGATAGTTCCGGTTTCTAAGGCAAGGCTTTTTAGAATTTCTGAAACGCCAAAAGATTGAGAGGCAAATAGTCCTCTTAAAGAGTCGGTGTTCATTTTCTCTATTTTTATATTTCTAAAATCAGCAAGAAGTTTGTTTACAGAGTATATAATATTGTTTGGGTGATTGCACAGAGAAAGCTTATTTGGCATATCAATTAAAGAAACCTTTCCCTTAGCAAGTCCAATGTTTATAAAATTGTCTAATTGTTCATCATTTATATTTCCATTTTTCATGCAGGAATCATAATACTCGCATTTTTTACAAACGTTATCTAGCACTTCTTTTTTAATATGAGATTTTTCAGAGTTTACGCTAATATCATTGTTTCTAAACGTGTTAAAGGCGTTGCCCATTTCAGCAAAAACGCTAGCAAGGTCGTAAAGTTTATTGCTAGTTAACGTTCTATTTCTGTTAATGCTTTCTCTTGCGAGTTGTTTTTCTCTAAAAGAATATAATTTTTCCTTAAAATCTTTAAGAATTTTAGTTGGGAAAAAGCAATATAAAACGCTTCCTATGCTACTTGCGATAATGTGCAAATAATAATCTTGTATAAAAGATGGAAAGATTAAAAAAGAGATAATATCCGCAAGAACAATGCAAACGCTAGCAAGGTGTCTAGACAGAGGTGTAAAAGACTGGGCGCAAATTCCAAAAATAACGTAAATAGATATAAAATTTGGATTAGAGTAAAAAAGGGCAAGGCTAAGACCTAGTACGGCGGAGACCAAAATGCTAATGCCAGTTTTATATGTATATGCTGTAAATAGAATTATAAAAACAGACAAGGCTTTCCAGACAAGTGGTGAGATAAGGTTAGAAACGCCTAGCCCAAAAGCAACCACGATAGCCACTACACTAGATAATTCTTCTATATTAAACTTAAACTTAAACCCTTTGTTAATTATGGCACCATAGCAACAAATCATCACAAGGGTTAAAATAAAATTAAAAATAGAAGAGTAAGCCCTTTGTTCATAAGGGATAAAATTTAACGTATTTCCAAAAGGAATAAAGCAAGCCGAAGCAAGTGCAATAATAAAGAGTGTTTCTAACTTTGGGGTAGAGTTAAATTTTCTATATAGTCCAAAGAAAAGCGTTAAAATAAAGGCAGAAATAGTAGCAGATAAGATAAGACCTGCTCCACCGGTTAAAAAAGCGGAGATTAAAAATAAAATTGCGGAAGTAAAAAGCGGTGCGTTGTAGTATAAAAAGCAAACTAAACAAGATATTTGCGATAGATATGCAATAGCAGTTATTTTTGAAAAAACTAAATAAAGCCCCATCATAAAAAGGCAAATAGAAAATGATTTTATATCAAATTTTAATGAAAACTTCATAACAACTCCTAAATTTTTTTTAATTTTAACCTATAAAAAAAAGATTAAATTGTCTAAGGCTTGGTTTTTTTGGTAAAAAAAGTCTTAAATTTAAAAAAAGAAAAAAAATTTTTTTTATTTGCTTTATTTATGAAAAAAAATATAGTAAAATAAATTAGAGGTGAATTATGATAAAACTGGCAATAGTAGGTTATGGTAATTTAGGAAAAGGCGCCTTAAAGGCGATAGAACTAGCAAACGATATAGAATGTGTTGGCGTTTTTACAAGAAGAAATCCAAGTGAATTACAAATTTTGAGTGTAAAAACGTATCATATAAGTGAACTTGAAAAGTTTAAGGGCAAAATAGATGCGCTTGTGCTTTGCGGTGGAAGTGCAACAGACCTTCCACAAACCACGGAAATCTACTTAAAAGATTTTAATACGGTAGATTCGTTTGACACACACGCAAAAATACCACAATATTATCAAAAACTTGATAAGGTTGCAAAAGAAAACAATAAACTTTGCGCAATCAGTATAGGTTGGGACCCAGGTTTGTTCTCTATAGCAAGAATGCTTTTTGGGGCAATTCTTCCAAACGGAAACGACTATACTTTCTGGGGCAAAGGCGTTTCACAAGGGCATAGCGACGCAATAAGAAGAATTGACGGCGTTGTTAATGCAATTCAATACACCGTTCCAAAAGAAGAAGCGGTAAATCTTGTTAAAAGCGGTGCAAATCCAAATCTTTTAGCGGGAGATAAGCATATTAGAGAATGCTACGTTGCAGTTAAAGAGGGAGCAGACAAGGTTAGAATAGAGCAAGAGATTAAAGAAATGCCAAACTACTTCAAGGGCTATCAAACTATAGTTAACTTTGTTAGCGAAGAGGAAGTTAAGAAAATGCAACAAAAACTTGCACACGGTGGATTTGTAATTCGTACTGGAAACACTTCTGAGGAAAATAAAGATATTTTAGAATTAAATATTAAGTTAGATTCTAATCCAGAATTTACTGGAAGCGTTTTGGTAGCGTATGCAAGGGCGATAGTAAAAATGGCAAAAGAAGGTATAGTAGGCGTAAAAACGGTGTTTGATATTCCTATTTCATATCTTTCTCCAATGAGCAATGAGAAATTAATCGAAAAATTATTATAATATGGCGAGTAGAAATAGTAAAAATTATAAAAATTATAAGAATGCAAAAAAGGCGGTTAAAACGCTTAAAAAATATCCAAGGTGGGTAGTTGCATTAGTTTTTGTTTTAGCAATATGTATAGGTGCAGGATACTTTATATACACCAAATACTTTAAAAAACCTGCTCCGCTTTTGGTTTCTGAATATTTAACGTATGAAGATGAAGTAGGGGAAATATCTTTCCACTTTTTGACTCTTGGAAACGAAGAGACAGGCGATTGTATTTACGTAAAATCGGGCGAAACTGATATATTAATTGATGCGGGAAGTTTGGTTAATAGTGTAGACACAATAACTAATTATTTAAATAATTACGTTTTAGACGGCATTTTAGAATACGTTATAGTAACTCATTCCGATAAGGACCACATAGCAGGGTTTTCCGGTGCAAGCGATAGTATATTTTTTGAATTTGAATGCAAAACTATAATAGATTTTCCTAGACAAAAACATACTTTAGAAGATGATACATATAGGCGATACGTACAAAATAGGAACGCAGAGGTTGAAGCCGGTGCAAAACACTATACGGCACTAGAATGTTATAAAAACCAAAACGGTGGTCAAAGAGTTTATGATATTTCTCAAAACGTGCAAATGGAAATACTCTACAACTACTATTATGAAAATGATTCTAACGATAACAACGATTATTCTGTATGCGTTCAATTTAATCACGGGGAAAGGAAATATCTGTTTACCGGTGACTTAGAAGAAAATGGTGAGAAACAATTAATTAAGTATAATTCATTAAGTGAAGTTGTGCTATATAAAGCAGGGCATCACGGAAGTAAGACTTCATCAACAAGCGACCTATTAGATATAATCAAACCAAAGATATGCGTTTGCTGTTGCGTTGCTGGAAAAAAAGAATATACCGACAACGTTGAAAATCAATTTCCAACCCAAGCATTTATTGATAGAATTAGCAAACACACTAGAATGGTATACGTAACTTCTATTGGAGATACAGCCTATACAAACGGCAAAAAGTTTGCGGATTTTAATGGAAATATTGTAATTTCTTCAAAACAGAGCAGGGTAGAGGTTGCATGTTCAGCAAGCAAAGACGTTTTAAGTGAAAGCGCTTGGTTTAAGGCAAAAAGAATTTGTCCTCCTACCTGGCAAGGCCCACTAAATTAACAATTAAACCCCTAGCAAAATGCTAGGGGTTTTTTATGTGCTTTCGTATAGATTTTCAAAAGTGTTTTATAAAAAACTTTACATAAAAACTTTTTTTTTACTGAAAATAAAATTGCAGAATATAAAAAAGGAGTTTTTATGCGTGCGACAGGAATAATTAGAAGAATTGATGAACTAGGGCGTGTAGTGGTTCCAAAAGAGGTTAGAAAGACGTTAAAATTACACGACGGCGACCTTTTAGAGATTTATGCTAAAAAAGAAGAATTAGTATTAAAAAAATATGCACCAGTTTCCGAGATGTCTAAAAAAATAAAAGATACGGCAGATATTTTAGCCAAACTATCTGGAAAAGAATGTTTTATAACCGATACGGAAAATATAATATGTAGTTCCAACTCGAACATGGAAGGCAACGAAATCGTTCCAATTACAGATGATTTAGTAAGGCATATAAAAATCAATAAATATTCAAATGCTTTATTGCCATACTATAACACTATAAAAGTTTATGAAAGTCAGGAAAAAAAGGCAGTAGGTCAAATTATTGTACCAATATTATTAGACGGCACCGTTTATGGAAGTGTAATAATTCAAAACGACAAGCCTTTTTTACAGCGTTGCGAGGAAGAAAAACTTGCAACCCTTACCGCAAAATTAATTGCTGAATATATTTGCTGATTATGAAAAACAAGATATTTAGCGGTGCAATTTTTTTAGCACTTTCATCAATAATAACCAAACTTTTAGGGGCGATATATAGAATACCGCTAACAAACACGCTTGGACTAGAAGGGCTTGGCATATATCAAATGGTTTTTCCGGTTTATTGCTTAATGCTAGATTTTTCCGGACAAGGACTTCCGTTTGCGCTGTCAAAAATTATTTCTTCTAATTTAACTGAAAAAGAAGATAAATTAAAAATGCTTCGTGTTGCCATAAAAACGTTTATTAAAATAGGTGGATTGCTAACACTTATTTTAATGCTTGTATCATATCCGCTTTCCACCTTGCAAGGAAACAAAAATGCATATTTAAGTTATATATTTTTAGCGCCTGCGATACTATTTGTTTCAATAATTTCTTGTTTTAGGGGATACTTTCAAGGCAATTTGAATATGTTGCCAACCGCCTCTTCACAAGTAATAGAACAAGTTATAAAAATAGTGTTTGGGCTACTTTTAACAAGTTTATTTTTGCCAAACATTACTCTTTCTGCAGGTGGCGCAACGCTAGCCGTTAGTATATCTGAACTTATTGCTTTACTATTTTTAATTAAAGTTTTTCCAAAAGAAGAAAAAAATAAACTCTTCAAGTTAAAAATTGATAAATTTGAGGAAAGAAATATAAACAAGCAGATATTTAGGTTGATAATTCCAATAACGCTATCCGGTTGTTTATTGCCTTTTTCACAAATCGTAGATAGTTTTATTATAGTAAACTTGCTAAACAAAAACGGCTTTTTAGGAACTTCTTTATACGGGCTTTTGTCAGGAAGTGCAACTACTATAATAAATCTTCCGGTATCCGTGTGCTATGCGGTGTCGGTGGTGTGTGTTCCATTAATAAGTAGGGCAAAGGACCGCCAGTCAAAAACTAAAAACACAAACACCGCACTACTAGTAACGCTTGTAATTTCTTTTTGCGGAATGATTTTTTGTAGAATTTTTGCACAAAACATAGTTGACGTTTTGTTTAAGAGTTTTTCTTTAAGTCAAAAACAAACGGCAATAAATTTAATTAAAATAATGTCGTTTGCAATAGTTTTTCTATCGTTAGTTCAAACGCAAAATTCAATTTTAGTTGCAAATGGAAAAACTTTTGCACCTCTGTTTTCTATGGGGATTGGGATTTTTTTGAAATTTATTTTAGAAATTGTTCTTGTTCAAAATAAAAGATTTAATATTTTAGGTGGCGGAATTGCCGTTATTACTTGCTATTTTGTAACTTGTTTGATAAACTTATTTATAATAACGATAATAAAGGCAAGAAATGAAAATAAAACCCCTTGTATTAAACAATGTACAACTTGATAACAACGTTTTTTTAGCCCCAATGGCAGGCTATACTGATTATTCGTACAGAAAACTTCAATTAAATCTTGGAGTTGGTTTAACTTTTACGGAATTAGTAAGCGCAAAGGGGCTTTTTTATGGTGGTGAAGGGACGTTAGAACTTCTTGAATCAAGCGACAAAGAAAAAACTGCCGTTCAAATTTTTGGAAGCGAACCAGAGTTTATGAAACTTGCGTGCGAAAATCCTAATCTTAACGGGTTTAAGATAGTTGATATAAATATGGGTTGTCCTGTACCGAAAGTATATAAAAACGGAGAGGGAAGTGCGCTTCTAAACGATATAAAAAAGGCAGAGCAAATTGTAAAGGCGTGCGTAAAAACGGGCAAAATAATAACTGTTAAAATAAGAACCGGACTAAAAGAGGGCGACGACGTTGCAAAAGAATTTGCAATAATGGCGGAAGAATCTGGCGCAAGTTTAATAACCATTCACGGAAGAGTAAGGGAAAGTTATTATTCTGGTGAGGTAGACTACAAAGCAATAGAAAGGGCAAAAAATGCGGTAAAAATTCCAGTTATTGCAAACGGCGGAATATTTACAAAGCAAGACGCAGAAGAATTAATGGAAAAAACTGGTGCGGACGGAGTAATGATAGCAAGGGGAGCCATAAGCAATCCGCTTTTAGCATTAGAGATATTGGATAAAAAATCAGAACTAACAGTAAAGGATTACGTAATAAAACATATAAACCTTGTAAAAGAAAGATATGGGGACACTAGTGCATCTATTTTACTTAGAAAGTTTATGTCCTATTATCTAAAGGGCGTAAGTCACTCTAAAGAAGCAAAGATAAAACTAAACACAGCAACTTCAACACAGCAAATAATTGAAATAATTAGCAATATATTTTAACAAAAAAGTCCCAAACGAAATACAATATAAAAGTGGCTAGTTTGGGGGTTTTTATGAAAATTGCATTTGTAACAAAGGGAAGCCTTAACGAAGTATGGCAAAACAACTTAGTGGAAATATGTAAGCAAAACGTTGTAGTATTTGGTTTTAACGGATTAGGACTTGTAAGTTATAAAAAAGAACTTGCGGGCGAAACGGAATATTTTAGTGACCTTGCAAAACTTTCGAGGGATATTTCCTCTGTGGTAATATCGGGGTGCGACACAGACACTTACGGGGTTTTCAAAAAATCCGTAGCAATAGCCGACAACGGAAGATTGCTTGGTGTATCAGATATGGCGCACACTAAAAAGGAAAGCGAATTTTCTTCAGGAAGTGGATTTAGAGTATACGATACTTCCGCAGGGAAAATAGGAATTATTGTTGGTGACGACTTATATTTTCCAGAAGTGCCAAGAATTTTATCTCTTTGCGACGCAGATTTGATTGTAGCGATAATAAAAACGATAAATAGTTCAATTCCAGTTACAATGCTAAAATCGGGAGCATTTGCAAACGGGGTAACTATGGGACTTGTAAGCAGTAGTTACGGATTAGTTTCTAACATAAAAGGGGAAATAGTCTTCGGTGGAAGTGCAGAAGTACTAAAAACTAATATATTAATAGAAAAAGATTATCACCTAATAAACCTAAGAAGGCGTGGGCTTTATAGGGATTTTAATTCGGGATATTAAAGGAGAAAGATATGGCGCTTAATATTGTTTTGGTAGAGCCGGAAATACCTCAAAATGCAGGTAATATTGCAAGGACATGTGCGGTAACTGGTTCAATTTTACATATGGTTAGACCGCTTGGTTTTGAAGTTTCGGACAAGCACCTTAAAAGAGCGGGACTAGACTACTGGCATTTTTTAGAAATTCACTACTACGATAGCATAGAAGAAGTAATGCAAAAATATAGTGGACAAGGCAATTTTTGGTTTTATTCCACAAAAGCAAAGAAAGTGCATTCAGACGCAAGGTATAGTGATGGTGATTTTTTGGTTTTTGGCAAGGAAACGAAAGGACTTGATGAAAAACTTTTAGAGGAAAATTACGATAAATGCGTTAGAATACCTATGAAAGATGAAACTCGTTCGTTAAATCTATCCAACTCGGTATGTGTTGCCGTGTACGAAGCGCTAAGGCAACTTGACTATCAAAACCTAAAACTAGAAGGAGAGATTCCTAATCGTTAATTAATCTTAAAAAATAATTGACACAAAGTAAGTAAATAGGTTAAAATTAAAATATAAAAACAAAGGAAGTGGTATTTAATGATTTGGAATATATTCTTTATGTTTGGTGGCGTAGCCGCAATGATGATTGGTATGAAACTAATGGGTAATGGACTAGAGCAATTTGCTGGTGGCGGTATGAAAAAATTACTTGGCAAGGTTACGTCTAATCGATTTGCAGGAGTTGGCGTTGGAATAGCAGTAACAAGCATAATACAAAGTTCAACGGCAACAACGGTTATGCTGGTCGGCTTTGTTAACGTAGGAATTATGACGCTTGTTCAAGCCGCAAACGTAATAATGGGCGCAAATATAGGTACAACCGTTACGGCGTGGATAGTTTCTCTTTCTGGCGTAGGTCAAATAGATATAGGTGCAATAGCCGCAATGATAGGTTGCGTTGGCATACTTATGGCTATGCTTGTTAAAAACGAAAAAGTTCAAAACATAGGCAATATTTTAGCGGGACTTGGTGTACTATTTGTTGGGCTTGAATTTATCTCAACCTATGCAAAAGCAATAATGTTTCTAGATGGAAAAAGCATTCCTTACGGCTGGGTAGAAACGATATTTAGGGGAGACCATTTTCCGCTTCTTCTTATAGTTATTGGAATTGTTTTAACAGCACTTGTACATAGTTCTTCAACAATAACTTCTCTTATGGTTGTTTTGGCGTCGATTAACGTATTATCATTTGACAATGCTTTGTTTTTAGCCTTGGGTTCAAACATTGGTACTTGTATTACCTCAATATTATCATCAGCGGGAACACACGTTAATGCAAAAAGAACGGCACTTGTTCACCTTTGTTTTAACGTTATAGGCTGTTTAATATTTATAGTTCCACTCTGGGTATTAAAAGATAAAGTTGCGGGAATATTTGCCTTAATTTCTAGTGACGTAGGAACGCAAATAGCGCTTTTCCATACGATATTTAACGTGTTAACAACACTGGTATTACTTCCATTTATACAATACGTAGTTAAATTAACTTGCTTTTTGGTTAAAGAAAAGAAAAATCCAGAGGATGAAAGATTTAACTTTAAGTTTATTGATGATAGGCTTTTATCTACACCACCTATAGCAGTTGGCAATACAAAAAACGAAATTATTGAAATGAGCAAACTTGCAAAAATTAACATAAATTTAGCCGTTCAAATGCTTATAGATGGTCAAAGAGACAACATAAAAGAAATTCGTTCTAACGAAGAAGTTATAAATCATCACAACAAAGCAATTACAGCATATTTAACAAAACTTATGGGCAAAGAATTAAGTGATGAAGACGATAAAAAAGTTGGTTCATATTATCACGTAGTATCCGATATAGAAAGGGTAGGAGACTATGCGGAAAATATTATGGAATACTCATTAAGGCTAAGAAAATCAGAACTTGAATTTTCTCAAGAAGCAAAAAAGGAATTAGTAGAACTTTTAGACAAAATCAATGCTTTATACGAAACTTCAATTTCCGCATTTGATGAAAGGAACGTAGACAAGTTAGAAGTAGTTGATGAAATAGAAGATTCAGTCGACAGACTTAGCAGTCAACTAGAAACAAAACATATTGATAG
>JAEIGA010009811.1_pt1 | contig 14504 bp, 10 predicted proteins | sample 9270691 | NCBI WGS metagenome assembly JAEIGA01 (sample SAMN17057246, study PRJNA624740) | gut metagenome | biome: biome; isolation source: fecal sample | host: Bos grunniens | place: China: Xizang | collected 2019 | reverse complement strand
TCGTACTCTGCAACAGTTTCCGAACCTTCTTTCAAAGAATTGATGATGTCATACAGTTCACCTATCATATCACCATCACTGATATCCGTTCTGAAGATGTCGGGATATAACTCTGCCCACTCTTGCCATTTGGATTCAATAGCCATTCCGTCATTCGCAAGAATAACCTTACCGAAGAAATATCTGTTCCAGTTCTTATCAAAGATATGTTCAGCTTCCTTCTTCTGCGATTCGGACAATGAAATTCTTGTGTTCCGGATATCACCTAAAATTTGTTTGTAGTAATCGTTCACAACAGTTTCAGGTTTCGCTTCTTTGAGCATCTCATCCGCAAGATTGTAGCTTCTTGAAAAGACTTCATCCCAAGTGAGATGTTCAGAATTGATAATAAAGGAATACAATTCCTTCAGCCCTTTTGCTAATTCCACCTTGTCCATATTGCTCTTTGCAATTTTGCGAAGATGTCCGGCTGCAGCAAGCAAATGGCTATTATTCAAAACTCTGCCATTGGTAACACTTCTTTCAAGCTTCAATCTTTCATTCAGTCTGTCAATGTCAGCCTTGAATTGCTCATTTTCCTTCAGCAATCGGTCCATTTCGCCCATAATGTCATAGACGGAAACATTGTCTCTGTCGGAATAGAGAAGATTTTTAGAGAAATCATTTTGTTTTCGTGTCATGCCAATATTTTTATAAACATCTTCAGAAAAGGTATCGTCAAATTCGGTCTTGACATCTTCCAAAAATTGTGATATATTGTAAGTGTAGGCAACATCATATGTTAGGGCAACACCATTTTTGGTGACCTGAGCATTAGGTGTGCCTACTTTTTTTGCGTTTATAGCATATAACTTACCTAAAACTTCTGCTTCTGCAAGGATTGGGTCTTGGTTCGTTCTTTCTTCGATTACAGACCTAACCGCATAATATTCCAAATTGCCGTTTGAATCTTCTAATGCAACAGTTCCCATCATGATATGAGAGTATGGAACATCAATATTTCCACTTCTAACCGAACGGTTTACCTCGATTGAATTTCTCAAAATCTGCGGAAGTTCCAAACTTACTCTTGCATTTATCAAATCTTTTTGTGATGCTTTTTTAGTGCGCCCAACAGAACTGAAAAACGAATGAACAATCCCTGTTCTTGTGATTTCTACATTTTTACCAATGTCAGGTACATTAGTGTAATATGTAGGAGTATTAGATTTTGTTGTTATTGAATCGCATTTCTTTTTAACTTCAGAAACTACCCATCCTACATCTATGCTTCCATTAGGTGTTAATTTGACTTGTTTTGTTTTGTCAATAACAATACCATTTAAGTCATCCTTTGCAATGAGTTCGTTGTAAGAATAATCCCTATCAGAATTCAATACATTGGTTCTTGAGGATTCCAAGATATTAACCTCTGTAACATTGTCGATAGTTTTTTTGATTGCATCCAAGGTGGATTTATCAACCTTCATATCACCGGAAAGGAATTTCTCGGTTACCTTTCGTGTTGCATATTCTTGGTCAGCTTTCACTTGAGGATATCTTGCAAGCTCATCATTCAGTATTTCAAGAATGCTACTCTCATTGAAAATCGGTTTTATCGGTTTCTGCTCGATAATTTCACCCGTCACATTATCAACCATTTTTCTGTCGATAAGGAGCTTCCAATAGTTTGCATCGTGGCTAAAGTCAGCTTTTTCATTTGAGAATTTCGGTGCAAGGCCTCTCTCGGCACATAGTTTCAAATAATTGTTGGCGGCATTCTGCATAGCCATATATCCACCATACATCTTGCCGTACTTTTTCTGTGCATTCTTATCGGAGGGATTTGCATTTTCCATCTTCGCAATCTGTCTTGCTTCCTCAAGGGTAAACCATTCTGAGAATTTCGGTGCTTTCTGCCAATTTTCATCCTTCTTAAGTTCAACACCATATTCCTTTGCTCTTGTGTTAGCTTCTGCATCGGACAAATTCTTTTCACCTTGGTAGTTTTGGTATGATTCCCAAGCAGGAATATGCATAAGTTTTCTTACTGCTTTAGACATAGATGAATGATGGTATGGAATTACCATATCAATTGTAATGTCATCCAACAACAAGCGAATTTGCTCATTATTGATGCCGATACAGATAGTTCCTGCAGTTTCGTGGTATTCATCTCTCAATTGCTTTGCAATATCATATGCCATACCTTCAACACCATCATAGGAAAGCTTTCCGTTAAATACCCTTTCGGGAATAAGGGAAATGTTAATCATATCCCCGGTATTACCGAGTAATTTTACATAATCAGGCACTTTGGTATAGCTTTGTCTTTTTACACCTTTTGCAGACAATTCTATGGTAGCCGCAATGTAATCGAGCAAATGAATTACTTGAAAATCCGACCAAGATTGAGAACGAAGACCGTTTTCTTTATTCATCTGTGCAATCAAATTATCACCGATTGAATTGGAGTCTCCTGCTCTCCACCAAGTGTCATTCTCGATGCCTTTTGAATGTGTGGCATTACGAACAAAGCTTGTGTAAGCATCAAATAAGTCAGGATGGTGCTTTGCGAGATTCTCAAGGCCTTTTGCACTTGTGAAATTGTCGATACTCATTTCTTTTGCCGCATCAAGTTCAGCCTGTTCGTGTTCGGTTAATTTATAAGATGCTTTTGCTTTCTTGCCTTCTGCCCTTATGTAGTCTGCATCCGCTTTAATCATATGAGACTTAGGTGCAGTAAGCGCATCAAGAATCACTCCGTTTTTACCAACTAAACCATCAGAATTAGCCTTTTGCAGTTCTTTTCTCGCTCTTAATTCCGCATTGGCAATCTTCTCCTTGATAGAGCCACCACTTCTGTTTGCGAAGAATTCTCTGATGATATCCTCACGATTATTAAGGAATTTGTTTATTTGTTGAGGAGACTTCATTCTCGCAGATTCGACATAACACAATGCACAAGCTACCTCGATTTTCTTGCCTTCCTCTTGGATTTTCATAAGTTCATCACGAATGGCAATGGATTCCTCTTTGGAAAGGTTCTTATTAAGTGCATTTTGTAATGTCTGCTGAATTGTTTGCTGAAGCAATCTCTTACGGCACAATGTCGAGAAGTCAAGGCTAACCTTGTACAAGGAATCACTATTCGGTTTAACAGGAGAAAATGCTCTGTCGTCAATATCCGCATCCCAAGCATAATCCAATTCCTCAAGATTTTGGCTGATGATGTCTACAGCCTTGCCTATTGTGATGAATAATTCTGCAATTTGCTTGTTAGTAATACCAATACTGTCCTTATGTTTAAGAAGCATTTCACGATAGATGTCCTCATCTTCGACAATTGCACGATACTGAAATAATTGATTCCCATCTGTATCAACCGCTTTTGATAAATCGGATAATTCTGTTGCACCGATAGAGGTTACCTCATTGCTAAATGCACCGCTTTTTTCAAGAGCCTGATTTGCTTGTACAGACTTCACAAGCATCTCATCCCAAATCTTTGCAACCTCGTTCAGCTTGCCCCGATATTCTCGCAAGATTTTTGCTTCATAGGAATCGGATTTATAGGTGCTGAGCATATCCTTAATCCAATCCATAATGTCTTGGATAATTCCTTTAATTTTATCAACAAAGGTTTTCTGTTCGGATTCGGAAAGTGAATTAAATAACTTCTGACCCTGCTCACTCATAGAGAGCATATCTTCACAAGCTCTTGCAATAATTTCGCTTCGTAAATCTTTTTCGGAATATTCTCTGCCTTTGTTCTTTTGGTTGGTATACTCTAAGCTAATTCGTGTGCCTTCATCAATACCGTCTGCTTCCTGCAAAGTGGGAAATACCACATCACAAAGCTTACGATAAAGTTCTGGAGACTTTTCTTCCATCCAATGAGTCATTTCGTGTGCCATTGTAGGAATGATGGTTTCTTTAAGAGCAGAAGAGTCATTCTTAAACTTTGCAACATCAATGGTAATGGTATTGGTGCTTTTCTCATACATACCGCCTGCATTTGAGTCAGGATTATGTGTCAGCACAAGGTTCATTCCCGTTGCCCTTGCCAATCCTTTGATAAAGGTAATGGCTTTTCTCTGTCTTGAATCAAGCTTTTTCCATACCTTGTTTGTAATCGCAGAATCAACAATAGAACCTTTATAGAATTTTTTATCCGCAGTATCTTGAATTAGCTGTTCAATTTTTGCTTCTTGCTCTTTATATGCTTTAATGGTAGTTTCCTTGTAGATGTTGCTTACATCCTGAGCAGACAGAGAACCTTTATGATTCAGCATATAATCAAGACTATAATCTTTCTTGGCATATTCTGTGACAAGATTAAACGAATTCTGATATGCTTCAACATTCGTCTTACCATCGTATTGCTCAAGGAATAAGTTTGCGATATCATCTCCATTTTCATTGGCAATCTCTTTTGCAACATAGGCAAGCTGGGCATCCCTTTCGGAAAGAGTAACATCGTCTACGGATACATTGCCTTTCTCGGTGGCAATGGTAATCTTGTCACCTTCCACCTTAATGTTCTTCGTAGCAATAGTTTCCCCGGTTTTGGTTACCTTTGTTTCTTCACCGACATTGAATTCCTCTGCCGCCTTTTTCTTGATTGTGTTTTCTGTTTTAACAACAGATAATTCTAAAAGTCTTTTTTTCGCTTCTTCTTTCTGTTCAGGAGTGGAGTTTTTGGAATCACGAATCTCCATTGCTTCTGTCATTGCAGAAGTATAAAGGCTACCAAGCTGTGCATTTTTGATGTTGTCAGCATTGATACCCTTGTTTGCATATTGTGTGTATGCTTCGTATGCAGAACCAATTTCGGGATTGGAAGCAATGTCAAGCATATCCGCAGTTCTCTCGTTAGCTTTTATAGTTGAACCGATTTTTCTGTTTTGGTTGTATGTTGATGCTGAATCTACAACATTAAACATACCACCTGATAAACCACCAAGCAGGCCTGAATAAACAACATTACCCCAATCAACTTCTTCTCCGGTGTCATACCCTGCGGCAATGTCCTTAAATAACGGATTCAAGATTTCCTGTGCGGCTTCTTCAAATCCCTCGGAAAGAAAGCTACCACCGAAATTTACAGCAAATCTTGCTAATCCATTATCTATACCGCTTGCAATTTTAGATATTTTAGCACTTGTTCCACCAAGCTTGCCAATACCACCGATTGCACTTTGAAGAGCCGCTTCAGATACACCAACAAGAGCAGAATATGCCATTGCTTGTCCTCTGTCATAGCCAAGGTTAATCATTTCCTGATATGCATTCCCGGAAGCAGATGCACCCATAAGACCAGCACCTACCTTTGCACCCAAAGCAGGATTGAATTTACTGATTACAGCAGAAGTTAAGATAGACGGAAGCATATTGGATGTAGTAGTGACAAAATCATAGGCTGTTTGTCCTAATGAATTACCAAGAATATCAAATCCATCATCCGATAAATCCTCACGGATTAAGCCTGATAACTGTTGCGTAGATGATACCGGAATATATTCATCAGAAGTATTGAATAAGTTTTGCATCCCACCCATAAACTGATTGAGGCCTGCATGAACACCGTAAAGAAGTTCTTTAGCAGTTTTTCCCTGATATTTTTCAAAATCAGCGAGAGCCTTTCTGTTACCGATATCTTCCATTATAGTGTTAAGGTATTCTTCGGCTTTATCACTACCAAACGCATTGTAATAATAGTTGAATGTTTTTACCTCTTGTTCGGTCATGTACTCATAACCATTCGTCACAAGATGTCCCCTTGGGTCTGCGTTTCCGTTTACATCTGAAGTCATATCAAATCTTTTATTTTCATCACTATTGATATACTCATAAATATCTTTGACAGAATTATTTCCAAACTCTATAACTGGTCTTTTAACGGGAACATATTTAGATTTCTCTGCAAAATCCTTGTCATAGTTTGCAGATGTTTCATCCCCGACAGAACCCATTTTGATACCTTTTTGCACCCATTCAGATCTGTTTTTATAGTTTTTCTTTTTGCCGATGGCATCTTCTAATTCTTCAACACTACCATAGCCTACACTTGAAAGATATTTGTTTAGTTCTGCTTCTGCTTCTTTTACTTTTTCACTGTAGCCACCATCTATAGTTAAGCCATTGGAACGATGCTCCCATGTGTTTTTCTTAACCTCAAGGCCTCTAACTTTGCTTTGATGTTCCTTTGCAGTTTTCAAAATATCTTCAAGGTTGGATATTTCGGCATTTACAACACCGATGTCTGCAGTTTTCATTCCTTCCAATTCTGCTGCAGTTTCTTTTGCAACCTTGACCGCATTTTGGTAGGCATCAGCATCCTTATACTTACCGTAGGTTTTGGAAAGGTCTTCCCAACCATCGAGAACAGTTCCGTACGCACTTTTGATTTTGCTTAAATCAGGCATCTCTGTTCCCTTGCCGTATTTCCTACGATATTCTTCGTAAGCACCCAACCGTCTTTGAATATCAGAAACGGAGTATTGGACATTCGCCATCGTTTCGGGAGTCTGCCATCCGGTGAAGGCATCCTCTATGGTTTTACCCATAGAGGATAGAGAGGATTCAAGAGTATCAAAGCCAATTTGCCTTTCTAATCCGTGTTTAATAAAACTGAAGTCATAGTTACCATTTAACACTTCTTCTTTGATATCATTATAGGTGTTTCGGCTTTTCTTTGAATTTTTATTGGAGTTTTTATTGGATTCCCCAAGCACTTCCTTTTTAATTTGATAGTATGATTTTGACATTTTCTCATCTCCTATTATTTTGCAAAATAGTAACCAACAAGATATGCGGCTTCGACATCCGATAACTTGTTCTTTCTTGTCCAATCATAGAGCATATCGTCTATATAATCTTCGTAGGAATCATAGCTGATTTTTATGCCATCAGTGACTCGGCTTCCACCTCTTCTTGAAAATTCATCCCTTGTGAGTACATTTGCCCTAAACTGTGAAACGTTTTTACTTTTTCCTGCGGCATCTAATTCAGCTTGAGTATAATTATTTTCGGTATCATCACCGCCACCGCCTGAAGATTTAACAGCACGATTCTTCGCATTTTCGGAAGCTTGGAAGTTTCTATCTTTTTGGTTTTCGGAAGCAGTAAAGTCTCTCTGTTTTTGATTTTCCGAAGCTTGGAAGTCTCTGTTAGCCTGATTCTGCCAATCACTATTCAGCATCTGCGCCATTGTGTTCGCCTGACTAACACTATCTGCCCATGCTTGGTAATCTCTTTCGTAAGCAGTATTTTCTTCGGTGGATGCAACATTGTATGCCGTGTAAGCATCATTAACAAGCTGATTATGTTCACTAAGCTGAAGGTCAGCCATTGCAAAGGCATCTGATTTCATATCACGGAATTGTCCGTATGCTTCGTTATAAAGCTGATTTCTATACTGAGATGTAGCTTCGTAGGCCGTTACATTTCTGTTGTATTCCGTAGCATCGGCATCGAAAAGCATTCCATACTGACGATACATTTCGTCACCTTCCATTTGATATGCTTCCATTGCCATTTGGTAATACTGAGGAAGATTATCGTATGCATCCTCAATATAAGCATTGTATGCCTGATTACCTGCCGTTGTGGCATAGGTGCTTCCGTATCCTCCCGTCAATGCAGATGCTTGTCCGATGGTGTCCTGCATTGCTTGTTTACCACTATTCATAGCTGATGCAAGAGCCTGTTGGAATAACGGGTCGGTATCCACATCATAAGAGAATTTTTCTCGGTTCATAATCTTATCCATCATATCTCTTAATTGGTCGGAATATGATGTTTTGCCACTCTGTATCTTGCTTAACTGTTCACTTATAAATGTATCTGCTGCAGTTACGGCACTCGGCATTTTAAACTGACTATTGATGGTGTTGTAAACACCTTCACTTACAATGTTATCCTTGTTTGTAACACTATTTACCCTACCTGCGGCACTTTCCCTTGCAGTTCCTTTTGCCAAAACATCGTCACTAACCTTATGTTCCGACATCATTTGATTATATGTTTCATCGGAAACACCGTTTGGAATGACAAATTTATTGGTTTTTTCGTAGGAAAGATTTTCCGCTTCAATCTTTTCGTTTCGTTGGTGTTCCAATCTTGATGCGCCTGCATAGTCACCTTTTGCTACCGCCTTATTGATTTCCTCTTGGTAGTCTTTATCTTTTACATAAGCCATTTTATCCCCTCCTATGACATGGCATATTCTAAATATCCGTTATCGAAATTGATTGTGAATTTGATATTGGATACGGTATTCTTTACTTCCGATTTGAAAAGCTCAGAATTTAAGACATCGTAGATAGAAAGCACATTATTTTTGGAAAGCTGTGCAAGTGCTTCTTCTCTGTCTGTATCACTTTTCTTGATATTCGCACCCAATTCATTCAACCTATTTATGAGTTCAGGTGAAAGGTTTTCCGAAGAGATGTTCTGCAGAATGAATTCCAATGCTTCCTTAGTTTGAATCAGGTAATTGACAAGCTCTTCTATCTGCTTTTCGGGAGTATCACCCGTAATTCTTGGAAAAGTCAACAAATCCATCATCAGCCATCACTTCCTTCTTCGATGGTCTTGGAAACAGAATGAATCTTACAACCGCCCTTCCCGGTAATCTTATATCGGAAATGGTCACATCGTTTCGGAATAATCGGAACAGAGAATGTTCTTGTACCTTTTCCACTCATATTGAACTTGTGTTCCCACTCTCCGCAGGAATCATACTGAATGAAGAAGTCAACATTCGTTCCAAATTCCAAAGTGATTCGTAAGGTAATTCTACCAACATACTTATTATCGGGAGAAGAATATCCGATAGCACCTGATTCCACATACCAATCAACATTCTTTTCATTCTCTTTGGCATCAAATAGTAATGTGCCACCGATGGATTTCATCGTATTATCATTGGCATCCACATAGTAAAGTTCATCCTTATGCTTACAGAAGGAGAACACCTTGGTGTTATCTTCCTTGCACCAAACACCATTCCTTGAATCGTAGGCAAACAATGTGTATTTTCCTTTGGAATCTCGCATAGAAATATAGTATTTGTCACCGATAGCACCTGCCACGGCATCATAATATCTTACTTCACCAAATTCATCGGAAATACTGTAGGGAAGGCTTCCGTTATAGCTACATACACCCGTAGATGACTTGTAGTACAACACCTCATTCAGAATAGCTAAGCTTCTGTGAGAACCGCCTTGAACACCTCTGCATCTCGTTTCCTTTGTCTGATGACCACCGATGGAGCTTACAGAAATCTTGATAAGGCTGTCCTCTTTGAAGAACATCGGATACCCAAGGTAAGTGATTGCACCCGTGAATTTACCATCCGAACCAACCGTTGCCGCCCAAGAATCGGTAGATGCACCACGAAAACAGTTCCAATTCTTCACATCACCAAGCTTGCAGCAATATATTTCATGTCCGTCTTTGGAGCATCCCCAAAGTCTGTTGTTGCACTCCGTGATATATTCCATATCAGGCACTTTTCGTTCAATGGTAAGCTCCAATTCCGAATAGGATTCATCCTCATCCACAGCATTTCTGTAAATACCGGGAATTGTGATGGTATTATCTGTTTTGTCAATGATGTATGTATTGGTGGAATACAGATTGTCCCCTTCGTCATTGATAAGGATATTCTTTAAGGCATCCATTATTTCTGTAAGGTAACCTGAAATACGGATTCCGTCTTCCTTCTCAAATCCTTTCCCGATTCCTTCAGCTTCTATCTGCACATAGCTTGATGCAACTGTCATCCAAATACCTGTTGATGCAGAATAAATCTTCAAAGAAGGCTTCCCATCCGTATTGACAGACATCATATAGGCATTGTCTTTCAGGTTTTCCGTGTTTTTATAGTATTCAGCATCGTGCCAATCAATCTTCTTTCCTGATGCTTCACAGATAGATAATGTGATGTTTTTTACTGTGACCTTATTCTCCATATAGCCACATTCAATTTCCTCGTTTTTGGGGTTGGTATTCACCCAAATCTTATCGGGCATAATGATAATGTATGCACCCATTTTTGCTAAAGTCTTCGGTGCATCATCGGTCAATGTCACACCATCTAATGTAATTGGTTCTCCGTTCTTATACAGAACCTTATCATCTATCCACCAAACATCCTCTTTATCGAGGATGCCCTGCGGATTAGATAATTTCTTCACAATCCCTCTCTTCTGCCTTGGAGACAAAATAGGGAAGTAATCGGAAGTCATATTCTTCATATCGAAGAATTGCCCCTCAGAACAAGATATTTGGTGGTTGTAGCCACCAAATATCGTTGTCATATCTCTGTACCTTTGTACTTCTTGTAATTTAGGATAAAGCATAATATCCTCCTTTTGATTGCATTAAAATCCATTTTTGTTTGTGGGATTGTTTGCAATACCGAAAAGAATCGTCATAATAGCAATAATTTCTGTAGATATTTCTGCCCAAGCAGGAATGTCGATTCCGAACCAATTCTTAGAAATCAAATAGATAAGTGCCAAAACTGCAGTCACTAAGGGAATACTTTTTAATCTTTCAAACATAACTTTTTCCTCCTATTCGTTGGCATTGATAGCCACTTGTTTTCTTTCAAATTTTGTAAATTTATCCATTGCCGCATCATATCGTTTGATAGCTTTCTCCATCTCTCCGTTGGCATAACCTCTTTTTACGGCCATTGCCACAGCATAGGAAAGCTGTGCCGTTGCCACTTCCAAATCAAGGCGAATCATATCACCTTCAACGATACTTGCTTCATGCACCTTCTGCTGTTCGTCTTCTTTTTTCTTTTTTCTGTCCCAATATGCTAAGACAAACCCAACAAGCAGACTTGGTACGATTGCCATAATTAGTGTTTCTGCCATCTTATACATTCCTCCGGATATAATTTGCGGATTTCTTTGCCAACCAATAGGAGTCTTCATCTTCTTCCAGTTTCTTGAGCCATAAGTCTTTATTGGTGATAATCCCACGGTTTGCAAGTTCCCAAACGATGTCATTCACCGATTCCAGTTCCGCTTTCTGCCCGGTAACCGCCTCAAAGATTGCACTTGCAAAGTCACTTTGTCTGTTTTTCAGTAAAACGGCATCTGCTTTGGTATCAATGAATGCCGTTTCCACAAGAACCGCAGGCATTGAGGTTTTTCTAAGTACTACCAATTTCGGTCTTTCCTTAACACCTCTGTCTCTTGTGCCAAGCTTTTGAACAATAGCTTTTTGAATTTTATTTGCATATTCTTCGGCCTTTCCACCTTTTGCATAGATAAGGGTTTCTGTTCCGGTGCCACCGCCTGCATTACAGTGAATACTGATAAATAAATCTGCACCAAACTGATTCGCAATACTTGCTCGTTTGTTTAACGAATCTGCATTGGATGTACCCACATTTTCCTCAAGCTTACTTCGTGTCATTTTTACACTATGTCTGGATGCTACAAGCAGAGCCTTTAATTTATCCGCTATGTAAAAGTTGATGTCTTGCTCCTTTAATCCGTTTCCTACGGCCCCTGTTCCATAATTGGAATAATTATGACCTGCATCAATACAAATTTTCATTTGCTATTCCTCCAGTTCTTTCATTTTTCGTTTATACTCTTCTTCGGTGATTTCGCTCCAATTCTCTACGGCATCATTCACACCGAGATAGATTTCGCCACCAACAGAAGAATATGCTTCCCCGTTGGTCAATACTTTGCCTGCGTCAGCTCGAATACATTTTAATTCAATATCAATAATCTCCATTATGCCAATGTCCATCCTTTCTGTGTTGCGATTGCTTTTTCTGCATCAGATAATTTCGCAAGGTTTGTTGAACCGATTGTAAGTGTTCTGTTTACACCACTTTCCAATGTAGCCAAATGATTGATAATGCTCATCAATGAATCGTGTGACAGCTTGGTACAAGATGAAAAATCGATATTGTTTCCAATTTCACCCTCAAACCTTATCTCTACAAGTGCAGATGTAGCATTAAAAGAACTGTTGTAAGTGTTTCCACTATGCACTACCATCTTTTCAATAGTGTGCAAATATGTACTCGAACAAACAAGGAAATCTAATGCTGTCGCACTACTACAATCAATTACCCCAAGTCTCGTTACGCCTGATACATAGAATGTTCTCTGCATATTTGTAGCTTTGGAGAAATCCAAAGTAGAACCGTATTCTTCAAATCTTGTAACTAAGTCAATAGAACCACCGCTCCTTGTCTGTGCGAACATATACCCAGCATTAGTCGGTTGCATATCGAAATAGGGATAAAAATGATTAAGGTCATTGTATTGGAATCCGTTGGCATAATTCTCTCTTGTTCCGTTATTTGTGATACCTTTCCAAGCCTCTTTTTTACCTGCTTCATACACATCATCAAAGTCTTGTTTTAGTTGCAAGGCTTTATCTGCTATACTCATTCACTTGCACCCCCAATCAAGGCTTGTGCATAGTTGTGAAGTTCATCAAGTGCTGAATTGATATCAGCTTTTAATTCGTTGAATTCTGTTTTATCCACTTTTGTTGTGTCATGCGGATGAACGTGGTCACCTCTTGCATAGGCTTCTTCTGTACCTGCGGATGCTTCTCCATCTATACGGGGAGTGCTTTCGCTTGCAGGTGTTAATTGGTCAGGCACAGCTTTCCCTGTGTCTTGCCATCCTTCGGTTGCATCATATATCCACTTTGTACCGCTTTCAGCAGAGTAAGCAAAGTCATTCGGTGTAGCTTCCAATGCTTGAATTTTTGCATTGGTGGACAGATAACCATGAAAGTGTGCTTTTTCATTCATCTGCTTCTGTAAACCTTCAACATTGCTCTTTATAACTTGGGTTTGTGTGGAATTTTGACTGATTAAGGTGTTTACACTTCTAAATTCCGCATCAAGGTGTGATTTGCCATAAGTTCCAACCTCATCTGCCGTATAATGAGGCTTATTCGGTTGCATTGCCCAATCAGGAACATTTACTTTAATCGGGTTCTTCTCCAAATACTGAAGAATGGCACTCTTGATTTCATCCGGAGACACCTTTAAGATATGGATGTTATTCTGCACAAACTCATTGACTACCGCATACACCTTATCGTGAGAAACAGTATCGCTAAAGTATTCCGTCAAGATGTATGTTAGGTCCCGTTTAATGTTCTCATACTCTGCATCTGTAAGACCAACAGTAGATTTTTTAGCAGGCATCACATTTCTCTTGCTTGTCACATCGAGAGGCATGTGAGTCTTGTTATAATGCTTTCTGTATTCAAGCATATAGGTGTTATACAATGCCATAGAATTGTTATATCTTTGCGTTTCACCGTTCTCTTGGTCAATTTTCATCTTAAGATAAGCCGTATAGAGTCTGTCATAAGGACTCGGAACAATAAGCGGAACAGATAATCTGTCCTCAGAATAACCTTCAAAAGAATCATATCTTCCGTCATATCCTTCGTGAGTCTTCAGAACCTCATTGATAATGATTTCATCAATGAAGGAAAGCCACATAACCTTGTCCTTGACTGTATATTGATTTGGCTTGATATTATCGACAATATCAATACATTCTTTAATTGTCATTTTTTTGCATCCTCCGTAAATCAAGAAGGGAGGCAAACACCCAAATAATGCTTACCTCCCTTCCTTTCTAATCTTAGTTGACGTCTAAATCTTTTGATTTTTTGCTTTCTGCTTTCACAAGGCCTTCTGCATATTCCATAGCATACTCTTCAGCCTTTTCAGCATTGCGGATAACTTCTGCAACCTCTTCCGGGATTTCTACAGTTTCACCTCGTTTGATGATGTAGTTTTTCCCGTTTACAGAGAAGAATTCCTCTTGGATTGCATTGCTACCTTTCAGTTTCGGAAGTCGAACTGTCACTCTTTTGCTTTTTGTAGCATTATCTGCTTTTTTAATTGCTTCTGCCATAATATCCTCCATTAAGTAAGAATAGTAGTCACAAAGAGCAGATGGCGAGTCTGCTCTTTGTATGTAGTTTTAGTTTTAGCTTTTTAGTTTGCTTCGTCTACGTCACCATAGAAAGAACCGGATTCTACACGGAGTAATCTTTCCTGATACAGAATTTTAGCACCGTGGCAGAATTTGTAACCGATAGTGCTAAACTGATTTAAGGGACCGCCAATCTGTTCTTTGGTTTTAACAATCATTTCCATACCTTCACCTGCAGGGTCAAGGATACCGAATGCTTTTGCACCTAAGAACAGAGTTGCATATACCGCAGTAGCTCCGTCTTTCCAAACTTTCGCATTGTTGGATTCAACGAAACGAACACCGTGTAATTCACCGATTTCACCTTTGAAGATAGGTGCTACATCGTTGTATTTGTGGTATTCTTTCCATTCGTCGCTGTTACGAAGGTCATAAGCTACAGACGGATGAATTAAAGCAACATAGCTACCATTGATTTTCGGTGCTTTGTTTTTGATAAGCCATGTAGCAGCCTTTTTAACCATATCGGGAGTCAGAATACATTTAGCGGTAATTCCAGCTCTT
>JAEIGA010009810.1_pt1 | contig 14505 bp, 14 predicted proteins | sample 9270691 | NCBI WGS metagenome assembly JAEIGA01 (sample SAMN17057246, study PRJNA624740) | gut metagenome | biome: biome; isolation source: fecal sample | host: Bos grunniens | place: China: Xizang | collected 2019 | reverse complement strand
TAATATTTTTGTCTTCAGTATAATTTTTAACAACATATTCAGCACATACTCGTGTTATAGACCATTGAGGATTTTCTGTACTAATGTAATTTTGTTGTGTCCGTTTAAAGAACGCCTCAAATAAAATACAATCAGGGAAAATAAATGAATATTCATTTACTAAATGAAAGTGTGTATTATCTTTATTCTGTAGTGCGAACTTTAATAATGATATTTCAATATTTGATACTTGTGGTTTATGAATAAACTTTATGTTTGAAGTTTCTAAATCACATTTCTTCAAATATGTAAATGTATCATTATAGATATATACATTTATGTTTTGATTTTTGAATTGTGAACAAAATTCTACAAGTTGCTTATAATTAGTCGTTGATGTATTAACTAATATTGCTTGCATTTTGAAATCTATTTATTTATATTAATATAGATATTTAATAAATAAAATTTATGCACCAAGTAAACCTAATAACGCCATTATTGCCTTTTCGGCCATTGCTAATGCGATTTGTTCTGCGCGTTTAATTGCTTGTACTAATGCTCGTATTATTGCTAACTGAGTTTTTAAAAGAGCGTCATTAACAGGTATAACAAGTGTTTGGGCAATTGTATCAACAGCATTATCGCGGAATTGATATTTTGCATCAAGAATATCTGCAGTTTTATCTTCTATTTGTTTGATTGTTTCCTTTTCATATTGGTATTCTAATTTGTTTATATTATCTATATACCAATCTGGGCCTTGATTAATAATTGTTTTAATATCCGCCATAGCAGTATTAAATGCTGATAATTTGTCGCCATACAAAAAGTTTATTTGTTGCATATTTTCAGAAAGCAACCCTTCTAGTTCCGCAATTTGACCATTTAATGATTGTTCATTTTTTTGTTCGTTTGCACCGTCATTTAACATATCTGCTATAATTTGCATTACTTGTGCAGGCGTTAAAATATAATTAACCATTTGTTGAACTGCATCAGCAGGAATTTGTGTTATTGGGGTTAAATCTATAATTTGAAGTGTTGATGCAGTCATACACGCAGTAACACGTTTAATAAAACGATCTGTTGCTGTGGCAGTTGCAGCCTCCAATAATTCTATACGTCGTTGAACAAGTTCTGGAGAAGATAATAATTCCTTTCCTAATATCGCTGCCTCAAATGTATTGGAAATCGCACCTTTTAACATTGCTGCGCTTGCGTCAGGAGTAATTGCATTGGCATTATTAATAATTTCAGGATCCATTTCTTTGCGTATACTTGTTATAGTCGGGAATTTTTTCCATATACTTCCTAATACTTCATTTAGTTGATTTGTTAATTGTTTTTCACCTGATTCATCAGCGTCATATGTCTTCCATGTATGTGTACCATTTTCCCCATTATTATTAGTATTCGCATATACGCTTAATGTTATTAAATCTTCTGTTGAATAAAGTTGTAAAATATTTTTTGCCTTTTTCTTATTTTTTTCGGCCTCTGCTTTTAATTCCTTTGTTTTATATTCCTTTAATTTTTTGAACCACCATTTATTTCCTTTCGCATTTTCCTTTGCTTCTCTTTCAGCCTCTTTCGCAGTTGCTTTATCCTTTTCTAATTGTGGTTTTAATTCATTATTAATTATATTATCACAGTCTTCAATACTTTTTGTATAACCTGCGATTTTTGTTTGTAATTCTTTAATTTGTGCCTCATTAGATATGCCCGTTTGTTTTTGACTTTTTGTTAAATCTTTTATTTCAGATTCAAGTTTACGAATTTGTTGTTTAAGCATATCTTTTCGATTGTTTTGCGCGTCAATCTTTTCCTGTGTGGTATTTGCACTTTTGACTGCGTCGGCAGTTGCTTTATCAACTGTTGCTGCCTCCTGCTCTGCTAATTTAGAATCTTCCTGTTCCTGTTTATTTTGTGCGCCTGCTCGTAATTTAATCCATTCCTTTTTATATTCTTCTAATGCAGATGCGTTCCAAGTAATAATACCTCCACTGAGTGTATACCAATCTGATGTTCCCGTACCAAGAAGATAATCACAAAATTGTGTTGCATATAATGTACCCGCAATAATACCGGCCTTTACACACAATCCTTTATGTTCAAATGAATTACTATTTGTTATATTTGTTATTGAAGCCATTGATTAATTATCCAACATATATATTAGGGGATTTCCACGATTTGCTACTAATCATATTACCAAGTGTACGAACATCTTCATTTATTGCTGTATAAATATGTGAAGTTTGCCAATTTGGCTGTGCTGCAGTTGATAATTTAGATAAACATTGATATATTTGATTTAGACAAGTAGTCAACGATTGTTCACGTACTGCGTTATTGGTTGTTGATTCTGTATTGATAAAAACATTTTCACCATCAACATTTATTTTAGCACCACCCGCTGATTCTAATTCAATTGAACCTTTGGGTGTTATATTGATAAATGAACCGCCAATTGACATTTTAATACCTGCGCTATCTGTATAATATATATATACATTTGCGCCACCCAAATCACGTGAAATAAGTACATCAGGATTATCGTCATTTTCAATAAGTGTTGAAGTATTAGGGTTTAAATCAAACATTGGCCAGTACCACATTTCTAATCTATCAAATTTATTACGCATTACCCATACTTTTGCACCCACAACCATTTTTGTAAAACCTTGATATGTTCCTGTCATTGATATAGGATAACACCAAGGTATTGCATCTAACTGACAATTTGACATTGATTCTGCTCCTGGAATTGAAACTTTTATACGACCAAGCATTTCCTCATCTTTAACAGATACAATAACGCCCGGCATTATTTCGTAATTTGATAAATCCATTATTGTGTTGTCTCAATATATTTCTGTATTATTTCGTGTGTTTCACCCGCCCATTTCCCCGTATATTTATTTAGTTCAACTATAGGGACCCATTTATATTGTGCGTGTTCTCGGGTGATTTTTACTTCAGGTTTTTCAGATATTTGTTTATAATATATATCGGAAGTTTCACCAGTCGTATATTTATATACTGTTAAAAATATAGGTTTATCTATAATTATACCAGTTTCTTCCCGTAATTCACGTAATGCAGATTCCTCACTTGATTCGTTACTATCAATATTACCACCAGGAATACACCATTTACCTCCATATCGTTTAATATAGTTGGCCCTTCTTAACAGCAAAAGTTCGCCGTTACAATCAATAATGATGTCGGCGAAACTTTTTAACTGTTGTGTTTCGTATATATATGATTTAATATCTTTCATTTAATATCTTTCATATTTTATGCTTGTGTGGATTCAGGCGATTCAGGTTGTACATCTCCCATCATTTCATCATCTATTTCAGAACCATCGTCTTCAGAGCTTCCGCTATCGTCTAATCCTAAATCAACATCTCCATTATCAGAGTCGTCTCCACCTTCATCCCCACCACCTAATTCATCATCCATTCCATCATCATCATTACCGCTATCTTCGCCGCCTTTAAGTTTCTTTAATAATTCTTCTTCCTTTTTATATTTTTCATTCAATTCAAGGTCGGCTTCAGACATTTTCAAATATTTCAATATAAGGAATTTTGGTGAGAAATATGGTACCTCTTCTCCTTCAGAATCAGTAATTGTTAATGAGTCCTTCATTGTTCCAATAAATTCTACTCGTTTTGTCATAATTTCAATATTTGCCATTTCCTCGAATTGGTTGTATGAATTGAAACGAAGTGAAATAGAATCAAGTATTCGTTTATCGTTTTTAATATCGGGGATTGATAATGATAATTGAATACGTAAAGGTTTTAACATTATTTCAGCAAATGTGTTTCGTATTCTTCCAACAAATCGTCCAAAATTAATTTCTTCACGTAATTGTTGAGTTGGGTCTGAACCAAACCAAGTTGATTGTGCATCTTTATCAAATCGTGAAGATGGAATTTTTGACATTTTGAATAGTTTTTCTTCAAAATATTTCAATTGTTCAGAATCATTCAATTGAGGACCACTATCAACAAGTGTTTCAATTTCAGGTTTACCGTTTTCGTTTTCAGGCATCCAATATTCTTTATTAAATGGCATATTCATTTTACCATTAACTTGAAGTTCACCTGTTTCAGTATTAAATGATATATCTTCTTTATAACGATTCATTGCTTGAGACAATGTTTGCATACCTTTTGCTTTATTCATACCTGCAATAGGAATTGTAAACATGGTCTTAAACGAAGATTGTGTAACAGTCCAAATAACCTGCGCCTGTTCAACGATACGATAAATATTAAATGGACGGATTAAACGTTCGAGATATGATTGTCGAGAAGATACACCGGAATCTTCATATTTAATATATATGATTTGGGAATCAAGTAATTTACGTTCACGACCCATAACATCCTTAAACTGCACCCATATTGTTATACCATTTTCAACGGTTTTTGTAATTGTTGCAGGGTCCACATCAACTATACCAATAATTGATTTTGGGTGTTCAAGGTTATCATAGATAATTTCATAACACAATACACCTTCAATAAGAAAACGGTAAAATATATTCCATGCCTGACGTTTCCAATCAAGCAACATATATAATTTATAGAAACCAGATTCTACTGATGCGCGTATTTCATCGGCTGAACGTTCATTCAATTCTTGTATAAGAGCGGTATCAAGAAAAGGTGTACAAATATACGCAAGGTCATCATCATATACGATACATTCGTTTGCCATAATATTGAGAATATCCTCAAGTTCTGGCTGCATTGCCATTTTACGCAATACTTCACGTTTTTGTTCAACTGTCTTTTCTGCAAAATTCTTTTCCTCATCAGGTTTTATTTTCCAGTTACCCATATAACCACTACTCCCATACAATGTTTGTTGAAATAATGGGTCTTTGGATTGTAATGCCTTATCTGCGGGTACTGCAACCATATTTTTATAAACCTGATCTTCATAGTTCATACCATATGTTGCTAACATAGTCAATATCTTTGAAATACGACTAGGTTTCTTTTGTTCAACCATTCCTTCATTATTATTTTTAACGGCTTCCATTATTGATTGTTCACCGTCCCATACTCGTTCTAAATTCCCAAAAATCATATAATAGATAATCTAATTTATATATTAAAAATAAATTTATTAGGTATTATGTTAGGACAAACAATGAATTTTTTTATTTAGTTTCTATATTAATTCCGTATGATTTAGTTATGTGAAATTAAAAAACCAAATATATATGAGTAATCCTGTTGTTTATTTTTCAATCGCAAAGTTTCAAGACAAACATTATCTTTGTCCGTTGAGGTCTAACAAAATACTCTCAAAAAGATTTACTGACAATGAGGTAATACTTGACAACATTACATTTTATAACCGATATACCGTTCAATATATTAACGCTCATATTGGTTCAGGTGATTATTTTTATTCTTCGGATTACGAATATAATCCTAATCTATGTACATTTAATTTTAAGGTATTAAATGTTTGTACTGAAGCAGATTGGGAGAAAATGCAGTATGCGACTGAATTTGACCCTTATAAAGAATATAAATTTATTGATGATAGACCTAAAACATTACTCGATACAATTCGTAGTAAATACCCTTGTCCTTCAATAGAGTCAGGTTTTTATGTCGAGGATCGTACTTGGAATTTCCTTGTACGAAATATTCTTCAACACAAAAACACAATGTTGATTGGTCCAACAGGTACAGGTAAAACCGAAATCATTATGAAGATTTGTAATGAACTTGGTCTTGACTGTCATATTTATGATATGGGTTCAATGCAGGATCCTTTGACAGATTTGCTTGGTTCACACCGTTTGGAGAACGGAAGTTCAATATTTGACTACGCAAAATTTGTTGAGGATGTACAAAAACCTGGTGTGATTTTGCTTGATGAGTTGTCTCGTGCACCACTAATGACAAATAATATTCTGTTTCCTTGTTTGGATGTTCGTAGGCAATTGCCTGTAGAAATTGCCGACTCAAAACATGACCGTGTAATTAAAGTTCATCCTGAATGTACATTTATTGCCACTGCGAATATTGGTTCTGAATATTCAGGAACAAATGAAATTGATGCAGCGTTACTTAATCGTTTTCTACCGTTGCAGTTAAATTATCTTCCTGCAAATATCGAACAGGAAATACTTACAATTAGAACAAAAATTGATCCTCAAACCGCCGCGGAAGTTGTTGCGCGTTTTAACACAATACGTACTGCATACAATGATAACAGAATTTCAAAAACTGTATCAACTCGTGAATTGATAGCGTGTGGTGAACTTATTGCTGATGGTTTCCCTATGAATGAGGCACTTGATTTCGTTGTGTGTCAGAAATTTATTAACACAACATATCAAAATGAACTTACAACAGTGAAGAGATTACTTTCTTCGCTGTAATTATCATTTAATATTGACTGAAAATGGAAAAGATTTCAAGAAAAATTATTTCAACATCTTATAACGAAGAAATTGCATCGTTTTTTGAAACTATAGAATATTCTTTCAAAAGATTTAATATTAATAAATCAATTCACGAGTACGGTGCAAACTATTGTAAGTTAAATGGTAAAAACACATTGAATGATTTTGTTAATTTTTTGAACGGTAACAAAGGAAGAAGTATTGAAGAATATTATACTTATCATAATTTAAAACATCTGTTTAAACAGGTATCAGAAAAAACAAATGTAAAAATTGATATTGAGCATATTTCAGGAAATAACACATATGATTTTCTAATTACATTTAACGGTATAAAAATACTAGTTGAACATAAATATATTAAACAAAACGGTATTACTGATGGTGGACAAGATATTAGTAATGCAGTCAACGATATTAAAAATGAAGAAATTTTTAATAAAGTAATATTCATAATTGAACACGATGAAAACAATGTTATTACAGATATTCATATTGAAGCATTTGTAACAAATATTGTTGTATCAAGAAATAATACATTTAGATTAAATAAACGCTCAATACATAAAACTACAGGTAATGTAAAAGGTATTTGGCAGGTTACGACAAAACCAAATATAACATGGCTAAATGGATTAGAAACCATATATGATATTAAATTAAAACTTTTAGAAATATATAATAACACAAATAAGATTAGTGCATAGTTGAATTTTTAATGTAAATAATACTATTTTAAACAAATAATGAAGGTTAAATAGAATGGAAGATGTTCAAAATAATGAAGTGTTCAATAATAATGAACAAGAGCAAAACAATGAACAGGAAGTAACTGTTGTTCCTGAAATTGATTGGCACGAAAAGTACTTATATCTCGCTGCTGATATGCAGAATTTGAGAAAACGACATTCAAAACAGATATCTGATTTAACTTCTTATGCAAATGAAAATATCTGTAGAGATTTGCTTACTATTGTAGATACATTGGAACTCGAACTTAAACATAATTATAATGAACGATTTGAGGCGTTATATAATTCCATTTTGGATGTATTGAATAAATATGGAGTAACACAAATATATGCTGATAAAGAACGCCCAATGGTATTCCATGGTGATACAGATAATGCAGTAACAGCATTGCCTACTAATGATAGTATTGCAGATAATACAATTGTTGATGTTATTAAAAAGGGATATAAATATAAAGATAAAATATTACGATACGAGGATGTAATAATTTATAAATTTAACGAATAATGGGAGATATTAAAATAATTAACTTAAAAGATAGATTGATTAACCTCTTTTGTGATGTTACTGAAGATAGCTGCAAGGAAGTAATAGAAAAAATTCAAGAAATAAATATAAAGGACGATGAGTATATTCAAGCATCAGTAGGTGTGCTTGCATCAATGGGATTTTCAACTGACCCTGGTAATATCTCATTGCCTCCTATCACATTAAATCTTTCAACATTTGGAGGTGATGTATATTCAGGATTTGGTTTGTGTGATAGTATCAGAATGTCAGAAACACGTGTAAAAATCATTTGTTATGGTAAAGTAATGAGTATGGGTATTCCTATTTTGTTATCAGGACATTATCGTGCAGCACATAAAAATACCACATTTATGTTACACGATGTGTCTTCTTGTACTTGGGGCAAAACTCGTGAAATGGAGGAATGTATTGAACAAAACAAAATATTGCGTGAAAAAATGATTGAATATATTTGTTCACGAACAAAATTCCCACGCAAAAAGTTAACAGATATTATTGATAAGAAACAGGATTTTTATTTTAGTGCTGAGGATGCTTTAAAATGGAAATTTATTGATGAAATTATTGATGATAAATTACCTGAGACTGAAACAGAAAAGGACGATAAAAAATCCTCTGTAAAATCCGTTTCAAAAACAAAGACATCAAAAAAATCAAAAAAGGAAGTTGGAAATGAAAAATGAATTGTTAGAAAAAATTTTGTCATTACAATCAGAAGATAAGATTGCATTTATGACAATTGATGGTTTACAATATGGTCCAATTGAGGATTTTGTTAATCAACCTTTTGAAGGACAATTGTATGATTTGAATAGGGATAGGGCATCTCTGTATGCAATGGCAAACGAAAACAAAAATAAGCGTTGGGTAAACGATTTAGCATTAGTATATCTTCTTGAATACAGATGCGACCAAATTCGTTCATTAACCGCAGATGTCGTTAATCTAAAAGGCGAACTTAATTTAACCCAAAAAGAAGTTGAAAAATTAAAACATTATATTGTGGAATTAACTGCAAAAAATGAACCCAAGGAAACAGATAATGTCCCTACAAGTGTAAAAGAAACAACACCGCGAACAAATAGTACAGTAAAATCATCAAGTATGTTTCAACCTGTACCTGGAACAATATCAATGTGAAAATTATATAACAAAAAATGGAACGCTTAAGCGTTCCATTTTTATTTTAATTATTGTTTATACATATTAAAGTATTTCTACCAATTCAGCATTCCATGCGTTGATAATCATTTCTTCAGTATCTTCAGTTGATTCTTCAACATTGTTGGGTTGATATTCATTACCTACAATTTTCTTCCATCGTTCAGCAGTTGCGCGTTTATCTTCATCCTTAGAATTTAATTGTTTTTCAATAAATGCGTAATCAATAGGTTGTTTTTCGTTTAAGAATTTATCTATCACTGATTTATTGTAATTAAATGAATCATCTTTTGGAGTTTTAATGCGAACAACAGGGCTAGCAGCATATTCTTTATCAAGTTTACGTCCATAACCTGCGCTGAAACCAATCCATGCACGGTCAATAAGTGGTGTTACTTCAGGATATTTGTTTGTAAATAATGCTGACATAGTTTGGTATGCTTCACCGTGACCTGTATCAATTACTTTATCGTTTACGCGGCGTTCTCTAATCTTGTTACCAATTGAAGCAGTATCTTTATTACATACTACCCAAATTACAGTAACATTATAACCCATTGCTTTTGCAGGTGTAGCAACTTCAAATACGTCATTTATGTCCCCAGATACCATATCGAATAAAATATTAGGAAGTAAACCAGATGAGTGGCTATCTTTCATTGTACGTTGATTCCAGAACATTCTACGTTGTTCATTCTTCCATCCGTGTTTTTTAACGACTGCGTGTAATTTACCTACATCTTCAGGATCAGATAATTTGTATTCATAGTCGTCTTCAATTTTACCAAGCTTAACTAATTTCAAATATTGTTTCTTTAATTCGTCTACATCGTAAACTTTAAATTTACAAAGTATCTTGCTTTGTATAAAACCTTTACCTGAACCAGGACCACCTGCTAAAATAATACATTGTCCATAGTTATCAACGGTAGCATTTGAAGCACCAAAAGTAATACTTTGTTGCTCTAAAATAAAATCTAATAAACTTTTCATTGTATGTTGTTTTATATTTATGTTCGTAGTTAATGAGTCACCAATTGTTTTAATATGGTTATACTCCGCAGCAGTTTTTGATTTTGTATGATTATATAATCTAATCTGATTTTTTTCATTACGATTTTTTAAATAACCTCTAAGATATTTTCGTTTTTCACTTGCTGAAGCAAGATGTATCGCTCGTAATATTTCCAAATCCTCTTTTCGTTCAGACTCTCCTTTTACAATTTTAAGTTCAGTGTTATCTGCAATCAAACGAAAATTACCATCATTATCAATAAACATATACGATTCTATATTAGTTTTGAAATGTTTATTGTAACTTTTAATTAAATTCTCGTTATATTCGTTATAATTCTTTTCAGGCAAATTATTCCACCAAGCAATATATACATCAAACTTACGGTGTTTACTTACATTATTTGGTATTACCCAAATTCGCCCACAATATATACTCTTTTGAATTGATGAATTATATATTTCTTCAACAAACATTATTTCTTCTAACCCAAAATCTTTTAAAATTTTTGCACTTGCGTCAAATAATATATCATTATGTACTTCTCCAGGTTCAGACCAAATAATATCGTGTGTATTTATATTGTATATAAATGCACGTGCATAGGATGACTTATATGAATATTTTCTATCATCCTTATAATTAAAACTGTCGGGACTATTTGTTTCCCTACGTTTATCTATATAGTTATGTATGTGTTTCATACTAATTTATACTGTATATTATATATATAAAAATAACCATTTTAATGAATAAATTTATTTTTTGTCTATTTTATAATGAACTTAATTCATAATAAATAGTTATGCACGATATTTATAAACACAATTGGTATAAGCGAAACGAGAAAACATACAATTACGGAAACCCCGTTAATATTAATGAGCGTTTTACTGATAGTCTTTATTCACCCATTGAGGTGAAGGATATGCTTAATAATTATTCAAAAATATCTACAGAATTAAAGTCAATTATTTCAACCCGTTTCAAAATCAATCCTAAAATTGAAATTTCGGATGTTTCTGAAGATTCTTATACTGATGGTCGTGGTATTATGGTTTCAACAAAATATACTGAGGATATTACTGACAATTACAAGAAACTTGATTTAATTTTTGGATTTGCGTTTCACGAAGCTGCCCATTGTGTGTATACTGATTTTGATTGTATTAAGCGACAAGGTATGTTGTTTAATTCATTAACGAAGTTTATCCATAATATCCTTGAGGATGAGGAAATTGAACTTCGTATGACAAAAGCAAATATTGGGTATGGTAAATATTTTGCGTATCTTAAACATATTATTTTTGAGAACGGTACTTGTGCAAAAACAAAGGTTCAGGAAAAGGGAGTAAATAATCTTGACGAAATTATGACAATTTTGTTCTGTCTTATTCGTTTTCCAAAATATATTGAGTTTATTGATAAAGATGTTCTTGATAAGTATGTTGAGTTATTTATCAAGTTAAACGATATTATGGTGAATTGTAATTGTCCAATGATTGTTCCATTTACACCTTGTGCTATGTATGAAGAATCATATTATGATAACCAAAATATCACAGAAACGACCAGTAAAGCAACATTTGAAATTTATAAATACATTCAAAAGTATCTTGCTGAGGATTTCAAAAAACAAGAAAAGGAATTTGACGAGAATGAAAATTCAATAGGTAATCAATATGATACTTTTGGAATCCCTTCAGGTGCGAATGAAACTGAAAAAACTAATGAGGCGTTTCATTCATTAAATATGCTTACTGAAGATATTTATTCAGGTTCAACTGCTGCTGATTTTGACGAAACAAAAATTTCAAATGAAAGGGTTCGTACACCAAACCCTGATAAATATTGGGAAATGTTTAATAAAATGCGTAGATATTATGACGCTGCAAGTCGTGTAATTGTTCCTAATGATGTAAAAGTAAAGGATAATCTTGTTATAAATCGTTTCCGCCGAAATGGTAATCTTGACACAAATCGTTTGGCTGAAGCAATGCAGAATATAAATACTATTTATACACAAAAAACAAACCGCCCTACAAAAGTAAATAATACTGAACCTAAATATGCGTTTGTAATAATGATTGATGAGTCCGGTTCAATGGAAGGTGGTGGAAAAAATGAGTATGCGTATAATATTGCTGTAATGTTTTCGGAAATATTTCAAAAATTCAAAGGGGTTGAGTTCTATGTTTACGGGCACGGTGATGTAATAAACTCATATATCACTAAAGAAAAAACAAATAAATTTGTTCTTGCAAATTTTGATAAACAAGGTGGTCAAAATGATGCTTTCTCATATAATTGGATTATAAATGATGTAAAACGTCAAACAAGTCTTCCAATTATACTGTTGAATATTACAGATTTTTATTATCATAGTTCAGATAAAGACCTTGCCAGAGTTATACGCTCATTTCATAGTGCAAATGTATCATTCAATATGTTGTGTGTAGGAAAACAAACAACTCCACGCGAGCAAAACTTTTGTAAAAAACTTCTTCAGGGTCAAGTGTATAATATTTCCCCCTACGATAATGAGGATGCTCAAATAATAATGTTTAACGAATTATCAACAATGATACGTACAAACTATGAAAGATTTAATCGAAAATAATTGAATCGAAATAATTGAGATTTATCATATATTTTTATTTTTATATATAATAAGATAAGAATATATGATGGAATTAATTCAACCTCAAATAGTAAAATTTAATAGTAACGAAAGTTTACCAGAGTATATACGCGAAAAGTATTTTGTGTATTATGTGATTTCTGGTTTATTTGACTCAAATAATTCTATCCACGCCATTTATGTTGACTTAAATAGCGTGGATAAGTTGCATACATTTATAAGTAATATTCAAAAAACAAATATATCATTGTTATTTACAGGTGATAGTGATTTTATTTTAGGTCAAGATTACTACCTTAATGAATCATTATATAATTCAATGGAAAATGTTGAACCGGTTTATCTACCTGATTATATGACTATTGATGGCTATAATTCAGATATGTTTAATTATTTAGATAACTATTCAGCGTTATTTGAATATTTTGTAAAGAAAAATGAATATCTTAAATTTACATTTGATGAAGCATTTCTTAAGGAGTTCTATGTTAATTTTGCAACATTGATACTTGAACTTACTGTATATACACCATCTGAAAATATTGATTATATATACAAACAAGTTTTAGATTACTTTGCTAACTACCAATCAGATGATGTTTATTTAGGAATGTCGTTAATCTTTAATACATTATATAGTCCAGTTACAAATACTAATGTAAATTGCGGTTGTAATACAGGCGCAAATAATAACAACAATATTTGTACAACATCTTGTAAGGATTATTATAAAAATGCCATGTCGGAATATATTAAATCAATGTTTGGTGATTATACATTCTATCAAAAATGGTTCTTTATAACAGATGAAGATACTGGTATTAAACAAGTAAATCAATTGATGGTTGATAAATTACGTTTATTTATCAATGAATTTTTATCATTAGGTATATCATTAAATACAAACACAAGTTCAAATAATAATTGTATGTGTCCAACCATTGACACTTCATCTGATGAATGTAATCGTGGAATTGTTACTAACTTTTTAACAATTTTGGACTATATTGAACAAAATAAAATAGAAGAAAATTCTAATCGAATTAAAGTATATGGGGAAACATTCGGTAAACTGTTCCCTAATCTATTATTTTAAGATAAATATAAAAAAGTATAATATATGAAAAGTTTAAAAGATTTCATTAACGAACAATTGAATGAGTCAAATGCTAATTCAATTTCATTTAACTTCAGCGATATTGAAAATGCTGAATCAATACTTAAAACATTGGAAGATAATGAATTTGTTACAATAAATGATAAAACTGTTACAATTTCAGTTAATTCAAATAATGTAAATAAAATTGGCGCAGTAAAAGACATTATTGAACAAGCAATTAATGCAGAACGTAATAGTTCACGTTCAACAAATGACGAACAGTATGCTCAAAAAATTAAGGGTCTTGAATCAAAATTAAAAGATTTGGAAAATGTAATTGCAACATTCCAAGCGGACGATAGTAAAGAAGAAACTCCTGATCCTGAAGAAACTGCAGAAAAGGATACTAAAGATGATGAAAAAGAATAAGTTATAATTTATATATGAAAAACGTTGATGTAAAAGTTAATATTAACCCCGATACTTATGAAGATGAGTTCGTGTTAAGTTTATGTGAAGACAAGAAAAAATATTGTTTCACATTTACCGAACCTGAATTTTTAGACTTTTATCAAGAAATAAAACAAGCTGTTGAATCAAATATCTGTTAAGAATTATCTATATTAATTATATAAATATATATAACTTAATATATGAGTCCTAAATACGGAAGATATTATGAGGTTAATGTCTCAATGGAATTTGAAGATGATAAAGGCCGCATTAAAAAGAATACTGTAAAATATTTAGTTGATGCTGCTGATACTACAATGGCAGAAAAAAACACATTGAAACTTATGGAAGGAACAATGTGTGATTGGGAAATTATCGGTATTAACTTATCAAAGATACGTGAAGTATATAATGCAAATGAG
>JAEIGA010009809.1_pt1 | contig 14507 bp, 13 predicted proteins | sample 9270691 | NCBI WGS metagenome assembly JAEIGA01 (sample SAMN17057246, study PRJNA624740) | gut metagenome | biome: biome; isolation source: fecal sample | host: Bos grunniens | place: China: Xizang | collected 2019 | reverse complement strand
TTCATCTCACGAGTGCCCAATTCTGGATGTCCGTCGATGTTTTCTGCCACGATAGTCTCGCCTTCGCCCTCATAGTTGGTGATTACAAGTTTCACAGGATCAAAGATAGCACAAACGCGTGGTGCACTCTCTTTCAAGGTCTCACGCACGGTGTGCTCGAGCAATCCAAGGTCAATCATACCTTCTACCTTGGTGTAACCAATCTTATCAATAAACGCACGGATAACCTCTGGTGTATAACCACGACGACGAAGACCGCATACAGTAGGCATACGAGGGTCATCCCAACCACTTACAAGACCTTCCTTCACAAGTTGGAGCATCTTGCGCTTTGACATCACGGTATAAGTGATATTTAGGCGGTTGAACTCATATTGACGAGGACGATAGTCGCTAGTGATGAATTGGTCGATATAGTAATCGTACAATGGACGGTGTACTACGAACTCCAAAGTACAGATAGAGTGTGTAACGCCCTCGAAGTAGTCAGATTGACCGTGTGCAAAGTCGTACATTGGGTATACATTCCAACGGCGACCAGTGCGATGGTGAGGGTGGGTGGTGATGATACGATACATGATTGGATCGCGGAAATGCATATTCGGATTAGCCATATCAATCTTCGCACGAAGCACCATTTTACCGTCCTCAATCTCGCCGTTTTGCATAGCTTGGAATAGACGGAGATTCTCCTCTATCGGACGATCACGGTATGGAGAAGCTACACCAGGTTCAGTAGGTGTACCCTTTTGCTCTGCTATTTGCTCAGCTGTTTGCTCATCAATATAGGCCTTGCCTTGTTTGATAAACTCAATAGCCAAATCATAAAGTTGTTGGAAATAATCTGAAGCATAGTAGATGTTTCCCCACTTGAATCCTAGCCAAGCAATATCTTGCTGGATAGAATCAACATACTCCACATCCTCTTTCACAGGATTGGTATCATCAAAACGAAGGTTGCAGACACCATTGTATTTCTCTGCGATACCAAAATCCATACAAATAGCCTTCACATGACCAATGTGCAGGTATCCATTTGGTTCTGGTGGGAAACGAGTCTGAATTCGTCCGTCGTTCTTACCTTCTTGTAAATCTTTTTCTACGATTTGCTCAATAAAATTGAGACTTCTTTCTTCCATTTCCATGTATTCTGTTCTTTTTAAATTCTAAATACTTAATCGGTGTTTTATCACTTTCCTTTTACTACACCACGAGGAGAATTCTTCACAAAATCAACAATGAGATTTCGCTCTGGGCTCTCTGGTAATGTTTCCATAATCTTCTCCGTAGCCTGACTCATATTTAATCCTGACAAGAAGAGAACTCTATATGTATCTTGAATAGCTGTTATTTGCTCTTGCGTGAATCCTCTTCGGTTTAGTCCTACTGAATTGATACCGCAATAACTGATTGGTTCGCGTGCTGCAATGATGTATGGTGGTACATCCTTATTGATCTTCGAACCACCTTGAATCATCGCGTGTGCCCCAATATGCGAGAACTGATGCACTAGACTGCCACCACCTATGATAGCCCAGTCTTCAACTACCACCTCACCAGCGAGTTGAGTGCAGTTAGACATAATGATGTTGTTGTTCAAATAGCAGTCGTGTGCCACATGGCAATATGCCATAATCAAGCAGTTGTTGCCAACTACTGTCTTACCTTTGCTAGCAGTACCACGATGGATTGTTACAAACTCACGGATAGTGGTATTATCGCCAATGATAGCATATGTCTTTTCGCCTTTAAACTTGAGGTCTTGAGGATCGCCACCTATTACTGCACCTGCATAAATATGGCAGTTCTTACCAATGCGTGTGCCACCATAAATGGTTACATTGTTATCAATGATAGTACCTTCGCCTATCTCTACATCGTCATAAATGCAAGAGAATGCTCCAACTTTCACACTTGGATGAAGTTTTGCGTCTGGATGTATATAGTTCATAATTTTAATTTTTCAGTTTTCACCTTTTACGGCATTATACAAAAAGCGCGCAAAATTACTAAAAAATTCACACATACGCAAGAAAACAATTAGAAATTTGTATTATTGCATTTTTTTTCGTATCTTTGTACCGAAAATTATAACAAAAATTATTTTAATCCTTTAACTTCTTTCTCATGAAAAAAATCGTTGTTTTTACAGGAGCGGGTGTCTCCGCAGAAAGTGGACTAGGTACTTTCCGTGATTCGGGTGGTATATGGGATACCTTTCGTATTGAGGATGTGTGTACGCCAGAGGCATGGCAACGCAATCCAGAGAAATGTGTAGAGTTTTATAATCTTCGCCGTCGAGATGCACTAGCTGCAGAGCCTAACGATGCTCATTATGCAATAGCTAAATTGCAAGAAGTTTTTCCTGACACACATATCATCACGCAGAATATTGATAATCTCCACGAGCGAGCTGGTAGTACAGATGTACTACACCTTCACGGCGAGATTACGAAACTACGCTCCCAGAAAGATCCATCTGCGCTCGTTGAACTTGATGGTTGGGAGCAACATTATGGCGATCTGCACCCTGACGGATCTATCCTTCGTCCACATATCGTCTTTTTTGGAGAGGATGTACCCAATTTCCCATTAGCTTGCGAGATTGCTAGCCAAGCAGATATTATGATTGTCGTAGGTACTTCGCTTAATGTCTATCCCGCAGCCTCTTTGCTGATGTATGCCCCTGCTCACGCAGAAATTTACCTCATTGACCCTAACCAACCTGATTTAGGTTACTACGCCGACCGTATTGGCTACATTCAAGCCACAGCTACCGAAGGTGTACCAGCCTTGGTAGAAGCGTTAATAGAAGATATTTAATAGTGATGCGTTAGTATTCCCAAAAAAGTTCTTATTTCGCCTATGGGCTCAAACGATTTCCTGCGGAGTTCTTATCTCGCCTATTGGATCGAACGATTTCCTACGGAATTCCTGCGGAGTTCCTTCGGAGTTCCTGCGGAAGGAGAAAGTAATTGAAACAGTACTATATACAAAAAAATTAGGGTTAGTAAATAAGTTGCAAATGTACAGCTTTTTTACTAACCCTAATAGATGTATTTTAACAGCTAGTAGTTAATTACTTTTTTAGGGTTTAAAATGGACTTCACAATGTTCTGGAATAGCTTCATCGCTAATTGTCATTACATTGTTAGGAATACTTATTTCTTTTAGTGAGATACATTCTGAAAATGCATCGTTATCAATATGAACGATTCCACTTCCAATCTCCACATCAGACAAAGATTCACAACTAGAAAAAACAGAGCGTTCAAGTGTCGTAATTGCATTTCCTATACGAACCTGCTTCAAATTACTGCAATCATAAAAAGCCATTCTCTCTAATGTTACAACACTATCTGGTATATCTACCGATACTAGAGAATCACAACCGTTAAATGCTGATTCACCTATATATTCCACGCTATTTGGGATTGTAATATACGAAAATTTTGCTCCTGCAAAAGCTCTTGCTCCAATGCTTTTTACACTATTAGGTATTATAACTCTGGATAAACGAGCATTATAAATTTCTAAATTAAAAGTATGGTTTGCATAGTAAGGAGCTTCATCCTCATTTCTATAAACGATAGCATCGTATACATCACTCATACTATTACATTCTGCACAATAATATTGTGGTTCTAATCCCATATTAATTGCATCTTCCCAAAAGTCATCTGGTAACGAATTGCCCAGAAAGAAAGCATTATCTGCTATCAATCGAGTACCGTCTTTGATAGCGCAATAATACAAACCTCTAGCTAGAATTAAGCAGTCATCAAAATACCACACACCAGAATGTATATTTTGACATTTATTAATATATTCCTCTACTGCTGAAAAAGCATGCTCCTTAATTCTAATCACACTTTGAGGGATGGTAGTGTTTTTGCATGCAACCACTAGCATATTTTGTTTTGTATCAATGACTGCATTACAATTATTGCGGCTATCGTACTTGGGATTAGCAGCAGCAACAGTTATGGATATTAGAGATTTACAGTTATAAAATGCAAATATTCTAATTCTTGTAACGCTACTCGGTATAAAAACCGATTCCAACGCATCACAACCACTAAAAGCATGCTCTGCTATCTCTACTACAGAGTATGTGATATCATTAATAGTAACAGAATCAGGAATATCAACCTTTACCACATTTGAATCTACCGCACACAATTCTACTATATTTGTACCTATAACATTGTAAGACAAGGCACCTACTTTAAAATCTTGTGCAGATAAACTAACCGCAGCTAGGTATTTGTATTTCAATATTTAGTTATTTAATACGATAATCGTAGCTGTACTATTATCCATTCCAGGCATAGTTAGACCTAATGGTGCATATATATAGGTAGGGTCACAAACAATATATTTGCGATTTTGATATATCAAATAATCTCCTTTTACATCTTCAGTAAACTCAACCGCCGTAGCTAAATGGCCAGGGTAGAATAATAACACAACATTTAATCCCATCACATCGCGGATGATACGCGAAAATAAGATGGCTCGATCTTCACAATCCGCATATGGATAATAGAGAGTTTCAACTGGGAAAAATGCTCTGTCATAACCCCATACAATAGAATCATATTCATATACAAACGCCGTTTGCATAAAGTTAAGAATCTTATTAACAGCATCTTTCTCGCTCAATCCAGCAATAGATTTTCGTATCGTGGGATATAGGAGATCTTGTGTAACTTTATCTAACGGAGTATTGGCCTTCATCGCCCACTTCGTTGTAAAATCATTATTAAAATATGCTGTGGGGTATGTATTTAAAAAGTCTATAACATTTTTGTTTGTTCTAATAGTAAGAGAAACACCAAATTGTGAACTTAATTTTCTATCCTCGCTCAATGATAAAGCCAACTGCTGTTCTCTGCTTAATATTAATGAAAATGATTGCTCTTTCTCATAAAAAGCTTTACAAATATACAATGTTTTACCATAAGAATTTAAAGCATAATATTTTTCTCCGTCTATATAAAAGTACCACTGATTATACATATCATGCTCAGTAGCAATTAGTAAGTACAATAATCCATCATTGTCACGAGCAATACGTACCCTATAACCAGATTGCGTCAGAAGAAAAGCCTGCATAAAAACTGCTTCATTAGTACCATACTTACCTTCAGTCAATGTTTTTAACAACATCAAGTATCCCCAATCAGAGAGGGACATATCTTCTCGAAGTGCAAGTACATCACTAACTGTAGCATCAAAAGATTTAGAAGAAAGTAGTTCCCAAGCCTCGGATAACTCATCTCTAGACACACCTGCTAACTCTAATGTTGCATCTTTTGGAAATTTTACCGAAACCTTTGTTCCAAAATAAGTAAAAACATAAGGTCGTGTCAAAATATCTTCATCTGGTATAACAGGAGCTATCGGTTCTGGTTGAGGTTGAGGTTGAGGTATAGTAATAATATCATCATCAACCAAAATAGGCTTAGGATCATCTTCTGGTACCGTAGGGTCATAAACCACAGGAGGAACAATCGGAATATCTTCCTGTATAGTATCCTGAGGTAATGCATCATGCCACTCCCAACTACCTTTTAGTAGTTCTGCATATCTTTCGTTCTGTTGCTTGCGAAATGCATCATATTCCGCCTGCTTATCACTAACAAAACTATTATACGATTTTTGCTGCTTATTGATAAAATCATCAAACGAACTCGTTTGTGACATAACACTACTGCAAATGACTGATAAAATTAGACAAGATAAGATTTTTTTCATAATAACTATTATGTAACTTGATATTGTTTTAATCTATACTAGAAGATAATAACTCAAAAGGAACATCTTTAAGCAATACTTTTTTGTTACTATCTAATAGGTAGAGTGTGGGGATAGCTCTTATATGGTATAAATCTTGACTTTCTATCTCATTAGCATATACACTAAGCCACTCCGAAGGATAATTTGCCGCTTGCCATAATGCCACATCTTCATCAATATATACCGCCAAAATTTGAACACCTTTTTGAACAAAGAAAGTCTGGTTAAGCTCTATTTGCTTTTTTATATACTGACATTCTTCGCAACCTGGATCATGAAAGAATAGTAGAGTATATTTACTTTGAAGATCATATAAATTACCTTTTTCTCCAGATTGAGTAATATATTGAAAATTTGTAGCTTTATGTCCTACACGATTCTTTTGCACTTGTATAAAGTGCTTTTGATAACGCGAATTATTTATAAATGCTGGTAACGAATAGTCAGCTGCATATTGCAAAAATAATAAATATCGTTCTTCATTGCGATAAGGCGAGTTAGGATCGTATAGGTATTTATCAGCCAATGCAAGAAAACGAGCTGTCGCATTATGTTGCTCTGCTTTTGCAAACAGCTCGCCGATCTGATTTGCTTGTTGAGTAGGATTCTGTCGCTCTAACTTCAACAAGAATCGCGCAAAACGCTCTTCTGCTTCGCGAGATTCCACAACATGTTGATTTCCGAAAGCAAAACCTTCCCATACGGAATACTGAGGCATTAGTACTTGTGCTATAAGTGGACTGCTCGTGAAAAGCAATCCACTTAATATAATTGTGAGATAATTGAGCCTCATTTAAAAACACCAAAATTACTCTGCCTTGCGAATACAACGGACATTTAATTTAGTATCTTTATCATAGTCATACTGGCTTCCTGTATTATCGAAAACTTGCCCCCAAGCATATCCACTACCAGCAGAATATTCTGTGCAACTCCAATATATTTTTTCATCAAACCCACCTATTTGGTTTCTAAAAATATACATTGAATTTAATATTTCTTTAGATGGTAAATACCAGTCAGAATAGCCTTCGTAAGTTAAATTAGAACAAGTAGAAATTCCTTGAGACCATGGCATGCTATATCCAAAATCTGGTGAAACATTATAAGTGATACCATTATGAACAAATGTAGGCAATTTGTTTCCTACTAATATGTTACCATAATCATATTCTAGCCTGCCGAATCCTCTTAAACTGCCTTTCGCCTCTAAATCATTGCTAGTAATCAGCATATAAAAACTTTCATTAATAGCGGATGCATTTACTGTTAGTTGAAAGGTTCCGTCAACTGAACTAGTTGTTTGAGAATGTGTGATAGAACCATTAGTGATTTTTATAATTGCACCGCCTATAGCCTGTGAAGTTTTGTTGTTGATGACTCTGCCTTTTAATGTAGTAATATCATATACACCTTCTTCCTCAAGTTTTTGAACACAGCTAGAAAGAGCCAAAGTTAAAACTATAAATAAAATTACCTTTTTCATTATTTAAATTATTGTAATTGTTGAATATACTAAAAATCCCAATTTGGGTCATTTGAATTACTATCATTACTTCCTGTTATCTTGATATTATCAACCCAAATGTCATAATCATCATGATAATAAGAATCTACATCCTTATTTACAAATGTGAATTTGTCATCTTTTTGTACATTATGAATAACCACACTCGCGCGATCATAGGTATAATCATTGAAAACAACATCTCCGTTCTTTCTTATTACCAAAATATTTGCAGAATTTTTACAATCATAATAAAAACTTAGAGTTCCATTTAACCGACTAACAAAAGATATTTTTGAACCTGCGTCACTTAATGTTACTGCATTTCCATTCCATGAAACATTATGAGAAACGGTACAACAAGAAGGTCCACTTATTATCTGAACATTGTTTACAATCTCATCTACTTGTTGCTCACAAGAGCACAATAATAATGTCAGACAAATTAATAGTACTGATTTCAAATATTTATTTTCCATACATATTAAAATTTGACTGTCATTCCTACTCCTAAAGCTAATTGTTGATCATTTGTTGGAATAACTGTTGGATAAAAAGAGTAATATTGCTTATTTTTATGTGGAGCACACCAAGCTCTATATAAGTTAAAGGCATACAAAACACCTGCCGCTGCATACATCGTATAACTTGTTATTCTTAACGCTTCATAACTCTTCGTTGTCTGTATATAAGTAGAGTAATCTAATGCCTCATTTTGAATAAGATTTAACTTATTTTTAGCTGCATAATATGTACCTATACCTGTTCCTAAAAATCCCAACTCACCAACGAGAGTAAATGCACCCTCTGTACCATGTCCTTTTATCATTTGGCCAAGACCAGGAATAAATACAGAACCTACAAAGGCAGTAGCATTGTCTTTTGTCTTTTGTTTTTTTGCTTCTCTTAATCGTTGTTGATGCAATTCTTCTTCTTGAGCTTTGCGAATTGAATCTTGACGAGCTTGCTCAATAGCTCGAAGACGAGCTTGCTCAATTGAATCTTGGCGAGCCTTCTCAATAGCTCGTAAGCGAGCTTGTTCTATTGAATCTTGGCGAGCACGCTCTATAGAATCTCTACGCAGTATTTCTTTATTATACTCCTCTAACTCTTTATAGTAAATTTCCAATTTTCTCTTATATTCTTCCTCTTTTTTGTTATAATAGTCCAATTGATTGTCATATTTTGTATGAGCGAAGCAATCTGTGTATGTATCAAAAATAGGAGTGATATTTCCAACTACAGCAGCTTGATATAAAACATATACCTTATAAATACCACCTTTTGAAATAGGAAAATCACATATTTTCACAATTGGTATCAGCATTTTCTTTTCAATAACATCAAAACTTGACCCAGATTGAAGGGCTTGATTTATTTCTTCAGTAGAAATAGCTTGACCTGTCGCATTTGCAACATTTTGGTATACTCGAGCTATAGCCAAATTCATAGCCTCTCTTTCTGTAGAAGCTTCTCCATGTTCTACTATATATCGAAATGTTCCATTGCTAGCTTTTGGAACTTCATATATCCAATCTGGTTGAAATACTGGTTTGATGGGTCTAATGGGTTTAATTGGTTCTTCTAACCCATAAGTTTGAGCTATGGATACTACTGAAAATAACACGAAAATACTCGTGAGAAAAAATATTCTTTTCATCTTATATGCAAATTATAAGCAAATTATTGATTTGTAGTTCTTGCTAACTTATCTAATTCATTCTTAAGATATTGTTCAAAAGCACTCAATACCTCTTGTGGAACCACAGTAGAAAGTTCCTCCATAGTCTTCTCTACCATTATATCAAGTGGAACTTGTACTGCTACATAACATGTGTACATACCATTAACATCCTTTTCATACTTGAAACACATTTGCTCAGCATATGTATTAATTACCTGTTCTCCTATGATAGTAGCTTGACTTTCAAGTTCAGATTGTTGATATTTATATCCCTCACTGTCTCTTGATGTAGTATAAGTTTGCTTTATACCATTAGTGAGTACACCAATATAACGAGAAGCTATATCTGCAATAGCATTCCTATTTGCTTCTGCTTTTGCTGAATTGCGATCAAGATGACCTTCTGCTATACCAAATCCACCCATTGATTCGCCACGAACATCTAGACTTTCTTCATAGCAATGTGTATATAACTCTTGTCCTGTACGCATTGGTGTTCCATATAGGTCATTTTGTTTATCCATTACATCCTTTGCATTTTGAAGTGTAGTAATTACTGCTTCATGTGAACTTGTGGTTTGAGCATTCACCATTGTAATACCAAATACTACACAAAGCACTAATAAGATAATCTTTTTCATTGTTTTTAAGATTTTAAAAGTTAATATTGATAGATAATTAAATACGAATTTACACAACAAAAAAAGCGTGAAACTTGCATATAGACATCCCCAGCGTGGATTCACGGCTACAAAATTACAACATATTTTTGAAATATACAAATAATTTTAACAAAAACTTGTAATTTAATCTAAACACATTATAAAAAAACCACCTATGCGATGGCATAAGTGGCTAAAGTAAAGTTTACTAACAACCTACTTCTCTGCGAGGATTTTGTTGCGGAGTTGCTTGCAACATTGCGTATTAAAAGTATGACCTGGACGCAGAGCCATAATCCTACCCTGAATACGGCAACCACACAATGACATATCACCAATCAAATCCAAAAGCTTATGGCGGGCTGGTTCGTTAGGGTAATTCAATGGAGAGAGATAACCCAACTTACTAGCATCCAAGCGTGGCTGACCCAACTTATCCGTCATATAATCCAAGCCCTCTTGAGACATAGGCGTCTCATAAATAACGAGCGCATTCTGCAAGTCACCACCCTTGATCAGACCCATACGCAACAGAGGTTCGATCTCTCGAACAAAACAGAAAGTACGAGCTAGCGATAACTCACGCTTATAGTCTTTTAAATCGCGTAATTCGGCCTTCTGCTCACGCAAAACACCCGTTGGATAGGTGATAGTAACCTCTGCCTCATAATGGTCGCAAGGCAGAAGAATCATCTTATTTCCACGCTCGGAGACATACTCAATAGGTTCCTTAACTACATACACTTTTTGCTCGGCATCTTGCTCTTGCAAACCTACCCTCTCAATAGCCTGGATATAAAACTTTGCACTACCATCCAAAATAGGCATCTCAGGTGCATCTACCTCAATAAGGCAGTTATCTACACCCATCGCATAGAGTGCAGAAAGAGCGTGCTCTACGGTAGATACTTTCCAAGCACCATATTCAAGCACAGTACCACGCTCTGTAGCTGTGACATAGTCTGCTAGAGCCTCATATGTAGGACGACCTTCTAGGTCGGTACGACAAATACGGATACCTGTATTAGCCGCAGCAGGAGAAAAAGTGGCGTGGATATAAAGGCCTGTATGAAGGCCTTTGCTCTCAAAAGAGAAACTGGATTTGATGGTATGTTGCATAACTAGTTATAAACTATGATTTATAAGTGATGAGTTATAAGTTTTTTTCGAGTTGGGAAAGGCGGTGCATAATGTCAGGGAGGTTCTTGAAGCCAACCGTTGAGCGGCGCCAGTTCATAGCATCAATAATAGGCGAACCCTGGTACATGCCTGCTTTCTTAACCGTACTTGGAATACCTGACTGCGCACCAAACACACATCCATCTGCAATCTCCAAATGTCCTGCTACACCCACTTGACCTGCTAATATACAATGACTACCAATTTTACTAGAACCTGCTACACCTACTTGAGCACAAAGGAAATCACTTTGACCCACCTCTACATTATGACCAATCTGCACCAAATTATCTAGTTTAGCATTACGACGCACAATAGTAGAACCCATCATTGCACGATCAATAGTAGTATTAGCTCCTATCTCTACATCATCTTCGATGATGACATTACCTATTTGAGGTAATTTCTGATTCACTTTATTAGCATCTGGTTCAAAACCAAAACCATCGCTACCAATGACTGCCCCTGCGTGGATGATACAATCCTTACCTACCACACAATTATAATAGATTTTGACGCCTGAATAAAGAATAGTATTATCACCTATGCGCACATTATCACCCACATAAGTATGAGGATAAATTTGTACACCTTTACCCAAATGGACATTCTTTCCAATATACGCAAATGCACCTATATATGCATCATCAGGCACACTAACTCCTTCACTAATAAACGATGGTTGTTCTATGCCTTGTTTTGCAGGATTAAGGGCCTTGGCAACAAGAGCCAATAGTTGACCCATAGCTGCACGAGCATTCTCTACACGAATAATAGTAGCAGAAGTCTCACCCGTAAACTCGATAGACTCGGTCATAAGTACTACAGAGGCCTGAGTAGTAGGTAAATGATGAACATATTTAGCATCGCAGAGGAAAGTAAGTTGTCCCTCTTTAGCTGACTCGATAGAGCCTACATCAGATACTTTACGATTAGCATCACCTGTTATTTTACCTCCAAGTAGGAGAGATATTTGTTGTGCTGAAAATTCCATAAAAACTATAAACTATGAGTGATAAGTAATTTAAGGTTTTATTTCAGTTTAAATAGGTATATTTTTTGAGGTTTATAGGTAAGTGTTTCCATATTTAGCATTTCTGATGCTTCAGCTATATCTCGTACACTGCCATCTTTGTACAGAATATCAATAGCTTCACCTTTCTCACTATAAGTATTCGAAGTAGATATATGCTCTACAAAGAAGTACTCGGCTTCAGTTTTACTAATAGCAAAACGCTCGGCATACTCCTCACGCAAAAGCTCTTTTTGCTCATCAGTAAGTGGTGATTCTATAATACTACCTTTGAAGAGTTGACGATGGGTAAAACACTTACAGAGTTCACTCAATACCTTGTCTTCGCTAGTCATCCATACCTTGATAGCAGATAAAAGATCAGAATCGTCAAGCAGTGAGTAGTTAATTAAGAATGTTTTTAGGCTATCAGGCGATAGGCGAGAAGACGAAAGGAAATATGCCAAAGAAGGCGAACAGAAAAGTGAACATCCTTGTGCAACTAGATATTTAGCGCGTTTGAGAATTTTAATAAGTACCTGCTCCGCAGCTACACTGGTATGATGAAGATAAACCTGCCAATACATCAAACGACGAGCCACTAGGAACTTCTCAACCGAATATATACCTTTAGCTTCTACTACAAGACGACCATCTTTAACATTCATCATTTTAAGAATACGCGCCGAAGCTACACTACCCTCGGTAACACCACAAAAGAATGAATCACGACACAGATAGTCTAGTCTATCCACATCCAATTGCGAAGATATCAATTGATGAAGAAAATGTTTTGGATACTTATCCTGGAAAATATCAATAGCCATTGTAAGTATCTCCAAACCATCATTAACAGCTGAAGTCCTAAATTCCTCTTTTATTTCTTCCATCATCATCAGACTAATATCCTCATGCGACATACCCGATGGCAACATACCTGCTTCTTCAAAAACATGAGAGAAAGGTCCGTGTCCTACATCGTGCATAAGAATAGCTGCCATAGCTGCTGTAGCCTCTTTTTCAGTAATATCAACTCCTTTTTCACAAAGTGAAGTGATAGCCTCATGCATAAGATGCATAGCACCCAAGGAATGTAAAAAACGACTATGCATAGCACCAGGATAAACAAAAAAACTAAGTCCTAACTGGCGAATACGATTAAGACGCTGCATATAAGGATGCTGAAGAATGGTAAAAAGCACACCATCTGGTATATTGAGAAATCCAAAAACTGGATCGTTGATTATCTTACTAGTCATATTTAAACTGAAAACTGAAAGGTAAAAACTGAAAAGTATTTATTTAAAGGAGAAATATTTTTGTCCGAAGAAACTAATAACTACTGTGATTATGGTAATAATCATCTTGGATGGCGTAGGATAAATACCCAATACATCTACACAAAGTTTGAGACCTAAATAGTTAACCAGCAAATTAAAAACAACTATCAATATGTACCTGAATAATTGCTTATATCCACGCAGAGATGATTGCGTAAAAGTTATATTACGATTAAGCCAAAAACCAGTAAAAAGCGTGATTGGAAATACAATCAAAAAAGTGAGGATATGAGGAGTGAGGCAGAGTTGAGAGTTAAAAGGCAAGGAAATATAAACCAACTCGTGCCCAATAACAAAATTATACAACAAGAAATATAGTACCCAATCTAGCACCATATTACCACCTCCGCATACCGCATAACAAAACAGCTGCTGAGGTATATATTTACTAAAAGGTCGATAGAAAAAATCGATGATTTTAGTAATTATTTGCGATATTGTTTGCATTTCTCAAAAAAAAGCAGTATCTTTGCGCTCTAATTTGTTTTCGGCTGCAAAATTACTAAAAAATTACGATTTGACAAAATATTTTGTTGCTAAAGCAATTATTAACTGTTAATTATCAATTATTAATTGTCATTATGGACGACTATCATCAGCAAAATGCAACAAGTAAGAGCCAAGAAATTTCTGGGTCAGCATTTCTTGAAGGACCTGAGTGTCGCCCAACGAATAGCTGAAACCATCACAGAGGGTCGTGTCTTAGAGATAGGACCTGGTATGGGTGTGCTAACACAATTTCTCCTTAAAAATCCTAATTTGCAGACTACCGCTATCGAAATAGATAGGGAGAGTGTGGTGTATCTGAAAGAGTGGTACCCTGAACTGCATTTGATAGAAGGCGACTTTCTTAAATTGGATTTAAATATTATCTATCCCGAAGGAGAATTCTGTGTGATAGGCAATTATCCATATAATATTAGTAGTCAAATTTTCTTCAAAGTACTAGACCATAAAGATAGAATACCTGTATGTTCAGGTATGATTCAGAAGGAAGTGGCCGAGCGTATTGCTAGCAAACCAGGCAAAAAAGCGTACGGAATATTGAGCGTACTACTACAAGCATATTATGACATAGAATACTTATTTACTGTTGACGAGCATGTATTTAACCCTCCGCCGAAAGTAAAATCGGCAGTTATTCGTATGACTCGCAATAACCGCCAAGGATTAGGCTGCGACGAGGCATTGTTTAAGAATGTGGTGAAGACAGCATTCAACCAACGCCGAAAGCAAATGCGCAATTCGTTGATGGTATTAGTAGGAAAAGAAAATCCTATACTGAATGATCATATTTTTACGAAGCGCCCCGAACAATTGA
>JAEIGA010009808.1_pt1 | contig 14507 bp, 13 predicted proteins | sample 9270691 | NCBI WGS metagenome assembly JAEIGA01 (sample SAMN17057246, study PRJNA624740) | gut metagenome | biome: biome; isolation source: fecal sample | host: Bos grunniens | place: China: Xizang | collected 2019 | reverse complement strand
CATATTTGCGCGTTGAATTACTTTTTTACTTAATCCTAATGATCCACCAATTACAAATACAATTGATGAACTTTCATAAGTCATAATTCTTTCTAACTGTTCTGCTATTTGTTCACTTGAATAAGTTTTACCAGCTAAGTCAAGTAAAACAACATAATCTTTATCTTTAATTTTAGATAGAATTTTGTCCCCTTCAGTATCCTTGATTTGTTCATCTATTTTATCTGAATGAATATTTGGAATAGGTTCATCACTTACTTCAATAATTTCTATTTTGGTATAAGCACCTAATCTTTTTTTATATTCATCAATACAAGCTTGTAAAGGTTTTTCTTTTATTTTCCCTACACATACTAATTTAATCATAATTTCCACCTTGAATAATTTCAAATTGTCCTGCTGCTTGAAGTATAAAATCATAAGATTCTAAACTATTATTTACTACTGAATAAGCTAACTCTTTTGTATTTGCTTCTTCACTAATATGAGCTAAGACAACATGTTTAGTACGACTTGAAATACATTTTTTTAGATGACGAGCACAATCTTCATTGCATAAGTGTCCATTTGCACTACGTATTCTGCTTTTTACGTATTCTGGTCGTTTTGACTGAATTAACATTTTTAAATCATGATTACATTCAAAAATATAATAGTCAGCATCTTGTATTTTTTCATAATACTGTTCTTTTAGATACCCAGTATCTGTAATATATACAAGTTTTTCTTTTTCATCTTGGATAATATATCCTAGACATTTATGATCATGAGAAAGACGAATGCTTTGTATTCTTAGTGAATTTATTTGAAAGCATTCATCTTCTTGAATGACGATTTGAAAATCAACTTCTAATGGTTCTTCTGCATAGATTGGTAAATGTCTAAATAATTTTAAACATGAAATATGATCACTATGTGTATGCGTTACTAATAAAGCATCTAATGAATTCATATCACAATTAATTTTATTAAAACATTCTTTTAAATACTTTTGAGTACTACCACAATCAATGACAATCTTAGTGTCATGATTTTCTATTAAACAGCAGTTTCCTTTAGAACCTGATGCTAATAACGAGAACTTCATAAGCTATCCTATGTAATCCCATGGATATACTCTACAACTTGAAGATCTACATCCTTTTCTAATTTCAAAGTGAATGTGTGGTCCTGTTGCTCTACCAGTCATACCGATTTGTCCAATTACTTCACCTTTTTTAACTGTTGTACCTACGTTGAAGAAACATGGTTTATTAAAGTGTCCATAATATGTCCAGAATCCATTGTTGTGATTAATAACTGCGTAGTATCCTGTATATGCAGTATAACCTGCAGATTCAATCGTACCTCTATCTGCAGCTAATGCTGGACCATAACGATTGTAAGTGTCAATAACATCTAACGCACGATGTCCTGCATAACAATACCAACCACATGTAATTTTAGAGTTATTTGTTGGTAAACGGAAACGACCTGATCCAATATTTGGAATAACTTTAGTACCAACAACAATAATTTCTTGTTGAGGAGCACTTGTTTGTAAACGAGAAACTTCTTTTGTCTTTTTTTCAACTAAATCTCCGTTTACATAAGTTTCTTGATATTGAACTTTTGCACTACCTTCTTTATATTTTTGTTTTGTAACTCTTTGGCCTTCACGCATTGTGTTGTCATAGATGTATTTTGTATCTTCTGGATAAATTTTTTCTGTTTTTACACGGATTTTAGTTACTTCAACACTAATTGGTGAATCAATTTTAGTTACATTTAATTCATCTCCTACTTGAAGTAATTGTGTTTCACTCTTTAACTTTTCTGAGTTGATTGATAATAAATTCATTACTGAAACACCATTTTTCCATGCTACCCCTTCAATCATGTCTCCTTCTTCGACAACATAATAATCAGGCTCATATGAATAACCAAAACTTAACCATGTAATACATTCATCATATGATTTTAAAATCATATCAATCGGAACTAATTCATTTGAAATTTGAGCTGTATCTAAATACTTATAAGCGATATCTTTCGCATTATCTTTTGAAAATGCTGTTGCTTGCGCAGTATCTAATTTATTTTTTGTATCTTGAGGATTAATTCCTTTATTTTCTAAATAGTTTAATACAAAGTCTTCTTTTGCTTTAATAAAATCTTCACTATTTTTCACATAACAAATTGTTCCATTAGAGAATTCAATTTTATATCCTTTTATAGAGAATAGGTTATTTTCTTCAAGATATGTAAAGATTGCTTCATCTTTATCTTCTATGTGTAAAGATGATAAAGATGTACTCATATGTATATCTCCTCCTAAACCAATTTCAGATCCAGGAAAATCAGTAACATATTTTTCTTGATAAATACGATTTAAAAACTCCTCATATTCATCAATATCATGAACAATACCTAATAGTTGATCTTTATAATAAATAGATAAGATTTCTTTTTCTTCCCCTCCTTGTACATATTGTTGATCAATAATTCCTTCTGTTGTTAATGGATTTGATTCAATATTATACGTTTTATCCCCAGGTGTTAGAAACGTTAGAACTGCTGCACTTACAACAAGTCCAACTACCCATACTATTTTTTTATGCACATTTATCAACTCCTTTATTTTTCTGGGTTAAAGAATGCATTGATATTCTTCGCAAACATTAATTGAATACGACGTGTCGCACCATTACGGTGTTTAGCGATATCAACATCTACTGCATCTATAGAATTTTCATTGTTTGGATCTTCTTCTTTCTTTTGATAGCTTTCACGATATAAGAACATAACAATATCGGCATCCTGTTCGATAGAACCAGATTCACGTAAATCTGATAATAATGGGTGCTTATCTTGTCTTGTTTCTACACCACGAGATAATTGTGATAAAGCAATAACAGGAACATCTAATTCTCTTGCTAATGCTTTTAATGAACGAGAAATTTCACTTACTTCTTGTTGACGATTATCTCCGCTAGAACGTGAAGAAGATGTAATTAATTGTAAGTAGTCGATTACTACTAAATCTAAACCATGTTCAGATTTAAGTTTACGACATTTTGAGAAAATATCCCCCATTTTAATAACTGCACTATCATCCATAAAGATTTTTGTTTTCTTTATTTCATTACATGCATCTTGAATTTTATTCATTTCATCGTTAGTTAAGAAACCACTACGAATTTTATCCCCAAATACTTCACTTTTTGCACTTAATATACGACGCATTAATTGTTCACAAGGCATTTCCAGAGAGAAGATAGCTACAGCCCCACTATTTCTCAAACTAGTTTGTAAAGCCACGTTTAATGCGAAAGCAGTCTTTCCTACAGAAGGACGAGCCGCTAAAATAATTAAGTCTCCACGTTGGAATCCATTTGTTGTCGCATCTAAATCGATATAACCAGTTTTAATACCAGTAATCTTTTCTTTACTAGAGCGTAACATTTGGATTCTATCCATTACATTTTTTAAAACTTCTCCACTGCTCTTAAAATCAGTAGTTCTTCTTTGACGAGTTACATCAAGAATTTGTCTTTCTGCTTCGTCCATAAGTTCATCTAATGGTTTTATATTATCGAAACTTTCAGCTTCAATTTTTTGAGCAGTTTCAATCAACTTACGAATTTGTGCACGAGATTTAATAACTTCAATATAAGTTGAAGCATTTGCACTACTAATTGCACTATCAGTAAGTTTTAAAATATAATCTGCACCACCTACTAAATTCAATTGGTTAGTATCTGTTAATCTTGTAATCAAACCAATTGGTTCAACAGGTTGTCCTTGATCCATTAAATAAGTCATGGCACGGAAAAGACGCTGATGATTTTCATTAAAGAAATCTTCAGCTAATAAATCATAATCTTTCACATCTCCTACAACTTTAGGATAAACAAGCATACCACCTAGTATGGCTTGTTCAGCTTCTAAAGAAGAAGGAAGTGCACGAGTATTTTGTGCCATAAACCCTCCTATAGTTCACTTACATGAACGTTAATTTTTCCAATTACTTTATTACGATATAAGTCAACTTTTACAAATGTTGTTCCTAATCCGCTTACTGCATCTTCCATTAAAAGTTTTCTCTTATCGATTTTAATATCATGTTTCTTTAATAATTCCTCACAAATTTGTTTTGAAGAAATTGTTCCAAAAACACGTCCACCAGCTCCTGCTTTTAATTTAAACTCAAGAATAATAGTTTCTAATTTAGCTTTTAATTCAATCGCTTTTGCTTCTAAAGCTGCTTCATTTGCAGCTTGTTCTGCTTTTTGTTCCGCTAAAATTTCTTGACTTCTTTCAGTTGCAGCAACTGCTAATTTATTTTTAATTAAAAAGTTGCGAGCATATCCATCACTTACTTCAAGCATTTGCCCTTTTTTTCCAACTTTTTTTACGTCACTAAGCAATATTACTTTCATGATTTTCTTCCTCCTCTTTCATTTTAGAAATAGTAGAAATCAATTCTTCTTCAATTGCCTCTACTGTAGTATTTTCTCTTAATAAAGCCGCTGCGGTAAAGTGTCCTCCACCATTCATCGCTTCCATAATTTTTTGTACATTGACATTTCCTTTTGAACGCGCTGAAATCGCAACTTTATTTTCTCCAGTATAACCGATAACAAAACTTGCTTCAATTCCTTTTACATGAAGCATGTCATCCGCACATTTGCTCATATTAGTACGAGTTACAAACTCTTTTCGAATTACAGGAGCAATCATCATGTTATCAAAGATAACTTTTTCATAACGCATAATTGCACTCTTTTCTTCGAATTCTTTAATATCTTCTTTAATTAAATCTTCAGCTTCATTTGGATCCACACCGAATGCTCTTAATGCAGCACAAGCTTCAAATGTTCTAGATCCAGTACGAGCTTTAAATCTATTTGTATCAATTAAAATACCTAAATAAGCAATTGTTGCTTCTTTTTCACTAATGTTAACCTTATGAGATAAATAAGGTATAAATTCACTTACTAATTCACATACAGAACTTGCTGATGTTTCTGTATAAATAAATAATGGTTTATCAATACATTTATCACTTCTTCTGTGGTGATCAATTAAAATTACTTTATTTGCTTTTTCTAATGTAACAGGTGCATTACAATGATCAGGATTATGGAAATCTGCCGCAATCACTAAATCATCTCTTTTAATCATTTTAGCTGCATCTGCATCACTAATGAATCGATGACGACTATTGAACTCATCCGCAAATAATTTCATTGCTTCTAAACATTGTGGTTCAATACCACCACTCTCAGATACGATATAAACATTTTTGTCATATCCTTGTGCAATTCTACTTAATAATAAATTAGACCCCATACAGTCAAAGTCCATATTTTTATGACCTACAATGAAAACATTTTTAGTTTCTTTTAATGCATCATAAATTGCTTTAGCCATTACACGTACACGAACACGTGATTTCTTTTCTGCGGCTTCACTATTACCACCGTAGAATTTCACATCTTCATCATTGAAACGAACTGCTACTTGGTCTCCACCACGGTTTTGAATTAATTCCATTAATTCAAATAATTCTTCATCTAACTCTGCAATCGTTTTAATTCCATGAGTAATTGCCATAGATAAAGTAATATTTAATCCCATGTTTTCACTATTTGTACGAATTGTATTTAAAATAGAGAATTTCTCTTTTTTAATTTCAGAAAATATTTCTTCATTTAAAATAATATAGAATCGATCACTTTTTAAACGACGAATAGCAATCCCATGACTTTTAGCCCAATCAATAACTGGTTGTCTTAAATTCACATTCATTTGAGAGTTGATAGTTTCATCTTCATATAAACTTACTTCTGTATAGTTATCTAATTGAATTAATCCTAAAACAGTTCTAGTTCTATCGTATAAAGTTTTAACTGTTTCATAATTACTAATATCTTTCACAAATAACGTCGTTGAATCTTCTTTTTGAGTAATCTCATACCAAAAACCATTATGTTCGATAATTACTTCATCTACATCTCCAACAAATAATTCATTGATTTTTGGATGCCAAGTACTAATTTTCTTTCCAATGATATCTAATCCTCTTTCAGCTAAAAATTCATTGTGCCATTTCACAACTAGATTCTCATCGTATACAACAATTCCAACTTGTCCGAATGAAAGCGCATCTGTCGCATCCATTCCTAATACTCTTGATATATATTCATCATTACTTTTCTTTTCTCTATCATAACGAACAATAGTCCATGAAACTAAAATCACATTAAATAGAATTACTAAAAACATCATAATAACAAATAATATATCAATGCCTAAAACAAGTAATAAACCTAAGATTACTAATTCACTCGCTAATAAGATTGCAAGTTGTAATTTAAAGTTTTCTAGTTTTTCCATAAGATCCCTTCTTTCGAATTTTCCCATCTAATAAACCATCATATATTCCTAGCATCATAATAAATGGCCAGAAAATTGGTAGTATTAACATCAGTAATTTCATACGTCGACTTAATTGTGCAACGTAACCTAATACTATCATACCATAAACGAAGTTTATCATAAACAAAGTTAGATAGAAAAAAGCGATAATATATTCAATTAGGTCAGATAATTCTATAAAATTTAAAGCTAAAACTAGAATTAAAGATATAATTCCTCCTATAGCTAATGATTTAGGATAAGTAAACGTAGATATATTAATTACTATTTTTTCTTTCTTTATTCTTAATTTCATAAAAATAAGATGTGAAATCAACAAGATACAAAGACTTTCTAATACTACAAGCATTAAGAATGAAGAAATATCTATTACATTAAATAATGTTTTCGCATCAATTAAGAATACTAATTTAAATCCAAAGAAATTAATATTTTCTAAAATACTTATAATTTCATTTCTGGTAGCTATTAAATCATAACCAAAGAAACCTGCAAATATATACATTGTGCATAAATAACTTATAAATGTAACTACAATTGTCCAAATTAATATTTTAGAGTACTTCCAATTTTGACGTACTCCTTCACTAAATATAACTCCAATTAACATTGCACAGAATAAATAAAAAACAGTTTGAATACTTCCAATGAAAAATCCAACAACTAATGAACTAAAGGCAACGATATAAGTATATTTTCTATCTGATTGTGCACCATACACGATTAAAGGTAAGCTTAACAACCAAGCAAATTGACTTGAAATCATATTTGCGAATTGTCTATCAATAACTAATATAGCTCCTATAATTGCGACAATCATTGCACCTTCAGTTATTTTTCTAGTTTCTGATTTCATAAAATCCTCCTAATAAAAGAAAACCTCACAGATCGTGAGGTTGTTTCTAATTAATCTGCAACGTAAGGTAATAATGCCATTTGACGAGCACGTTTGATAGCAGTTGCAAGCATACGTTGGTATTTTGCACTTGTACCAGTTACACGTCTTGGGATAATTTTACCGTTAGCACTGATAAATCTTTTTAATAATTCAGTATCTTTGTAATCGATAGTTTCGATTTTGTTTTTAGTAAAGTAACAAACTTTCTTACGTCCCATTCTTTGTTTTTTGAATGCCATTTTATTGCTCTCCTTTCTTACCTAAAATGGTAAATCATCACTTGCGATGTCAAGTGTTCCACTTCCAAAATCACTTTCGTAAGATGCTTGAATATCATTGCGATATACATCTTGTCTAGGTGCTTGTTGGTATGGATTTGATTGTACTTGACCTTCGCGCTTTTGCGCTAAGATTTGTACACTGTCACATACAACTTCTGTAACGTAAACAGTGCGGTCGTTTTGATCTTTATAGCTACGTGTTTGGATTCTACCTTCTACTCCAAGTAAAGCTCCTTGTTTAACGTAATTTGCCATAAAATCAGCACTTTGTCTCCAAGCTACACAGTTAATAAAGTCAGCTTGTTGACCACCTTCTTGGTTTGAAAATCTTCTATTGCAAGCTAATGTAAAGCTAACTACAGAAGCACCAGTTGGTGTTTTTCTTAGTTCAGGGTCTCTTGTAATGCGCCCTGCTAATACGACATTGTTAATCATTTTTGCCTCTTATTTAACAATTAAGAAACGAACAACGTTATTGTTGATACGAGCTAAACGATCGAATTCTTTGATACCTTCATTGTTAGCAGTTACGTCAACTACAACATAGTATCCTTTCTTTTCGTCTTCGATTTCGTATGCGAATTCTTTTAATCCCCATTCGTTAACGTTTTCGATTGTACCGTCGTTGCTAGTGATGATAGCGTGTAAACCGTCCATAACTTCTTGACGTTTTGCATCTTCAAGATTAGCTTTTAAAATGTACATAATTTCGTACTTTTTCATTTGAGTACACCTCCTTGTGGTCTATGGCCCATGAGTAGATGAGCAAGGAGTAAATACAGAGTATCTACTCGCTCAATTAGTATAAACAAAAAAGTCCCAAAAATCAAGGACTTTTTTTAGTTTTTACATAAATTTTTTAGTTTCTTAAATTGTGAAAAAATTATAAATAAAGCAGCTATTAAAAATAGAATCATGAAGCGATACATTGTCGAATAATCACTAATTTCGACTAGTTTTCCAGCTACTACAGGACCTATTAAATAACCAAAATCTGACCCATAATAACATGTCGCACTTGCTGCTCCACTTTTACTTTTATCAACACTTTTTAAACATAATGTTTGAATAATTGGTAGTTCTGCACCATATCCTAATGCAAATAAAATTGATGCAATTAAGAATACAAATAAGTTAGGTGCAATACTAATTAATAATAAAGATAAGATAAAACTAAAGATTGAAGCAATCAATACTTTTTCTTGTCCTATTCTAACTCCTACTTTAGCCAATATTGGTCTTGTAATTACTAATGTAATTGCATTTACCGTAAAGAATAAACCAATATTCTCAATACCTTTACTTTCCGCATATAAAATCAAAAATGAATTTACTGACATATATGCTGTCGCAAAGAAAATTAATAAACAAGCAGGTAATAAAGCTTCTTTCGCAAAGAAACGATTGATATCTAATTTAATATTAATCTTTTTCTTTTCATAAGGTACTTCTACTTTAGATATTAATATTAATGCGATAAATACTATAAGTACACCACATAGGAATGTTTTCTTATAACCAAACCATTCTACTAGTTTTAATGAAATAGCAGGTGATAATGCATTAGCTAGTGCATTTGCTGCTGAGAAATAAGCGATTGCTTGAGTTAATACACTTTTATCAGTAGTTACAGTCACAATTGATAAGAACCCAAGTGTAGAAAACCCTAATGCAATTCCATGAATAAATCTTACAATGATAACTGCATTTACATTATCTGTGAAACTATATCCTATAAATATAAACATAATGAATGCTGTTGATATAAATAAGATTTTCTTTTTATCCCATTGATCAATAAATTGACTAGAAAAAGGACGTGTGAATATACATGATAATGAAAATACACTTGCGGCAAATCCAACAATCGTTGAAGTAGCTCCTAAAGAACTAACGTATTTTGGAATTAAAGAATTCATCATATATTGTCCAAAATCCATTAGAAAATGAGCAATTGTGACATATATAAATGTTTTCGTAAATACTTTCATTATAATAACCCTAATCCATTTAATAATGTAATCCAAAATAACATACTGAATATCGATAATACTGTTGTCACTAACACAGATTGCGCTGCAAACTCTTCATCACAATTCATGGCTTGTGCCATGGCATAAGATCCAACTGCAACAGGAGAGCCATAAAGAGCTAATAAGCTAAACAATTCCACTTGTCGATATCCCATCATAACTGCAATCAACAAGAAAACCATCGGAACAAAAATCAATCGCATAAAAGTAGTAATAATTAGAGGTACTTTATTCTTCGCAACTGATTGAATTTCAAATGTTCCACCTAATATAATTAAGGCTAATGGTGTTGCTGATTTAGCTACATCATTAATAGAATTTTTTATAAAAGTAGGTAATTCTATTCCACTCAATAATATAAATAAACCAATAAATGTACCAATCAACATTGGATTTTTAATCATCCCTTTAAATAAAGATTTTATATCAACATGATCCATACTATGATATTGAAGAATAATAACAGCAAGCATATTAAATAAAGGAACACAAAAAGCAATTAACATTGTTGTTACTGCAACATTATCTGCTCCATACATATTACTTACAATAACTAAACCAAATAATACATAATTACTACGATATGTTGATTGAATAATAACACCTGCTCTTTTTTTATCCGAAACGAAGCGATGAGTAATTACCCAAGCTATTATGACAGTTAAAATGATTGTTGAAACTGAATAAATAATCAATTTAGGTTGAAATGCAATCGATAAATCAGTTTCCATTACATTTTTCATTAATACAGTAGGAACCATAATATTATAAACAAGCTTATTTAATTGTTTAAATGATTCTTTACTTACGATTTTCTTTTCCTTTGCCCAGTAACCAAGAGTAATTAAGAATACTAATGGTGCTACTACATTTAAGGCAACAATAAAATTATCCATTATTTATCTTCTTTCTTTAATAAATCTTTACCGTAATACTTAAAGATTTCATCTTTCATATTTTGTGGAATTTCTTTCTTCACAGGAATCATATAAGCATTTGCAAGATCTTCTACTACTTTACAAATATATTCAGTATCTTCACCTAAAATTCTTTCAGAAATGTGTTCAATAACATCTACACGAGAGTGAATTGCTCCAGTTCCAGGAGCTGCCCAACGAGCAAATGAAACTGCAGGAATACCAGCATCAGCAAATGGAGTTGAATCAGATGAATAAACACCTTGTTTAACTCCTAATGGGAATCCAACCATTTTTGAATGATATTCTAAATAGTGAACAAATGCTTCTTCACTTGTACATACTGCGTGTCTTGAACCCATTGTATTTCCAATCATATCGATATTAATGCATAATTTAATATTATCTAATTCATCTTTGTGATCTCTAACATATGCTTTAGATCCTAATAATCCTCTTTCTTCACTACCACACCATACAAAACGTAATGAATGTTTTAATTTTTTATCTTTTAATTCATTTGCGATAGCGAAAATACCAACACTACCAGTTGCATTATCATAAGCTCCTTTAGAATAAGGAACAGAATCATAGTGAGCTGTTAATACGATAACATCATCACATTCACCTTTAATATCGCATACTAAGTTATGAGACATACTAGTAGAAACAGTTTGTTTAGTAACAATTCTAACTTTAGTAGCTTTCTTATCTACCATTTCCATTGCATCTTCAACTCTCATATTAACACCAGGTAATACTCCAAATTCGTGTAATGGTTTTCTAAGTTCTCTAGGATCTAAATCATTTTCTTCCATATCAATATTACCATTGAATGTAATAAATCCTTTAGCTCCACTTTCCGCAATAGCTTTATACACTCTCATTCCTAAGTATCCATTTACTAATGCAACTTTATCTTTTACTTCTCTTCTTAATACATCATTATCCATTTCGAAGTAACATAATTCACATTCTAATTCTCCATCTGCACAATCAGAATATGCAGTTGCTTCATATGTTTTTTGATATGGTTCTAATACTTCAAGTACCACTTCATGAACATCAGTTTTTACTACTTCAAATTCTTCAATCGTACTTTCTAAACCAATTGTTTTTAATTCATCTTGAATAATCTTGCAAGCTTTTAATTCTTCTTCAGTTCCACCGATTCTTTCAAAATATAATTTTTCTAATAATTCATATTCTTTTCTTACATCCATAAAACTATCCTCCAATAATTAATCTTATTTATAATTATACACCAAATATATTTAATTGTAATAGAATATAAAGAAAAAAAGACGCTTACGCGTCTTAAGGAAAGTTATATTATCCCTCACTAATAGTATGGTTACTATTCGTTTCTTAATTCAATTAACATATCTCTTAATTCTGCAGCTCTTTCGAAATCTAATGCTTTGGCAGCTGCTTTCATTTCTTTTTCTAATTGAGATAATAGTTTTTCTTTTTCTTTTTTAGACATTTTATTTTTCTTTTTAAGATATTTAGATGTCATTTCTTGAGTTTCTTTAGAATGCATTACTTCTTGTACATCTTTAATAATTGTTTTAGGAGTAATATTATGTATTCTATTATGTTCTTCTTGGATTGATCTTCTACGATTAGTTTCTTCAATTGCTTTTCTCATGCTTTCAGTCATCGTATCTGCATACATAATAACTTTACCTTGGGCATTTCTTGCAGCACGACCAATAATTTGAATTAATGATCTTTCACTTCTTAAGAATCCTTCTTTATCTGCATCTAGAATTGCAATTAATGATACCTCTGGAATATCTAGCCCTTCTCTTAATAAGTTAATTCCTATTAATACATCATATTTACCTAAACGTAAATCTCGAATGATTTCACTTCGTTCTATTGTTTTTACTTCATGATGTAACCAAGCTACTTTTAAATCTAATTGTTTTAAGTAGTTTGTAAGCTCTTCTGCCATTCTTACTGTTAATGCAGTAATTAATACTCTTTCATTCTTTTTAATTCTTTCATGTATTTCACTTACTAAATCATCTATTTGATGTTTAGTAGGTCTTACTTCAACATGAGGATCTAATAATCCAGTAGGACGAATGATTTGTTCGACTACTTCATGATTTGTTTTTTCTAATTCATAATCACCTGGAGTAGCTGATACATAGATAACTTGATTCACTTTACCTTCAAACTCTTCAAAGCGCATAGGACGGTTATCTAGGGCACTAGGAAGCCTAAAACCATAGTTCACAAGTGTTTCCTTTCGCGCTCTATCTCCGTTATACATACCCCTTATTTGAGGTAATGAGACGTGACTTTCATCTACAATTAATAAGAAATCTTCAGGGAAATAATCTAATAAAGTATAAGGTCTTTCATTAGGTTTTCTTCCATCAATATGACGTGAATAGTTTTCAATACCAGGGCAGAAACCAAATTCACGTAAAGATTCAACATCATGACGAGTTCTTTGTTCCAAACGTTCTTTTTCTAATAATTTACCTTGTTTTTCAAACACATCTAATCTATCTTCTAATTCTTCTTCAATTGTTTCACAAGCACGTAAAATAATATCTTTTTCAGTAGCATAACCACTTGCAGGATATACAACATATACACTATAAGCATTTAATACTTTACCTGTTAATGGTTCTACTTCACATATACGTTCAATTTCATCATCAAATAATTCAATTCTTAAAATGAAACTATCTGTATGACCAGGAGCTATTTCAATAATATCTCCTCTTACTCTAAAACTAGCTCTTTCTAAATCAATATCATTACGATGATATTGACGATCTACTAAATTCTTTAATAATTGTTTACGATCAATAATTTCTCCAACGCGAATCGTAAAGAACATATCACGATATTGATCAGGATTACTAGCGCCATAAATACAAGCAACAGAAGCAACAATAATTGTATCTCTTCTTTCTAATACACTATTTGTGGCTGCCATACGTAACATATCTAATTCTTGATTTGTTGTAGCTGTCTTATCAATATATAAATCAGTACTTGGAAGATATGCTTCAGGTTGATAATAATCAAAGTTAGAAACAAAATATTCTACACGATTATTAGGAAAAAACTCTTTTAATTCCGCATATAATTGACCAGCTAAAGTCTTATTATGTGCAAAAACTAAAGTAGGTTTATTTACTGCTTGAATTACATTGCTAACAGTAAATGTTTTACCAGTACCAGTTGCTCCTAATAATACTTGACTCTTTTTACCTTCTTTAATACCTTGAACCAATTTCTCAATTGCTTGAGGTTGATCTCCTTGAGGTTTATATTTAGATTGTAAATCAAATTTCATAAAATCCTCCTTCAAAAGAAGGCATAGAAAAACTATGCCTACTTAATTTCTTCGAATGCTTTAATCATTTGAATATCAAATGAATCAACAATATAGTAAGTATAAATTACCTTAGACAATACAACTGTTAATACTTGCTCATCTAATTCATTTGTAACTTCTAATCCATAATCTTTTTCAAAAGCTTGTAAAGCTTTTAATGTATCCATAGAGAAATAACCATCTACTCTATCAACATCATAACCTAAATGTTCTAAATAAATTTGTAATACTCTACATGCTTCAGATACACTATCTACTCCTACACTACCAAAATCAACAGGAGTTCCTGTTAATAAAGCTTTTGGTGTTTCAACTAAAATATCCGGAGTAATACCAACACCATTAATTGAATTTCCTTTTGGTGATAACCAAATAGCTTTTGTATATTTAATCATACTTCCATCAGTAAATGGTAAAGTTGTTTGAATAGTCCCTTTCCCATAAGACTTATCACCAATAACAACTACATTATCTAATAATTCAGACATAGCAATTGTTAATACTTCTGCAGCACTTGCAGTATTACCATCAATTAATATTTCAATCTTATTAAATGTATGTTGATCAATTGATTTTGTAGTTTTATAT
>JAEIGA010009807.1_pt1 | contig 14508 bp, 14 predicted proteins | sample 9270691 | NCBI WGS metagenome assembly JAEIGA01 (sample SAMN17057246, study PRJNA624740) | gut metagenome | biome: biome; isolation source: fecal sample | host: Bos grunniens | place: China: Xizang | collected 2019 | reverse complement strand
TTATAAAACCGTAAACCTTGATCCGAAAACAGGAAAAGAACTTATTCTTACGGATGTTATGTCGAGCATAAAGGGACTTCCTGATATTCTTGAAACGGAAATCTCCAATAAATACGACTACATTGCTTTTGATGATGATCAGTTATGGGAAATATTCAAGGGATATTCCGCTGATGATTATAAGTGGACTATTGATTATCAGGGAATCACATTTTGGTTTAGTCCGTATGATATTGCAGCATACACAGTTGGTCCACTTTCTGTAAAGCTATATTTTGATGATAATCCTAACATAATCAGAGACGAATATAAAACTGCACCGTCAAAAAGCTTTGGCATAATGCTTCCAAAGGGTAACAAAATCGACTTTGATTTAGATTTAACAGACAATAAAAAAGATTGTATTGAAATCGAAACAAAGGCAGATGATTATGGTTCATACAACATACTTTCGGTTACTGTGAACGGAAAAACTGTTATAGACGAGAAAAATTACGCTTATGATTTTGATGTTTATTTAGCGCACATCGGTAATAAAAATTATATCTATTCCGATTCGTGGAGTGATAACGCCTATCATATGTTCAACACTTGGGATATAAACGGAGCATCCCCTGAAATTGTGCAAGAACTCTATAACACAAAGCTCAGTGATGAGTATATTGAAGAAGGTGCAGATGACGGAACGGTTTATAGCGTGGCATTTAATAATCCTGCATCCTTTAAAATGGAAAAGCGTATTGAAATTATGGGTACAAGAGAAATTTGGGCGAACTTTAAGATAAACGAAACGGATGGAACACCTCAGATAACAGACGATGACTACACTTTTAATGAAGGACACGAGGTGGTGTTGAAAATTCCGATGATGGCTCAAGTTGTTCCTGATATGGATAAGCACGAACTTGGAGAAGGAATGCATCTTACTCCGGCTTGGACAGATGGCGAAACTTATGTAGATTTAATGACCGAGGATGGTTGGACGGTGAGAATGGAAATTGACATATCCGATTTTCCAAGAACCGTAAACGGCATTCCCGAAGATGAATGCTTTGAAGAATTATTGTATGCGGGGTGATAAGATGAGGACGGTGAAAAACATTATGAAACTTGCGGCTATATTAACCGTTATAGCAAGCCTTTTCGGGTGCTCTGCTCCAAAGCTAAATGTGGATGACGGTCCCGGTATGGCGTATCACGATGCTGATTACCGAACGGAATATGCCAACGTATTTGAATTTGACAATTATGAAGGGCAGCCGCATTTTGCAGTAGCATTTTTAGGGTATGGTGACAGAATGGAGTTTAGAAACAACTATATAAAGGGTGTTTTTGAAAGTCTTTCTGATGAAGCTATTAGCAAAATACAGCATTTTGATTTCGAGGGTGATGAATGGTATTTAGTCATACCGAGATACAAAGATGCTGTGGAAATAATTAGCCTTGATACCGATGAAAAGCATACTGTTTACCAAGGTGAAGCATTTACCGTAAAATGTAATCTTTCGGATTTACACCCGAATATTGAGATTACAACGGCGAGAAACTTAGGTGCATACAAGTTTTCACCGCAGATGGGTGGAGACGGAAGACTTGTCACAAATACAGATATACACGATATAACAGATTATTCAGTAATGGATGAAAACTTATATATTCAGGAAGGAGAATAAATTATGGGATTATTAAAAGCAGGTATTGGAGCATTATCAGGAGTTTTGGCGGACTCTTGGCGTGACTATTTTTACTGTGAAAGTTTAGACGCAGACACACTCTGCGTAAAAGGTGAAAAAAGAACCGGAGGTCGCTCCTCTAACAAAAAAGGAACTGACAATATCATTTCAAACGGCTCTATTATCAATGTAAACGACGGACAATGTATGATGATTGTTGAATCAGGCAAAGTAGTTGAAATCTGTGCCGAACCCGGTGAATTTGTATATGATACGGGTACAGAACCGAGCATTTTCTACGGCAATCTTGGTGAAAACATCAAAAAGAGTTTTTCGGAAATTGGCAAGCGTTTTACCTTTGGTGGTGAGCCTGCAAAAGACCAAAGAGTTTATTACTTCAATACGAAAGAAATTATGGGAAACAAGTATGGAACTCCGTCACCAATCCCTTTTAGAATTATGGATCAGGCAATCGGTTTTCCGCTTGATATTAAAATCCGTTGTCATGGCGAATATTCTTACAGAATTACAAACCCGATGCTTTTCTATACCAATGTATGTGCAAATGTAGAAGACGATTTTACAAGAGATGAAATTGACAGTCAGTTAAAATCTGAATTACTTACTGCACTTCAACCTGCAATGTTCAAGATTTCGCAGAACAATATTTATTATGGTGCAATCCCTGCATACACAATGCAGCTTGCAGATGAATTAAATGAACTTTTATCTTCAAAATGGCGTGACAGACGCGGTGTTGAAATCGTAGAGTTCGGCGTATCTTCTGTTAATGCAACCGAAGAGGACGAAGCAAGAATTACAGAGTATCAGCGCAGCGCTGCTATGGGTAGAGATGACAATATGATGAGAGGTCATCTTGCAGGTGCAACAGCTCAGGCTATGAATACTGCAGCAGCAAATGAAAACGGCGCTATGGCAGGCTTTATGGGAATGGGTATGGCAGGCAACATGATGGGCAATATGACGGGATTTGTAGGTGGCGGTGGACAAAATCAGCCTACAATGCAGAATCAAGCAGTCAATGTTGGCACAACCACTTGGAAGTGCGAATGCGGGACAGATAATACCGGAAAGTTCTGTCAGAATTGCGGAAAGCAAAAGCCCGAAGCTAATGGTTGGACTTGTACTTGCGGCACAGTAAATCAGGGTAATTTCTGTCAGAATTGTGGCAGTAAAAGACCGGAAGGTGCTCCGCTTTATAAATGTGATAAATGCGGATGGACACCTGAAGATCCTATGAACCCACCAAAATTCTGTCCTGAGTGCGGAGATATTTTTGACGAAAGCGATAAGCAATAATATTGGAGGTGCCATTATGAACTATATTGGTAAATGGCGATTTCATTCTATCGGCGTAATAAATGAGTCAGGCGAACTTACATATTTGAATGCAGAGGAATATCTTAATTCTCCAATGCCTTATATTGACGAAACAGATGAAGATGCAGTTGCCGATGAAATGCGTGAAAGAAAGCAAATTACAAGTTCGTTGATTGAGATTTGCGATAACGGAAAACTCTTGATGCTTATTCCTATTCCAAAAGAAGAATATGAAAGTTATATTGCTGAATTGGAGAATAACGGAGAAAAAGAACTTCGCCCCGGAATGATTTGCATGAGATGTTCTGCTTGGGAAGAAAGAAACGGAGAGTTGTGGTTTGATTCCGGTATTGAAGGCGAAGCATTTGGTGAGGCTATGGATACTTGGGCAAAGGCTATTGATGAAAACGGACTATTCACATTTATGACAATGCGATATGAAAAGGAGTGAAAAAGTTATGGGTATTTTTGATTCTTTGAAAAATATAGCTGAAAGCACAATAAAAAGAGAGGCTTCAAAGACGATTGCCAATGCCGTAAATTCTATTGGCAAAGGCAAAAACAGGTCTGAACGCTTTAGCTTTACTGCTATTCCACAAAATTTAAGTGAACTTCAGGCTCTTCCCGAAGCAACACTTGATACCCCTTTCAAAACTGCAGCACTTACTGTACTTGCATTGTGCTTGTATAAAGATAATCCCGACAGCGTTTTAGAAATGCTTGACTTTCTCAAAGGTCCCGAAAGCATAAGTCCTTATGAAAAGCAGTTTTATAAAGATAGACTTTATGAAAAAGAATATATACCATTTTCATATTTTGACGGTGCAACGCCTGACAACGGTTATACTCCATCTCAACCTATGACAATAGCAATATATGAAAATCCGTATTCCTTTGATAATGAAAATTGGGCAACCCTTTGGGTTAAAAGTGGCGGTGCTGACAATATGCGTTCTGTAAAGCTTCGTCAGAAGCCTTCGACCGGGCAATGGTTTTTAAACGATATTCAATGTCTTTCTGAAATCAGACTTCCAAAAGAAGCTGATCCGTGGGCATAGCTATGAATAATAAACTTATTGGATGTTGGGTAAGCGCAGAGCTATCCTTTTGTGCATATAATTTTCTGTCTGACGGAAAGGGATTCTATTCCTTTTTTGATGCAAAAAAAGAATTTACATATACAGATAACGGAGATAGTGTAACAATTCATTTTTCAGGTGATTTGATGTCAAGCACATTCAAATATACTGCCACAGAAGATGTATTGCTTATAGAGGACAGTTTTGGAACTCTTGTAAAGTACAAAAGAAATGAGGAGGGATTACAAGAATGAAAAAATTCTTGAGTGTATTACTAAGTATAATAATGGTTTTGTCATTAGTATCAATGACCGCATTTGCATCAGATGAAATTCTTGTGGTTACAGTGCTTAATATTGATACACCGGTTGATGGTGCAGAATTTGACCGTTTTGCAGATATTCCAAACGGTCAACCATATAAGATTTTCAGTCAGCCTGAATGGTATGATGAAACCGACAAAAGATTTCTTGAGACTGGTGATACTTTTGAAGACGGACATATCTATAGGTAAATGTATGGCTTGAAGCAAATGACGGATATGAATTCAAGTCTACTACTACAACAACAGATGTAAAGGCATCTATAAATGGAAAAACTGCAGAAGCAGGAAAAGCTTATGAATATCAACGATGGGCAATGGTTGTTGTGTCTTATACATTCCCGGCGGTTGAGAAGGCAAAACCGGTTGGCAGAGTTGAAATAGAAATATCCAAACCAAAGGCAGGTGAAACTGTATCCTACGATGCAAAGCTTACGGGTGAGGGTGTTAGACTCATGACTCGTATTCCTGACCTTAAAGATGTATATAAAAATGCTATTAACGGTATAGAATGGGATGACGAAACCTCAAATCATAATATGAAAAAGGGAGAAACCTTTACGGTCGGTCACGAATATGGACTCAGCATATTTATTGAGCCTGAAGCCGGGTACAAACTTGATAATACAAACAAGGATTACTCTGTCACCATAAACGGTTCAAATGCATTACCTATTGACGGATTTGGAGAGGATCGTCGGGGATATTATATCAGTTATGATTGTGTAGGTGAGATTGGTGCTGTAAATTTCAACATTGTCGAACCGGAAGTTGGCTCTACTCCGTTTTTTAAAGGCTATGCGGAAAATGGCAATGTGGATTGGGAGGTAACAGAACTTTCCTATTTTGATAAGAGTACGAGAGAACATCTTGAAGCATACGATACATTTGAAGAAGGACACTATTACGAAATTTATTTCCGTATGCAGGCAAAAGACGGATATGATTTTACCAAAGATGAAAATGGTAATTTTGACCAAAGCAAAATTACCATAAACGGACACACGCCAAGCGACTCAGGCTATTTCTCCAATGTGTGGAGAACAGGTTTTGTTAAAAGCTGTTATGGTCCGCTTAAAAAGAATAGCGAGAATCTTCCGCTCACCCTGCGTGATGATGAACTCGTTAATGATATGGTGCAATCTATCTATCTCTATGATCTTAAAAAGCCAAAAGCAGGAGCAACTCCGGATTATATTACGGTATGGTTTAGTGAATACTATTATCCTGTGATGTCATCTACAGAAGTTGAAAAATGGGGAGTTTGTTGGAAAAACGTAACTGCCGGAAAAGACCTTGCTGTTGAGGACTCTGTTTTTGAGGAAGGTAATGAGTATGAAGCTCATATCAGAGTTACAACAAATTATAAAATGAAATTGGACGGAATCAAAGCATACGTGGATGGGACGGAACCTGACAGAATTATCGATGTAAAAGAGAATGAAGTTACATTGGTCTATAACTTTGGTATGCTCGGCGAGAAGAAATCAGAAACACAAGCCGAACCCGAAAAACCAACTGAAAAAGAACCGGAAAAGGAAACTGAAAAACCAACAGAAACCGTGAAACCTACCGAAACAGAAAAACCGACTCAAACCGAAAAACCTGCTGAAAAACCAACTGAAGCAGAAAAACCGCGGGATACAAAATCCAATCCTTTTGTTGATGTGATAAAGGGGCAGTATTACTATGATGCTGTTTTGTGGGCGGCAGAAAATGGTATCACGGGCGGAACAAGTGCAAACACGTTCTCACCGGATGCAAATTGTTCAAGAGGTCAGGTTGTTACTTTCCTCCACAGAATGATTGGTTCACCCGAGCCTGCGGCAATAACTTTGCCGTTTACGGATGTAAAAACAAGCGACTATTTCTACAAACCCGTAAAATGGGCATACGGCAGTAAAATAACCGGAGGTACAAGTAATACTGCTTTCAGTCCTGATGAAAACTGCTCAAGAGCGCAGGTTGTTACTTTCTTGTGGCGAACAGCAGGTCAACCCGAAGCAAAATCTAACAAGTGCAATTTTACAGATGTTAAGTCTGACAGCTATTACTACAAAGCCGTTTTATGGGCAGTAGAACAAGGAATAACAGGCGGAACAAGTGCTACCACCTTCAGTCCTGATGACTCGTGCACAAGAGGTCAGGTTGTCACTTTCCTTTATCGCTTCATAAATGCCGGGTAAATGCGAGGTGGTAATATGTCACGAATTATAACAAGTATTATCTTACTTATGACAATGGGATTTTGCGGATGCGGATTGTCCCGACGTAATACGGATCATATTGACGGTGGAGTTAAAACATATGACAGCGGAGAGGATTCGCCGAAGGTCATAGAGTCAACAGAAATAATCAGCTTTGAATTTGAAGTTTCACTTTATAACATTGTTGTAGAAGAAGAAAGCGAGCTTGTTGGAAGAAATTATAAGCTAAGCGCTGTTTTAGAAGATGGAGCCGTTAAATCTAAAATCAAATGGCGCGACAGAGCAGGTGCCGGAGAAGAACACGATTTCACAGCAGATACATCATTTATGACAAGCCTTCAGGAACTCGTATCAAAATACAATTTTGCTCAATATAACGGCTATATCAGCAAAGTAAGCGGACTGCCTGATATGTATGGTGCAAAGCTTGATATCAACTATGCGTCGGGCGAAAGCATATATGCTCATGATAATCAGGATTGCTTTATTCCATTTGAAGCAATAGAAGAATTGGTAGAGATTTTTGAAGAAGCAGAAAAAGAATGAAACTATTAGAATCAAGGAGTGAGCCATACTGCTCACTCCTTTTTGCTACGGTACTCAATCATAAAGTGAAATACAGTTATTAGTATTATTACAAAAATCGTTCGACAAAATAACTTGTAACCATACAGAATACCTTATCGTATTCTGTATTTTTTTGTATCTATTTGTATTATTCTTTATTTTTATAAGATAATTGCTCAAAATCAGACGATAAAAACTTTAATTCACATTCCAATCTTCGACAGACTTCTCTATCGAAAAATGGTACAATTCAGCTATATAAGAAGATAACGGTCAGTTTTCTTGTAATGCTGATAAAAACTAAAGAATGGAGTGGGTTTTATGATTTATCTGTTGCATTATAAGTTAATACATAGAATGTTGAAGAAAACCGCTTGGGGTTGTTAAGGACCTCAAGCGGTTTCTTTTTATGCGAAATTTAACGATATTTATTTTTTTTAATCGACTATTGTCAAAATTTGGAAATGAGGTGAATGAAATGGTTATTGATGCTGAAGAGTGTTGCGGACAACCAAAACAAATGAATATTAAAGTTTTTGGCGTGGCAATTTCGCCCGCATTTTAGGTTCAATTCGCTCCTTCAAACGGCGGATTGCCGTGCGGTAGGAGTGAAATATGCTTTATTTAGTCATCCCAATTTATACAAATCACAGAATAACTGCTCATAATAGGACAAGCCATAAGAAGTCATCTGATGACGATTATGGAGGTTACTCATACCGTGCAGCCAGAACATTACTCTTTTATAGGGTGTGTTTTGGCTGTTTTGTTTTCTATGCAGTAATTGAATATCATTGCCGTTCACCACCCGGACGATTAGACTTATCAATTTTTAATTCTAATCGAAAGGAACAGAAAGGTAATGAAAAAAATTATATTGAGAACACAATATCCTTGGTATAAGGGTGATGAATACATAGAGGTAAGTGACGAAATCGCTGAAATTATAGAAGGCTTTGTAAGACAAGAACAAAGTTTTATCAGACAACAAAAGCGTTATCGTGCGATATATTCTCTCGATGAAGAAAATGGCATTGAAAGAAGTATTATTTTTATATCTGAATCTCCTGATGAACTATTTGAGAAGAAACTTACAAACGAAGAACTCTACAAAGCTATCAGTATGCTCCCTGAAATTCAAGCAAGAAGAATATATGCCCATTTTTTTCAGAATATGAGTATGACGAAAATCGGGCGAATTGAAGGCGTAAGTAAAATGGCAATCAGTAAATCAATAGAGTCAGGATTAAAAAAAATTGAAAAAATTTTAAAAAATGGGTTTACAAAAGGCTGATTTTTGTCCTTATTATTAGAAGGGTATTTTTTTGAAAGCTTCTAAAGCGATGACAAATTCATTCTACCTCTTCTAAACTTTCGTACTTTGACAAAGAAAAATTTGCAAGATAACGGCAGATTATTATAGTTAGCAAACGGATACGTTCCGATATACTGAGCCGGACGGCAAATACGCCAAGACGATTAGTGGTTTATTTAGTCCTTCTTTCTTCAACCATTTATCCGAGCGATAAATATTTGCACCGTAAAAAAAGGGTTGCTCCCTTTTGGCGAAGATGGTATGTCGGTATAATGATACTTCTGTTCAGTCATAGTCCGAGCGTTAAAAGCGTCGCAGGCATTGAGAGTAGTTCCGGTGGTGCCGGGAAGGTGAGATTCCTATGAAACGGTTTCGCAAACCGTTGTCCGTTTTGCTTTATTTAATATCAGACAATAACAGATTAACTATGTTGTTTGTCTGCTATTTTGTGATATTAAACAGTATAAGATTACCAAAAAGTGTAAATATTATTTTTGCGAGGTGAATTGCTATGTATGAAAGAAACACATCAACAAATGAAGCTTTGGTTGACATCAGAGATGTTAAGATCAATCCCGATTTACCCATTGAAGAAAAGATTAAATCCTTTGTAGAACAAGTAAGAAATCCATATCATTTTCGTGTTGGAAAAGTTAAAGTGCGTGTGTCTTATGCTGATACAGACAACACCTTAAATGATAGCTTTGCAAGATTGTTGGCTATTATTTGATAATTGTGGAAAAAATTACTATGATTTAATCTGCAAAATTTTTTGGTTTTTTAATTTGAATATGATATAATGTCTATGGACAAAAATCAAAGAAAAAACTCCGGTTGTTTTTGCGGATTATCGCAATATAATAACAGGAGTGGTTTAACATGAATATAAAAAATAATGTATTATTCAAAGTTGCCATCTACCTTCGACTTTCAAAGGAAGATGGTAATTTTTCGTCAAACGGAAAGTTTGAAAGTAACAGTATCAATAGTCAGAGAGAAATCATAATGAACTATTTAAAGGAACATCCTGAAATGGAGATTTATGATGAATATAAAGATGACGGTAAAACCGGAACAAACTTTGAACGAAGTGAGTTCCAAAGAATGTATGACGATATAAAATCAGGGAAAGTAAACTGTATTATCGTAAAAGACCTTTCAAGGTTCGGCAGAGATTATATTGATTGCGGAAGATATATTGAAAAAGAGTTCCCATCAATGAATGTCAGATTTATTGCTATAAATGATGGTTTTGATAACTTCAAGGCACAGAGTACAGATAATATAGTTCTACCTTTTAAGAATCTTATAAACGATTCATATAGCAGAGATATTTCTATAAAAATCAGGAGCAATCTGGAGATTAAAAGAAAGCAAGGCGAGTTTATTTCGAGTTTTGCGGTTTACGGCTACAAAAAGCACCCTGATAACAAGAATCAGCTTATAGTAGATGAATATGCTGCCGAAGTTGTTAAGCTGATTTATAAGCTCAAAATGGACGGTTTAAGTCCACAGAGTATTGCTGACAGATTGAATAATCAAGGCATCCTCTCTCCAATGGAATACAAAAAGAGTAACGGAGAAAAGCTTAAAACAACTTTTAAGAAGAAAAATCATTCTTTATGGAGTCATGTTGCAGTAAGACGAATACTCTCAAATGAAATATATACGGGAGTTATGGTTCAGGGTAAACGAACAACTCATAACTATAAAATCAAAGTTCAAGTTCATAAGAAGTCTGATGATTGGGTTAGAGTTGAAAACACCCACGAAGCAATAATCAGTAAAAAAGAGTTTGAAGATGTAAAACAGTTATTGCTTGAGGATACAAGAGCTTTTTCAGCAAACGAAGCAGTTCATCCATTCTCAGGACGAATCTTCTGTGGTGATTGCGGTGCATCTGCAGTAAGAAAAACAACAAAATCCGGCGATAAGACTTATGTTTATTATGTTTGTTGTGCAAACAAAGAGGATAAAAACATTTGCACTAAACATAGTATCAGAGAAGATTTTCTCAATGAAGCAGTTCTGACAACTATTCAAAAACATATTCTTCTCTTGCTTGATATGAAAACTGCACTATCAAAAGTTGAAGATGTATCTTGGGAACAAGAAGAACTTGAAAAGATTTCTACGAACATTTTCATTCAGGAAGAAATCATAAAGAAGAATAACGAATTAAGAGCAAGTCTTTATGAAGATTTAAAAGACGGCATCATTTCAAAAGAAGATTATGAAACCCTTAAAGTTGGAATGAACGAAAGAATAGCAAACGCAAAGAAAGCTATTGCAGAGCTTAATAAAAGTAAAATCAACATAGAAGCAGGCATTTCCGAGCATCAATGTTGGTTAGAACAATTTGCAAGATTTAAAAATGTGAATTTAATCACACGAGAAGTAATTGTTTCTCTTGTAGAGAAAATATATATCTACGAGGAAAATGAAGTTGAAGTTGTATTTAACTATCGTGATGAATTTAAGGACATTGTTAGTTTCTTGGAAAAACATCAAAACAGATTGAGATTGGAGGTTGGTTAAAATGGCACGTTCCTCAAGAAAGAACGCACAACTATTTGTTTTAAATAATGAGTTCTCTATATATGAAACAGGTGTGTATTGCAGACTTTCTGTTGAGGATAACGGAAAAGCTGACGGAGATTCAATCGAAAATCAAAAGGATTATATAATGGACTACCTGAAAAACAATTCAGAGTTCCATTTTCACGATTTTTATATTGATAACGGATATTCAGGAACTAACTTTGACAGACCTGAGTTTAAAAGGATGTTGGATGATGCACGAAAAGGCAAAATAAATTGTATTATCGTAAAAGACCTTTCAAGACTTGGGCGAAACTATGTTGAAATGGGAGATTTTCTTGAAAAGCTATGTCCGCTTTTAGATATTCGATTTGTTTCAATAAATGACAGATATGACACAGAAGCTTTAGACTCAAACACGGAAATGACTGCTTCTCTGAAAAATGTTATCAATGATATATATGCAAAAGATATTTCTAAAAAGGCATCTTCTGCTCTGAAAACAAAAAGACAGAATGGCGAATATGTTGGTAGCTATGCTCCGTATGGATATTTAAAAGATCCTAAAAACAAGAATCATTTAATTCCTGATGAAGATATTGTACCTATTGTAAATGAAATATTTGAATTGAGAGCTTCAGGAAAAGGTGTTGGAACTATTTGCAGAATACTAAACGAGAAAGATATTCCATCACCCGGTAGATTGAAGTTTGAACGAGGTATAATTACGAACAACAACAAAAAAGGCAGTTCGTTGTTATGGAACAGACACGTTCTGAAAGACATACTTGAGAACATAACATATATCGGTCATTTGGCACAAGGAAAATCAAGTAGCTCCTTACATCAGGGAATTGCATTTCATCGTACATCTGAAGATGAATGGGATATTGTTAGAAATACTCACGAAGCAATAATTAGTGATGAGCTTTGGGAAAAGGTACAAACTGTAAACAAAGAAAGTGCTGATAAAGCAACAAAGAATAAAGGCATATATGATAATCTTCCTAAAGTAGATAATCTCTTTGGAAAAAAACTTGTCTGTGCTGATTGTGGCAGAGTTATAAAGCTATGTCGTTCCATTTCTACCAAAAAGGATAAAGCATATTATAACTATAAATGTCCTCAGAACATAGAACTTGGTGATGCTGCTTGCCCTAAAAAGAGTATTAAGGCTGAAGATTTGCACGAAGCCGTGTTAGCAGTTATAAAGGTACAATTAAAAGCATACTCGGATAACATAAGCCTTTTACAACAATTACTTTTAATAGAAAAGCAGAGATTGAAAAACAGTTCTTCAGCAGAAACAATTAAAGAATTGCAACAACAAATGAAAAAGAAAAAGGGTTTTTATACCTCACTCTATACTGATTATAAAGATGGGATATTATCTCTTGAAGAATATAATTACTCTAAAGAGAAATATCAAACTGAAATATCAGAATTAGAAAAACAGATTTCGGAACTTCAATCAGAGAGCAAAAAATACAGTAAGGCAAAAATTGAAAATACAAATTGGTCTTTATTCATCAAGAAGTTTTATAAAGCAAAAGTTTTGACTTCTGACATGGTAAACGCTATGATTGACACAATCACACTTGATGATGAGAACAATATTAAAGTTACATTCAACTATATGAATGAGTACGAAGAATTGATTCGTACCTGCGTAGAATTACGAAAGGAGGTTGCATAATGTATTATGATTCTTATGTGGCACTATATTTAAGACTTTCCCTTGAAGATACAGATAAAGGCTCGGCTAATGATGAAAGCAATAGTATTCATAGTCAAAAAATGCTATTGAGCCGTTTTGTGGAATCGAATCCGGAATTACAGAAATATGGTGTTAAGACTTATATTGATGACGGATATTCAGGAACTAACTTTGACAGACCACAGTTCCAAGAACTGTTGAAGGATATAAAGAAGAATAAAATATACTGCATTATTGTAAAAGACCTTTCGAGATTTGGCAGGAACTACATTGAAGTCGGAGAATATCTTGAGCATATATTTCCGTTGTTGGGTATTCGCTTTATTTCTGTCAATGACAATTATGATAGTGATAAACTGATTGGTACAACGGGAGGTATTGAAGTAGCTTTTAAAAACCTCATACATCAAAAGTATAGTCAAGATGCTTCGGAAAAGGTAAAAGCAGCTATGCACCTTAAAATGGGTAAAGGACAGTATGTAAACCATTGTCCGTTTGGCTACACCAAAGAAAAAGGTGTAAAGCACAAGATGATTATTGATCCGATTACTGCACCCATAGTTAAAGAAATCTTTCAGTTGGCTATTTCGGGGATGTCATCAGTTCAGATTGCAAAACATTTGAACGAGAAAAACACAATTACACCAAGTCAAAGAAAGAACTCATCGAGAAAAATAAATAATGATGTAATGTGGAGTCATCAGGCAGTAATAAGAATAATTAAAGACTACAAATACACCGGAGCTATGGTCAATTTCAAGTGTGAAAACGAAACTATTCGTGCTAAAGCTCAAAGACGAAGAAAACCTGAAGAATGGGTTGTTATGGAGAATATGCACGAACCGATAGTCACTCACGAAGAATATGAACTTGCTAATTCTAAGTTGAGGAAGGTTAAGCCTTGCATAAAAACAAAACGCACGGATGTAGTGATAGAATACTATTGTGCTCATTGTGGCAGAATACTCAGAAAAACATACGGGTTAGATGAATACTATTCATGCACTACTGCAACATATAAAGAATCAACACCGTGTAAGGAAATTAGATTAGCAAAAAAAGAAATTGAAGGTGTTCTCCTTGAAATCTTCAAAAAACAAATGGAGTTAGGATTTCACAAATATGCTAATAGCAAAAAAAGAGAGATTGTTTTTGATAAAAAGTATTTCGATGCTAAAAGACAATTATTGGAAAGCAATATCGAAAAGGCTAAAGCAAGAAACTTTGAACTCTACGAATTGTACCGGGATAACTCTTTAACCGCAGAGCAATACACAGAACAAAAATCGGAATTAGTCGCTCAAATCAAGAATTACAAAAACGAACTCATTAAGCTTGATGAAGATATGGCAAACGCAGAGAAAAAACAAGAAGCGTTGGATAAAACATATCAGGAGCTAAACGAATATGCTAACATAATGGATGATGCAGAAAAGCTTCTTGAAATGATGAGAATGTCTATAAATCGGGTTGTTGTTCATAGTAATGACGATATAGAAGTGCATTGGAAGAATGACAACTTATTTATAAATTGATATGTGAAGGAGTTTTCGACAAAAAATAATTTTTGTGTTTTCTTGACACAAGCAGACGATTTGGGAAGAATCGTGATCCCCAAAGAGATCAGAAGGACCCTCAAGATTCGCGAAGGCGACCCCTCTCATGCAACATTGACACCAATTGACAGATTTTACTGGGCGATACATAGTCTTGTACAAAGAATAGCAGCGGAGTGAAAATCACTCC
>JAEIGA010009806.1_pt1 | contig 14511 bp, 12 predicted proteins | sample 9270691 | NCBI WGS metagenome assembly JAEIGA01 (sample SAMN17057246, study PRJNA624740) | gut metagenome | biome: biome; isolation source: fecal sample | host: Bos grunniens | place: China: Xizang | collected 2019 | reverse complement strand
TGCTCTCCTACTTGATAGTGTGCGGTGGCTACGTGAAGACCTGCACGGTAACGAGCCCGGCGGAAGAGTTTGCGAGTGATAAGTTCTGGTATATATTCTACGCCAACTGATGCTCGGTGATAGTCTGCACCTTTCATGCCAAAGAAATTAGATGTACTATATTGCTGTACACTATAATCGGCAGCGATGGTTAAGCGCTGGTCATAGGTATAAGAAAATCCTGCACCATAACCACAGGGAATGCTCATTGGGGTAGAACGTAGAGTATCACTGCTTGTGATGGTTGATCCTGTACTAATCATGTCAATGATGTAAACGTCATTGTCGATGGTGTGACCTAACTGATAGGTGGCACCTAATGTGATTCGGCTCTTGCCGAATGAGGTCTGATATTGTGCTCCGAAATCAGTTTTGTAAGTCGATATGTCTGCCAAGTATTGCTTTGTTCTTGTGCTGATTGATGATTCGTTGTACTGGTTGTATACGTAGTGATATACTTCGCCATAAAGATATGAGAAGTTGGCTCCAATGGAAAATCCCTTAAAGGGGCGCCATCCTAATCCTGCGATGATTTGGCGGAGGCCACCATCACCGTAATAGCGGTTCGTTGTAGAAATCTCACCATCTTCATCGTCGCGTATAATCTGGGAGTTACTGAAGTTGTATCCTATGTTTGAGAAGGGCATGACACCAATAGTCATTCCCAAATTGGGCCTCAAGCGATACTGCATGGCAAGATAGTCGAAAGTCGTGTTACGGGCATTCATCTTAACGCCGTTTTCGGTAAAATTGGTGTTGTGCAGACTCGCACCGATGTCCATAAGGAATGTAAGCGTGTCTACAGCTGCGTATGATGCGGGGTTGAGTAGATTTATCTGGCTGTTGTTTTGTACGCCTATACCTGTTCCACCAATGCCTTTGTTTGCACCTACGCTCATCGGTGATAACTGACCGAATCCGTAACGAGTGTATGGCGAATTCATGCCATTCTCAGCCCATATGGGCAGAGAGCACGCGATGATACTTAATATAGCTAGAATTCTATATTTATTCATTATTCAATGTTAAAATTCGGTTCAATCCTTTTACCACAAGCAAATTATCCACAAAGGTGCGACTTTTTACTCGATTATCCAAAAGAAACGCATTGCCTCCTGTTAAAAAAACAAAAAGTTTAGGATATTTAAGGGTGTATGCCTGTATGTATCCTTCAATTTCATAATCTACACCTTGCAAAATCCCTTCGCGAATAGCCGTTTCTGTACTTTCGCCAATCTCAACTCGTTCTCCTTCTTTATTTATTAATGGCAGTTTTCCCGTATAGTGGTGCAATGCTTTAAATCTCATTCCTATGCCGGGTGAGATGTTTCCTCCCAGGTAAATGCCGTCGGAGCTTACGATATCATAGGTGATTGCAGTGCCGCTATCAATAACTAATAAGTTCTGTTCAGGCTGTTGCATCCATGCTCCGACTATGGCGGCTAGACGATCAGGACCTAAGGTATTTGGAGTTTTGTAGGCAATACGGAAAGGCATCTTCAACTGTGCTGACATTCGTAGGCAGGGGAAGGGTAGTGAGGTGATGGCATCCTCTAAGGCTTCTCCCATTGGTGTTACTGAAGAAACAATAGCACGTTGTATGCTATCGTTGCATGCCTTCTCTGTTAAAAGGTATGGTAGTTCGCTGTGTTCGGCGTGTAAATGCTCAACCAAGGTATCCCCCTTAAAGAGAGCTACCTTGGCTGAAGAATTACCTATGTCTATGATAAGCTGATACACGCTGTGTCCTAAGATAAAGTCTAATTATCAACCTTGGAATTTGCGTGATTGTTCGGCGATCAATTCTGCGTCGTCGAAGTAATTGATGCGCATGGCACTACGCACGTCGGCCAAAGTGTTTGCTGCTACGGCACGTGCTGCATCGCTTCCTCGTTTTAGAATATCGAAAACAGCGGGAATATCTTTCTCCCACTCCTTTCTACGCTCGCGGATAGGTGTGAGCAATTCTTCGAGGATGGCATATAAGAATTTTTTTACCTTGACATCGCCCAATCCGCCACGTTGGTAATGGGCTTTCAACTCTTCGAGGTTGTTATATTCGGGCCAATATTGTGCAAAGTGCTCAGGACGACAGAAGGCATCAAGATAGGTGAACACGGTGTTTCCTTCAATTTTACCGGGGTCTTCTACGCGGATGTGGTCAGGGTCTGTGTACATGCTCATTACGCGTTTGCGAACCTCTTCGGATGAATCGGAAAGGTAGATGCAGTTGCCCAAGGATTTAGACATCTTAGCCTTTCCGTCAGTTCCAGGTAGGCGCATGCAGACAGCATTATCGGGTAATAATATCTCAGGTTCTACTAGAGTGTCACCATAGATGCCGTTGAAACGGCGTACAATCTCGCGAGCCTGCTCAATCATTGGTTGTTGGTCTTCGCCGGCAGGCACAGTGGTGGCGCGGAAGGCGGTGATATCTGAAGCTTGGCTAATGGGGTAGGTGAAAAAACCTACGGGGATACTTGTCTCGAAGTTGCGCATTTGAATCTCTGTCTTCACTGTCGGGTTGCGTTGTAGACGGCTTACTGTTACTAGATTCATATAGTAGAATGCTAACTCACAGAGCTCTGCTACCTGTGATTGGATGAAGATGGTGCTCTTTGTTGGGTCAATTCCACATGCTAGATAGTCGAGAGCGACTTCTATGATGTTTTGACGTATCTTTTCGGGGTTATCGGCATTGTCTGTAAGTGCCTGTGCATCGGCAATCATGATGAATATTTTGTCAAAGAGACCTGAATTCTGCAACTCAACACGGCGGCGCAGAGAACCAACGAAATGTCCCAAGTGTAAACGACCAGTGGGGCGGTCGCCAGTAAGAATAATTTTTCCCATATTAAATGATTAACTTATTTGTTCGAGTTTGTGTGTCTGTTGATATGATGACACATTTTTGCTAAAACGCTGCAAAGGTACAAAAAACGTATGAATAAGCAACGTTATTGGTGCTGTTTATTCTCTGAGTGTATATTAAAGTATGCTTTATGGCGATTTTATCAATGCTAGGTAATTGTGGATGGATAATTATTTGTACTTTTGCATCATTATAAAGATACTCTATGAAAAAGTTATTGTTATCGTTGATTTGTATGTTTGGCCTGTCGATGACAGCTGTGTCGGCAATCATTGACTCTACTTTGATACGTGATACGCATGACTCTATTCGCGTGAGTCTTGTGACTTGTTCGCCTGGAACGGAAGTTTATACCGTATATGGACATACCGCGTTGCGCGTAGAAATACCTGCGCAAGGTGTAGATATGGCTATTAACTATGGCTTGTTCTCTTTTGAAGCTCCTCATTTTATGTGGCGTTTCCTTCGTGGTGAAACAGATTATGTGTGTGGAGCTATTAACTATCCCATATTCGAACGTGAATATACGGAACGCGGATCTTCTGTAACTCTGCAAGAACTTAATCTTAGCGAGGGTGAGAAAAAGCAATTGATACAGTTGCTTAATCGTAATCTTAGCCCTGAGTATAGGATGTATAGATATAATTTCTTGTATAACAATTGTAGCACTCAAGCACGCGATATAGTGGAAGATGCTCTTATGTCTTGTCTGGTCACAGTGAAGCATTCTCATGATGAAAATGTCTCTTATCGAACTATCATACATCGGTATACGGAAGCTTATCCATGGTTGCAATATGGGATAGATTATTTACTCGGTATGGAGGCAGATAGATATATAGACTTGAGAAAGCAGGATTTTGCTCCTGAATATCTTATGCTTCATGCTTCAGAATCGGAGTTGGTTGCTGATAGCGCTTGTTATCCTTTTGTATTGGAAGTGACTGCGGTGGATCCCATTGTACCTCAAGATGAAGTGTGGGCTTTTCCGCTTACGCCTGTGCAGGCCATGGTGTTGTTTCTGTTGCTTGTGGCTGTGATATCTACATTGGAACTCTTGATTGAATGTCGTATGTGGTGGTTTGATACGCTACTCTTAATCTTGCAAGGTGCGATGGGCGTGGTCGTTTTTTTTCTGTTCTTCTTTTCAGGGCATCCGACAGTTAATAGCAACTTGCATGTCATCTATCTAAACCCTCTTCCGCTGCTTTTTATCCCTTTTATAATACGTAGTGTAGTGAGACGTCGCGTTACGTTGCTTTACTATGTGCAGGCACTGATGCTGGTCGCTTTTTTGGTTGTTTCGTTGTTGTTAGATCAGTATATTCAACCTGCAGCATATGTCCTAGTGCTTGCATTGTTGTTGCGCGTGTTGCATAATCTTTGGTTGTTCCCTTATTTGAAGCATCGTATGGCTAAAGTGCAAAAGTTAAAGATTAAGATGCAGTCTTCGCGTGTACGCGCGATACTTATTATAATCTTCTGTGTGTATGCAACGATGGGACATGCCGCAGAGGTGCCTAAGGTTGTGGTCAGTATTGTGATAGATCAATTTCGTGCCGATTATCTAGAAAAGTATGCTCATCTTTATGGTGATGAGGGCTTTAATAAACTTTTTGCAGAAGCCTGCGTGTATACCAATGGCTATTTTGACTATACCGCTCCTGACCGTTCCTCAGCTGTCGCTACGGTGTATACGGGGGCTACGCCTTATTATCATGGTATTACGGGGAATCGTTTTTTGGAACGTAAAAGTTTACGTGTACTTCCTGTTGTTGATGATGCCAAATATGCAGGAATAAATACTAATGAAACAGCTTCACCTTCTAATTTGCTGGTAACGACTCTTGCCGATGAACTTAAAATGGCAAGTAAGGGTCATGCCTATGTGTTGTCTGTAGCGCCTGAACGCGATATGGCTGTGTTGGCAGGTGGGCATGCTCCTAATGGAGTACTTTGGTTAAGTAATGATGAAGGTATGTGGGCGTCTTCAGACTATTATAGCGGTGTCCCTGCATGGGTACGTCCTTTTAATCATCGTGTGGGAACGATTTTTGATTGGAACTTGGTGGAGTGGGAGCCCTATTATCCTACGGGGGTATATAGCTATTCGGTTTATGATGGGATACCGAAAGCTTTCTCTTATAAATTCAGAGGTGGTGATGCTGATGCTGTGCGACGTTACAAGACATCTGCATGTGTCAATGATGAGGTTACCCAATTAGCCTTGACTTGTATTTCTGGTAGTATGTTCGGCCGGAATAAGACAACCGATATGCTTTGTATAGGTTATTATGCGGGAAATTATGAACATGCTTCAGAATGGGAAAAGCCCATCGAACAGCAAGATATATATGCACGCCTTGATCGTAATATCGCTGATTTGATTCGTGCGGTTGATGAACGCGTTGGGATAGAAAATGCTTTGTTTGTGATTACTTCTACGGGTTATGTTGATACTCACTTGCCCGATAGTAAATTGTTTGCATTGCCTACGGGAGAATTGCGTATGGACCGTTGTCATGCATTGCTGAATATGTATTTAGGAGCACTTTATGGTAAGGATAATTATGTGGAAGGGTCATACCTCAATGAAATTTATCTTAACCATGGGCTGATAGAAAAACGTCAGTTGAAGTTGAAAGAATTACAGGATAGGTGTACCGAATTTCTATGTCAAATGGAGGGTGTTAAAAGAGTATATTCTTCGCTGGAGTTGTTGTCTGGCGGCACCGAAACGGATGTGCGTGAGCGTTTTAGCATAGAACGATCTGGAGATCTTATTTTGGAAGTTTCTCCTGGCTGGACGTTGGTGGATGAGCGTTGGGGAGAACGTGTGCATTATAATAGAGCTCATATCCCTGTGCCAATCATATTTTATGGGGCAGGGTTGAGTCCTCAAGTAAATCGTATACCTGTGTCTGTCTTAGGGGTAGCTCCTACTATGGCGCATATTTTGCGAATCAGTGCTCCTAATGCTTGCTCCTCGCGTCCTTTGGAATAGTATTATGGAGTTACGAAGATTTGGGGAACTAACGGAATGTCGGTGTTAATCTTCGAGTAGAGACTCGAGGAATTCATTTAGCTCTTTGTCCAACCCTTCGAGTAAGCCTTCTGTGACGAGTAATGTGTCATCGTCTACTAAGAGCAGTTCGCAGATACTTTCATGATTTTTGTCCACGAGAACAAAAGAGTAGGGCATCCATACGGCTAGGCGTTCAAGTTCGCCCTCTTTGTTCGCTTCTTTGATAGCCGTGCGTAAGTCTGCCTCTGTTAGGGAGTAGAAGTCGTCTGAGGTGTATTTGCACCACTCGGGAACTTCAGCTTTGGATATCTCTTTGTCATTGTCATCGGTGATAATCAAGACACCATTGTCTTTATCTGGCGAAAAATAGAAATCTGTAGATAACAATTGGTCCTCTTCACCAGTGTAAATTGTGGCGATTCTTGAGAGTGCATCATGTAGAGATGCTGCTGAAGTTGAACTGAGTTTCATAAACTACATTTATTTATTAGGCAAATATAGATATAATTTCCGAATATTGTACGATTTTGTGTGTTATTTGTACGGCTAGGGTATTTATTTCAATATAAAAATAGAAGCAGACGGCATTAAACGCCACCTGCTTCTAATGATTGTTTTCTCGAAAATGCGTTAACGGGCGTAACTAACGGCACGCGTTTCACGGATTACCGTGATCTTTACCTGACCGGGATAGGTCATCTCATCCTGAATCTTCTTTGCAATATCTGCAGAGAGGGTCTCGGTTGTTTTGTCATCAATCTTATCGGCACCAACGATGACGCGTAGTTCACGACCTGCTTGAATCGCATAAGTCTTGGTTACGCCAGGATATGACATGGCTAACTGTTCAAGGTCGTTGAGGCGCTTCATGTATGCCTCTACGATTTCGCGGCGAGCACCAGGACGGGCGCCTGAGATGGCGTCGCATACTTGTACAATGGGCGCTAACAGGCTTTCCATTTCTACTTCATCGTGGTGGGCGCCGATGGCGTTGCAGATGTCGGGCTTTTCCTTATACTTCTCGGCCAATTTCATGCCGTAGAGTGCGTGAGGCAACTCGTTCTCCTCATCGGGTACTTTACCTATGTCGTGTAAGAGACCGGCACGCTTGGCTTTCTTGGGGTTTAGGCCTAGCTCGGCTGCCATTACAGCGCAAAGGTTAGCTGTTTCGCGAGCATGCTGCAAGAGGTTCTGGCCATATGAAGAACGGTATTTCATCTTACCGATGATACGGATGAGTTCGGGGTGCAATCCGTGTATGCCTAAATCGATGGTGGTGCGCTTACCAGTTTCGATAACCTCTTCTTCGACTTGTTTCTTTACCTTGGCTACTACCTCCTCGATACGTGCAGGGTGGATGCGTCCGTCGGTAACCAATTGGTGGAGAGCCAAGCGGGCAATCTCACGACGAACGGGATCGAAGGCCGAGATGACGATGGCTTCAGGGGTGTCATCAACAACGATCTCAACACCAGTAGCAGCTTCAAGAGCGCGGATGTTGCGGCCTTCACGACCGATGATGCGACCCTTCATCTCGTCAGAGTCGATGTGGAAGACTGTTACGGAGTTTTCAATGGCGGTTTCTGTGGCTACACGCTGGATAGACTGTATAACGATGCGCTTGGCCTCCTTGTTGGCGGTCATCTTGGCATCATCCATAATCTCGTTGATGTATGAAGCTGCTTGCGTCTTTGCTTCTGCTTTCATTGATTCAACGAGTTGTTCGCGTGCCTCTTCTGCTGAAAGTCCGCTGATGGTTTCGAGGCGCTCTCGTTCTTGCTTCTGCAGGGTGTCGAGTTCTTCTTGTTTTTTGCTTACAATGCTCATTTGCTCGTCAAGGTTTGCCTTGATGGCATCAACCTCGTTGCGGCGGCGTTGGTTTTCGCTCTGCTGCTGGTTGAGTTGTAGCTCACGCTGCTTGACGCGGCTTTCGGCCTGCTGTAGCTTCTGGCTGCGTGCAGCAACTTCTTTCTCTAATTCAGCCTTTTTGTTTAAGAATTTCTCCTTTACTTCAAGAAGTTTGTTTTTCTTCATTACTTCGCCTTGTGCTTCAGCTTCAGCAAGGATGCGTTTTGCTTTGGATTTTGCACCAGAAAAGGCGATAGCATAAGCAAGTGTTGCACCAATAGCGAGGCACAGAACTCCGACAATTACTGGTATTAAATACGTTGTCATAATTTATTACTAATAGTTATTTAAATAAAAAAACACACTACTTGTCCGTTGAACTTTCATTCATTGGTGCCATGTAGTGCGTGGTTATACTTTAAAAATATAAATAGGTCAAACGTGCAGGTCGTTTTCTGCCAAGTATTCGTCGAGCTTAATGCTGAGTTCTTCGAACTTTTCTTGGTAGGGGCGTGTGTCGGTGCGCATCTTCTCTTGTTGGTACATCACTCCAATGTGGAGAGCTACCATTGAGAGGTATTTTTCGACTGTCTGTCCAGGAAAATGCTCTCGATACACGTTCAACTTATTATCAATGTGCTTTACTGCTTTACGGATAGCCTCTTCTTCTTTGGGGTCAATCTTCAAGTAGAAGGTCAGTCCTGCAATAATCACTTTTATTCTCAGTTGGTTGGTTGGTGTCATAGTTCTTCTTCTTTTGCTATAATGCATTGAGTAGTTCTATGCACTTGTCCACTTCACGCACTAACTTCGATAATCGTTTCTGTGCACTGTCGATATCAGTATCTCCAATGCCGATTATCTTTGCCAGTTTAAGCTCGGCATAAGATTGGGTTAATGCAGTGTATTGTTCGCGCAATTTGTCTAACTCAACGGACTGTCTGTCTATCGCATATCTTAACTGTTTGTTCTCGTCTTTCAGTTGCGTGTGCGCTTCCATTAGTCTGCTTAGTTTTGACTCAAAGTTTTCGACTACAATACCATCTGTTCCTATCATCTTAACCAAACTTCGTTACAAATGTAGCCTTTTTTTTGTAAAAATGAAATTGTTTGCTCAAAAAAATGAGTAAATATAGTCTAAAAAGATGCATTTGGCACACTCTCGCTAATCTTGGGAGGGAAAAATGGCTAAAGAAAGCCTAAATCTTTGAACATCTCATTGTAGTAGACGGCTTTCTTGTCGAGGGGTAATGGATAGGCTCTTGATGAGGAGGGCATGCGGTATAGGCGTAGCTCGTGCTGACCGATGCGAAGTGGCGTGTGCTCTCCTATCTTGGGCTTGGCGATGTTGTATCGTGATACGATTTCGTCGGTAGCTTTTTCTCCGGTAGTGGCTATGGCCTTGCATAGCGGAATCTGTTGTAGCAGCTCCTCGAGATTAGTGGGTTGAACGATTTCTAGGAAGTTGTCAGAGGCATTGTGGTGTAATCGGCGAACCTCTTTGGCCGTATCATATAGGGCGATGCCTGTTTCCTCTAGGAATCGAATGATACCTTCCTTGTTGAAACTCTTAGCTCTTTGGTCTACAAATATGTCTTTGTCAGCGAAGAATAGCAATCCCATGATGCGCCACATGTCATTTTGGAAGTTGGGATAAAAGAACTCCATGCTCCAACGCTTCTGCTGAGGAGGAAAACTGCCGAGCATTAACACTTTGGCATTGCTCGGCAGAAATGGTTTGAGTGGATGACTCTCTAAAGAGGACATAAGGCTTATTCGCTCTTCTTTTTAGGTTCTTTTTTTGCCAAACGTATGACGTTGAATACAAAGTCGGTCATCCATTGTCCGGAATAGCCCAATGAGGTTTGTAGCTGGCGTACTGCGGCTACGGTCTTAAACATAGCTTCGTCTTTCCAGTTGTTTTTGTTGAGGATATTGCTAATGGCGGCTTCTGTTTGCGTGTACAGCATCTTTTTGAAGGGGATGCGCATGGTGTACTTCATCTCATTGCTTACGGCCATCATCAAGCTTTCGTTGAAGCGTTGGAACTGGAAGAAGTAGCTGTTTACCATATTCACGTTGCGGCAGTTTTTCTTGATGGAGGCATCTATCTCTTTGAAGAAGCTTTCATTCAAGCCATAAATCTGCATGAGCATCTTTTTGCAGCGTGACTTTTCGGCTATGCCCAGCTTGTTGTTTTGTGTGGCTACTTTCAGTGTGCGCTTGAACATGGCTAGGTCGGGTAGCATATTGATGTTGCTGATGCCTAAATTCCCTGCCATTACTGATTGATAGTACACGCGGATAAGTGTCATGAAATCTTCGATTCCTCCCACCTTATTCTCTTCTGTTTCCGTTTTTTTTCGGAATAAATTACCTAAAATACCCATGTCTGTTCTATTTTGTTCGCAAAAATACATAAAAGTTTAGAGTTGTACAAAACTTCTTAAAGATAAAATGTGTTGTTGGCCGCTTGCATGATTTTTTTTTTGCTAGACTTGTGATAAGCTTCTATCTAAATTAATAATGGTAAAGTTTTTTCTAATAAAAAATGCATGTGTAAAAAAAAAGTTGTATCTTTGCGAAGATTATAGAACTGTAAAAATAAAAGGTAACATAAATGAAGAGACAAAATCTTATTTTGCTTGCTTTCTTAATTGCGGCAGCTTCGTGTACTTCTTATAAGAAAGTACCTTATTTGCAGAATAGTAGTTCGGTCGATCCTGCTACAGTTGTGGAGTTGTATGATGCAAAAATACAGCCCAAAGATATGTTGACTATTACTGTGAGCAGCGAAGACTTGGAAGCGGCTATACCTTTCAACCTGACTGTGGGTACGTTGCAGACAGCCGCACGTTATGTCACTTCTCAGCCTGTATTGCAAACCTATTTGGTTGACAATGAGGGATATATCGAATTTCCTACGTTAGGACGTCTGTATGTAGGTGGCTTGACTAAGAATGAAGTGGAATCTATCATTAAAGAGAAGCTCACACCTAATTTTACGAATGCACCGATTGTGAATGTGCGTATGGTGAACTATAAGATTTCTATCATCGGTGAGGTTGTTCGTCCTAATACATATACCATATCTAATGAGAAGGTTAACGTGTTTGAGGCTCTTGCGTTAGCTGGTGATTTGACCATTTATGGAAGACGTGATGGCGTGAAGCTGATTCGTGAGAATGCCGATGGTACCAAGCAGATTGTTCCGCTTAATCTGAATGATGCAAATTTGATATATTCACCTTATTATTATTTGCAGCAGAATGATGTCTTGTATGTGGAACCAAATAAGGCAAAAGCACAGAATTCTGATATTGGTAGCATGACATCTTTGTGGTTCTCGGGAACATCTATATTGATATCGTTAGTCTCATTGTTGTATAATATCTTAAATTAATAACAGTTGTATTATGGTGAATGAAAATCTGAATATCAATAATCTGCACGACGAAGAAGAGGCTGGTTTTGATTTTAAGACGATTTTAATGAAACTGTTTATCTATTGGAAATGGATAGTAGTTTCTATTATTGCGTGCCTCTGTTGTGCGGCCATTTATTTGCGTATGCAGACTCCTGTTTATAGGGTGCAGGCTACCATTATGATTAATGACGAGCAGAAGGGTTCATTCCAAAATCAGATGATGACACTTCAGCAGGACTTTGGTATTATGAATACTACTGGTGGTATTGATAATGAGATCGAAGTGTTGCGCTCAAAGTCGATTATCAAACAGGCTGTTATCGATTTGGGGCTTTATACCCGTTATTCTTTGGATGAGGGATTTCTACGTCCTTCTCGTACGCTTTATGGAGAATACCCCATTGAGGCAAAGATTGGTGAAGGAGACTTGAATCAATTGACTTCGGGAATTTCCTTCGTGGTGACTCAACCTAACGAAAATACTTATGCTCTTGAGTATACGTATGTTGATGAGGATACACATGAGGCTGTCGAAGTGAAGAAAGAGATTACATCTTTCCCTTATGCTTTAGATACACATGTAGGTCGTATCACTTTCGAAAAGGGTAGTATGGAGTCTTTGACTCCTGGGCAAACTCTCGTAATTTCAATTGTCCCGCCTATTAATGCAGCACGTGCTTGCTTGGGATCATTGAGCATTGCTCCTACGAGTAAGACCACAGCTGTGGCTTATATCTCTTATTTGGATGTTAACAAGCGTCGTGGCGTCGATTTTGTGAATCAGTTGGTTGAAGCCTATAATACTGAGAACAATAATGATAAGAATGTTGTAGCAATGAAAACCGAAGAGTTTATCAAGCACCGTTTGGCCATTGTGGCTGAGGAGCTTGATCTCGCAGAGGAGCAGATGGCTCAGTATAAGCGTTCTTCGGGTTTGACAAATTTGACTGGTGATGCGCAAAAGGTTCTTGATGGAAGCACAGAATATGAGAGAAAGCGTGTGGAAATTATTACACAGCTCAGTTTGGTGAATTATCTGCGTGATTATGTCAACGATCCTAAGAATGATATGCAGGCTATACCTGCCAATGTTGGTTTAGCTGATGCTGCGTTGACAACATTGATTGGTCGCTACAACGAGGCCGTGGTGGAGCGAAATCGTTTGTTGCGTACAGCGAGTGAGAGTAACCCCGCAGTATTGGACGTGACTACGATGGCTCGCTTGACTGCTGCTACGATAAAGACTTCTGTAGAGTCGTTGTACCAGTCTTTGACTATCAAGAAGGACGATCTGGATTTCCAAACTAGAAAGTTCAATTCAAAATTGGGCGATGCTCCTACTCAAGAGAAAATCTTGGCAGGGTACAAGCGCCAATTGGAGGTAAAGTCAGGATTGTATCTCATGTTGTTGCAGAAGCGTGAGGAGAATTCAATAGCACTGGCAGCTACAGCAGACAATGCTAAGCTGATAGATGCCGCCTTGGCTAATGATGCTCCTGTATCTCCGAAGCGTCGTATGATATTCCTTGTAGCATTGGCTATGGGTGTTGCAATTCCTATTGGTTTAATCTATTTGTTGGAGTTGTTGCGATATAAGATTGAGGGACGTAATGATTTGGAACGTCTTACCAAGGTGCCTGTATTGGGAGATGTGGCCGTAGCTCACGACGTGAAAGGTGGCGAGCGTGCTATCGTTGTGCAGGAGAACTCTAATAACATGATGGCCGAGACCTTTAGATCGATTCGTACCAATTTGCAGTTCATTCTTGATGCTCCTGACAAAAAGGTGATTCAGTTTACTTCATCGACTTCGGGAGAAGGTAAGACCTTTGTCTCTTCTAACCTTGCCATGAGTTTGGCTCTCCTAGGTAAGAAGGTTATATTGTTAGGTCTTGATGTGCGTAAGCCACGCTTGGCTGATGTATTTGGCCTTCCTAGTCGTAAAAAGGGTATTACGGCTTTCTTGACTGGTAGTCCCGATGATAAGGCGCTCCTTTTCGAGCAGATTATGCCTTCAGGCATTAGCGCTAATTTGGATATTCTTCCTGCTGGTGTGGTTCCTCCTAATCCTGCCGAGTTGTTGTCAAGAAAGAATCTTGACAATGCCATAGAATACTTGAAAGAAAAGTATGACTATGTTATATTGGACACTGCACCTGTGGGCCTTGTCGCTGATACGCTGATAATTGCTCGTGTTGCCGATGCTACAGTATATATCTGTCGTGCCGATTATACACCGAAGAATGACTTGAACCTTGTTAATTCTCTATACAATGAGGGCAAGCTTAAGAATATGAGCATTGTGCTCAATGGTGTTGATATGACTAAGCGCAAGTATGGTTATTATTATGGTTACGGTGGTGGTTACGGTCGTTACGGCCGTTATGGCTATGGAAAGTATGGCTACGGTCGTTATGGCCAGTATGGTTATGGCTCTGAGTCAACAAAGAAGTAATCGTAAGGTTTGTGAATATATAAAAGTAGAGGGTGCGTCGTTTTTGACACACCCTCATTTCTTTTTTATGTTTTTGTTATTTTTTTAGCGTCCAAATGGCCATCTTCTTTTTTTTGTTTCAGGAGCTTCGCTGTTCAATTCTTCTATTAAGATGTCTCGGTAGCTTTTCTTTTGGGTTACCATTTTGTAGATAATCCCCCAATCGGGTAGGCCGCCTACATTGCGGTCATCGATAAACATGCCAACTTTTAGTTTACGCGAATAATTCGTGTCGTTAGTTTTTTCTTCGGGATAGTCCTTGTTTACGGCATAGAACTCCAGGCCGCGCTCGCGGCACCATTCTACGGCTTCGTCGAGAAGTTTGCCTTCACGTACAGACCATAATATCAATCTATGCCCTTCGCGGGTAAGCATCTTGAGCGTTTCTATGGCAAAGGGTATTTCACGTCCTATCTCAGGGTAGCGATGCTCCACGATCGTTCCGTCAAAGTCTACTGCTATTGTCATATGTTGTGTGTTCTTTTTTCTTGTTGATATAAAATTAGTCATCCTGAACGAAGTGAAGAATCCAAGGGCTACGTAGATTAGGCATGAGGCATCGTGAGATTCTTCGCTGCGCTCAGAATGACCATCATATTGCGCGTTATTTTTTTTAGGAGGTGGTTGCTGATGCTTACTCCCACTCAATGGTTGCCGATGGCTTCGGCGACATATCGTAGCACACGCGGTTCACGCAAGGCACCTCGCGCAAGATGCGATCAGTAATCTTCATGAGGATAGCCCAATCAATCTGTTCGATGGTGGCAGTCATGGCATCGATGGTGTTGACAGCGCGGATGATTACG
>JAEIGA010009805.1_pt1 | contig 14512 bp, 16 predicted proteins | sample 9270691 | NCBI WGS metagenome assembly JAEIGA01 (sample SAMN17057246, study PRJNA624740) | gut metagenome | biome: biome; isolation source: fecal sample | host: Bos grunniens | place: China: Xizang | collected 2019 | reverse complement strand
GTATAGAATCGAATAATGCGAGAGATTATCGAAGGTTGGGAAGAATTATGGGGAAGAAGAGCCGAGATAATTGGATCTACGCATACTATCAGAAAGTTAAGGACGGCTCGATCTGTGTGGGCGAGTATATCCGGTTAATTTTGGAGTATTTGATTCACGGATTGGAGTCAAAGGCTTTTTTTTATGACCAGAAGAAAGCTGATGACGCGATCGAGTGGATTGAGAAGCACGGATTTCACACAGAAGGCAAGCTTGCGCCCGGGCCGCTCATTTTGGAGCTGTGGGAGAAGGCTTTCATTGCGAGTCTGTTCGGTATCGTAGATAAAGACGGCCTGCGTCAGTTCCGCGAGTGCGTGCTGATAATCGGCAGGAAAAATGGTAAGAGCCTGCTTGCGGCAAGTATTGCCAAGTATGTCTGGTGGCAGGAAGGCGGTTTCGGAACAAAAGTTTATAACATCGCGCCTAAACTAGATCAAGCAGATATCATATACAACAACATATGGCAGATGGTTCTTCTGGATCCCGAGTATCAGCAGATGAAGGAAGCGCTTTCAGAACGTGATGCTCATAACAAGAAGGTTCTGGATGATTCAGAGCTTCCGAAACACAGAATGTCGGATCTGTATATCACGGCAACAAATTCGCAAGTGAAGAAGATTGCTTTTTCCGCGAAGAAGTCAGATGGTTTCAATCCGAGCTTGTGTGTGTGCGATGAGATTGCTTCATGGGAAGGTGATGCAGGACTCAAACAGTATGAAGTTATGAAGTCTGGTATGGGAGCCAGAGAAGAAGGCATTCTGTTATCGTGTACCACAGCAGGGTACATCAACGATTCGATATATGACGAATTATTCAAACGATGCACACGTTTATTAAAGGGTGACAGCAAGGAAACGAAGCTGCTGCCTTTTTTATATACCATAGATGATCTGGAGCGGTGGAATGACATCAATGAGTTAAGGAAGAGCAACCCGAATCTCGGGGTTTCCGTCTCGGTGGATTTCATGCTCGAAGAGATTGCGATTGCAGAAGGTTCACTGTCAAAGAAGGCAGAGTTCATCACGAAGTATTGCAATATCAAGCAGAACAGTTCGCTTGCGTGGTTGGACACTACCACAATCAACAAATGCTTCGGTGAACCGCTCGATCTGGAAGACTTCCGGTCACATTACGCCATTGCCGGTATCGATTTGTCTCAAACGACTGATTTGAGTGCAACAACACTTGTTATTGAAAAGAATGGCGAATTATATGTGTTTGCGAAGTTCTGGCTCCCGTCGCAGAAGATTGACGAAGCCATTGCCCGGGACGGTGTACCTTATAACCTATACATTCAGCGCGGATTGATAGCAGAATCGGGTGAAAATTTCATCGATTACCATGATTGCTATGAATGGCTCGTTGAAATGGTCGAGAAGTATGAAATCCTGCCGCTGAAGGTTGGATATGACCGGTATTCGGCTCAATATCTCATACAAGACCTTGAAACATACGGATTTCAGTGTGATGACGTATATCAGGGAGATAATCTGTGGGGAGTCCTTCAGGAAATGGAAGGATTGATGAAAGATGGCAGAGTCCATTGTGGTGACAATGACCTGTTGAAGATACATCTGCTCAATTCCGCGATAAAGATGAATGCAGAGCGCGGAAGGGGCAGGCTGATAAAACTTAATGCAAACGCTCACATCGATGGTTGTGCAGCACTTGCGGATGCGTTCTGTGTACGGCAAAAATGGTATGCAGAAATAGGTGACAGACTCGGAAACGAGGGTTAAGATGGGATTTTTTGATTTATTTTTGAAAAAGGCTCCGAAGCCGAAGGGAGAATATAAGGGAACATTTCAAATGCTGAATGGCTACGAGCCGAGATTCACTTCATGGGGTGGCAGCATATACGAATCGGAACTTATCAGATCGGCAATCAACGCCAGAGCGGTTCATATAAGCAAATTGAAGTTCGAAAGCACCGGATCAGCAAGACCGGCCCTGCAGAATAAGCTTCAAAAAGCTCCGAATCAGTTTCAGACGTGGAGTCAGTTCCTTTATAGGCTTTCAACCGTTCTTGATGTCCACAACACGGCCTTCATCGTTCCTATTTACGACAAATATGGCGAACCGAGTGGAATCTTCTGTCCCTTGCCTGCAAATGTCGAAGTCGTTCAGTACAATGACGTGCCGTACCTTCGATATGATTTCAAATGGGGTGAGCGCGCAGCCATTGAACTGGAATATTGTGGAATACTGACAAAATTCCAGTACAGAAATGACCTGATGGGTGAAAACAACCACGCGCTGTACCCGACAATGGATCTCATTCATATACAGAACGAAGGAATACAAGAAGCCGTCAAGAGTTCCGCTACATATCGCTTCTATGCAAGCGTTAATAACTTCACCAAGGCTTCCGATCTGGCTGAAGAACGGAAGAGGTTCAGCGAAGAGAATTTTTCGAAGGATGCACAAGGCGGTGGCTTGCTTCTCTTCCCGAATACATACACTAACATCAATCAGGTAAAATCACAGCCTTATACGGTAGCGGCTGATGAAATGAAGCTGATTGAGAAGAATGTATACCAGTATTTCATGGTAAATGAGGACATTCTGCAGAATAAAGCGTTCGGAGATCAGTGGTCAGCATTCTATGAAGGTGCGATCGAGCCATTTGCGGTTCAGTTCTCGGAAGTAATGACGAAAATGCTCTTCACACTCCGGGAACAGAGTCAGGGCAATGGAGTTCTGCTGACCGCGAACAGAATGCTTTATATGTCAAACGCTGACAAACTTAATGTATCAAGCCAGATGCTCGATAGGGGAATAATGAGCATCAATGACGTGCGTGAGATATGGAATCTGCCGCCTGTTGACGGTGGTGATGCCCGAATCATCCGGGGTGAGTATTGGAATGCGGATGAGAAGATAAATGAGGAGAGAATTGACAATGAAGAGTGACAGAGAGTACAGAAGCATGGAGCTTCACATCAATCAGGAAGAAGAAGCACCTTCTTACGAGGTAAAAGGTTATGCTTCCACATTCGAGCCATATAAGTTGTTCACGGATGAGGATGGTGTTGACTATTATGAGCAGATAGATCCGCACGCATTCGATAATGCCGATCTGTCGGACGTAGTGTTCAGAATCGACCATGAAGGGGCCGTATATGCCAGAACGTCAGCAGGAACGGTTGAACTGTGGACAGATGAACATGGTCTCGGAAATAGAGCAGATTTGAGTAAAACGCAGAAGGCTAGAGACCTTTACGAAGATATAAAGGTGGGGAATTACCCGAAGATGTCTTTTGCTTTTACCGTTGCAGAGGATCATTATGACCGCGCAACGCATACAAGGATCGTGGATCGGGTGGCTAAAGTGTTTGACGTTTCACCCGTGAGCTTTCCTGCAAACCCTACTACGGAATTGAGCGTATCTACGCGTGATTACTTCAACGGAGTGATTGAAGCAGAAAAAGCGGAGAGACTTGAACGTGAGAGACGTGAAATCCAGAAACAGAAAATCAGAATATTATCTGAAATGTAAGGAGAACGAATATGGAAATCAAAGAAATGACTGTTGAGCAGCTTGAAGAGCGCAAAAACGCTATCGTAGCTGAACTTGACAACGAAGGTGCAGATCTGGATGCACTTGAAGCAGAAGTTCGTTCCATAAAGGAAGAGCTTGAAGCCAGAGCAAACGAAGAAGCAAAGAAAGTTGAAATCCGCAAGACCGTAGCCGAGACAAAGGCTCCCGTTGTTGTGGAAAAAGTTGAAGAGGAGAAAAGAGAAATCATGACAAACACAGAGGTTCGCGCATCAAAAGAGTATGTTGATGCATTTGCAAAGTATTTGGTATCAGAGAATGACGCAGAGTGCCGCGCACTTCTTACAGAGAACGTATCTGGTTCGGTTCCCGTTCCGGTTATCGTTGATGACATCATCAGAACAGCATGGGAGAAGAGCGACATTCTTTCAAGAGTCCGCAAGACTAACATCAAGGGCAATCTGAAGGTTGCTTTCGAGCTTTCAGCTGACGGTGCTTATGTTCATACAGAAGGAACAGCAGCTCCCACAGAAGAGAGCCTGACACTCGGTATCGTAACAATGGTTCCTGCTACCATCAAGAAGTGGATCAGAGTATCTGACGAAGCTATCGCTATGGGTGGTGAGACTCTTGTTCGTTACATCTATGACGAACTCACATACCAGATCGTTAAGAAGCTTACAGCTCTTGTTATCGGAGATATCACTTCCGCATCAACAAGCGCAAGCTCAAGCGCAGTTTCTGTTGCGGCTGTAACACAGAATCCTGCACTCACAACGGTTGCAAAGGCATTCGCAAATCTTTCTGATGAAGCACAGAATCCTGTTATCATCATGAACAAGCTTACATATGCTGACTTTGTAGGCGCACAGGCAGGTGGAAACTTCTCGTTCGATCCGTTTAACGGACTTCCTGTTGTGTTCACATCTGCACTTCCTGCTTACAGCGCAGCTTCAACGAACGCTGTATACGCTATTGTTGGTGATCTTCGTGGTGCACAGGTTAACTATCCTGAAGGCGAAGGCATTGCTATTAAGTACGATGATCTTTCCGAAGCAGAAGCTGATCTCGTTAAGATCGTTGGAAGACAGTACGCAGCTCATGCGCTGACAGCTTGCAATATGTTCTGCGTAATCAAGAAGAGTGCATAATCCGTGAAGGTTAAGCTTTTAAGGGACGCAAGGATTCAGCATAAAGCCGGGGAGATCATAGAGGTTTCCCCGGAAGAGTGCTTTTTTCTTGTGTCAACGGATGGTGCGGTGGAAGTAAAGGAAGCTGTCAAGGCTTCTGCGGTGAAATCCGAAGTGGAAGTGCCTGAAGAGAAGGTTGTTGAGAATATCGAGACACCTGAAAAGAAGGTAGTAAAAAGAACAGCGGCAAAGAAGCCTGCTGCGAAGAAAAAATGAATTTATTGATTGCGATTCCTACAAATGACACGATGCCTTTTCAGTTTGTGGAGAGCCTGACGAAGCTTATCAGAAGGCTTGATATGGATGGAATCAAATATGATGTGGCATTTCAAGGCGGCACGCTTGTGTATGTTGGCAGAGATAAATTGTCATTGAAGGCTATTTCGGGAGATTACAGTCACGTTCTGTGGCTCGATTCCGATATGGTTTTCACAGAAGATCTCGTTGATGACCTTCTGGATAATGACAAGGATTTCATTACTGGCATAGCACACAGCAGACGTGCGCCCTATCCGAGTTGTGTATTCACAGAGATATATCCGTGTCCGACAAGGTATGAAGGCGAATATCCGTCAGAAGTGTTCCAGATAGCAGGGTGCGGAATGGCTTGCGTTTTGATGAAAGTGGATGTTCTGCGTGATGTGTGGTCACACCATAGCACAGCATTCTTCCCGGAGCGTGAGCTTGGCGAAGACCTTGCATTCTGTAAGCGTGCAACGGATCTCGGGTACAAAATATTCGCGGATCCACACGTTCAAGTCGGTCACATCGGGCATTTTGTTGTATATCCTGACTATCAGGAGACTTATAGGAAGAGCATAACAGAGGTAAACCATGCTTGATAGAGTAAAATTAGCACTTCTCATAACAGGGGATGATTTCGATTCAGAGCTGACGGATCTGATAGATGCCGCTGCAAAGGATCTCGGAATTGCCGGGGTAGATGCGCTTGTTATCAGTACAGATACGAACGATGCGCTCATAATCCGCGCGATAATCACATATGTAGGTTATCAATTCGAGCTGATGCATGGCTCAATGGATAGATCTGCAGCATTTAAGAAATCATATGATGAGCAGAAGGCACAGATGGGCATGGCAACCGGTTACACAACATGGAGCAATTCATGAATCTTGCAGAGAAAATCGCACTTATATCAACAGAATACACGCAGGATGATATCGGTCAGTGGATAGAAGAGAGAACGGAAACAGATGTTTTCGCGATTGTCGAGTCCGTGACCATGAGCGAATTTTATCAGGCAGGAATGCAGGGTTTCAAGCCAGAATATCGAATGACGGTATGGATGACAGAATACAACGGGCAGAACCTTATCGAATACAACGACAAGACATATACCGTGTATCGGACATATCGCAGGGATGATGGCAGAATGGAACTGTATGTCACAGAACGGAAGGGAGACGAAGATGACTCTGAATGATTTGAACACAGAACTTCGCTCCATTACCGGATTCAATAAGAAGGTGGCATATCGCGCGTTCCCGGTCGGCAAGGCTCCGAAACTTCCGTTTATCTGCTATGTATGCACAAATACAGACAACTTCGATGCTGATGATTCTGTATATCAGGTGATTCAGGAAGTGGATGTCGAGTTATACACAGCAAACAAAGACGAAGCGTCAGAGAGACTTGTAGAAGCGAAGCTCAATGAAAATGGTCTTGTGTGGGACAAATACGAGGATTATATCGACTCGGAAAATTGCTTCATGATAACATACACGGTTCAGTTATTTATCACACAAACAACAACAGCGTAAGGAGATAAAACAATGGCAGATAAGGTAAAATTTGGTATTAAAAATGTCCATGTATTCCCTATCGTCAGCGAAACAGCAGGGGTTCCGACCTATGGCAATGTTATAGCTATTCCCGGAACAGTAAGTCTTTCGCTTGATAAGCAGGGAGATACGAACGATTTCTATGCTGACAACATCAAGTATTATACGTCAGTAGCAAATAACGGATATTCAGGATCTTTAACGGTTGCAGTTATTCCCGATGAGTTCAGAACAGAGATTCTTAAATATCTCACGGATGACAATGATGTTCTTGTTGAAGAGATTGCAGAGCCGAAGCATTTTGCGATGACCTTCGAAGAGGACGGAGATCAGGAAGGCACGAAGTTCGTTCTTTACAACGGCACAGCTTCCAGACCTTCACTTGACAAGTCAACCACAACGGACAGCAAGGAGCCTTCAACACAGCAGCTTGACGTTTCCTTTGCTCCGCTTGCAAGTGGTCGCGTGATGGCTATGTCAACAGCAGATACAGATTCAGCTGTTCTTGCAGCATGGCACAATGCGCCTTATATTCCCTCAATTACAACGTAATTAAAGGATTAACAGGATGAGCAATAAAAGAATCAAAGTGGATCAGCTTTCAAATGTGATTCTGGATTACTTGGAAAATTTCAAAGACGTTACGGAAGAAGCGTGCAAACACGGAGTTCTTGAAACGGCAGACGATGCTGTTAAGGAACTCCGCAATGCTCATCCACCCGGATCTGGCAAATACAGGTCATGGGATGAATACAACAGTGGATGGAAAAAACGTACTTCAACTCAAAAAACAAGGTTGAAGGGTATACAAGCTACCATATGGAATGAAAAACATTATCAGTTGACACATCTGCTTGAAAAAGGCCACGCGTTAAGGGACGGTGGAAGAGCTGATTCATTCACACATATCGCACCGGTTGAGCAGAAGTGTGAAGATAATCTGATAAGAAATATCAAAAAGAACATATAAAGGGGAAGAAAATGGATAGGGAAGTAATGATTGACGGGAAACAGATAAAATTCCGTGCTACGGCACGCACTCCGAGATTGTATCGCGCCATTATCGGAAGAGATATGATTGCGGATATGAACAGGCTTCAAAAGGTATTTGATCCGAAAAATGCAGATAATTCTAATCTAGATATGCTAGATCTTCAGATATTTGAGGACACAGCGTATATCATGGCACGTCATGCAAATCCAGACATAAAAGAGAAAACAGCTGACGAATGGCTTGATACGTTTGATATGTTCTCAATCTATGAGATTCTGCCACAAATACTGGAATTATGGGCCGTTAATACGAAGCAGACTTCAGAATCAAAAAAAAAGTAGCTCCCAGAGATAGAGAGCCGAATGGAGCGATTTTCATGCTCCGATGTGCAGAATTACATCTATCGATGGAAGATCTCGATGATATGACCGTTGGAATGGTATTCGATATGATTACAGAAAAAGGCAACGATCATGAGAAATACGATATCAAGGCTCCTGCAGGAAGCATGAAATCATTCTTTCAGGGAAAACTTGATTTAGGTGAATAGAATGGCATCAACTAAAGTTCGCGGAATCACAATAGAATTAGGAGCTGACACAACCGGTTTATCGAAAGCTTTAAAAGGCGTTAATTCTGAAATCGGCAAGACTCAAAAAGAGTTGAAGGATGTCGAAAAGCTTCTGAAGTTAGATCCCCACAACACAGAGTTGATGGAACAGAAGCAAAGGCTTCTCGGTGAACGCGTTGGAGAGACAAAAACAAAGCTCGAAGCGTTAAAAGAAGCACAGAAACAGGTTGGAGAAGAGCTGAAGAAGACCGGGGAAGGTCAGGAACAGTATGACGCTCTGACAAGGGAAATCGCAAGCTGTACGAATGAGCTAAAAGCACTCGAAAAAGAAGCAAATTCTGCTTCGGTTGCTATGCAGAAGATATCAGCAGCAGGCGAAAGCCTAAAAAATGCTGGAGATAAAATTTCAAGCGCAGGGCAGGCACTTATGCCGTTATCTGCAGCGGCAGCAGGAATAGGGGCAGGAATAATCAAGACCACAGCTGATTTCGATGCTGCTATGTCGAAAGTTGCAGCTGTATCAGGCGCAGCGGGGGATGAGTTCGATGCTCTTCGCTCAAAAGCGCGTGAAATGGGCGAAACAACGAAATTCACGGCATCCGAATCTGCTGAAGCTATGAATTACATGGCAATGGCCGGATGGAAGACAGAACAAATGCTCGGTGGTATCGAAGGTATCATGCATTTGGCGGCTGCTTCCGGGGAAGAACTCGGCACAACTTCTGATATCGTTACAGATGCACTCACAGCATTCGGAATGAAAGCAGAAGAGTCGGGACGTTTTGCAGATATTCTGGCAAGTGCAGCATCAAACGCGAACACGAATGTCGCTATGATGGGCGAGTCATTTAAGTATGTCGCACCCGTTGCAGGATCTCTCGGATATTCTGCAGAGGATGTCGCTGTTGCTCTTGGTTTAATGGCAAATAGCGGTATCAAGGCAGATATGGCAGGAACATCACTTCGAAATATGTTTCAGAGGATGGCAAAGCCGACAAAAGAGTCTGCAATGGCAATGGAACGACTCGGTTTATCCCTTGCGGATGAAGAAGGCCGTATGTATTCGTTCCGCGAAATCATGGATCAGCTTCGTGGAAGTTTCACGCAGATCAATATGCCTATCGATGAATATGATAGACGTGTTGAACAACTCGACAAGGATCTTGCTGACGGAGTAATCAAACAAAAGGCTTACGATAAAGAGCTTGAAGAATTAAACAAGCAGGCATTTGGTGCAGAAGGTGCAGAAAAAGCACGCGCTGCAGCCATGCTCGGTGGCACAAGGGCAATGTCGGGTCTTTTGGCTATCGCAAACGCCACAGAAGAAGATTATAACAAGCTGACCGCTGCCATTGATAACTCATCACAGGCTTTCGCAAGGACAAAGGACGGAGTTGTTCCTTTAAACGAAGCACTTGCATCCGGGGCAGAGATTTTAGAGACTTACGAAGGTTCTGCAGAAGCTATGGCTGCCACAATGCAGGATAACGCAGCAGGCCAGATGGAAATTCTGAAATCACAGCTTCAGGAATTGGCAATATCGTTAGGTGATACGATTATGCCGATACTTCGAGAGCTGATTGGATATGTTCAAGGGTTCGTTGATAAATTGAACGGCATGGACGAAAGCACGAAGGAAATGATTATGAAAATCATCCTTATTACAGCTGCTCTCGGCCCTTTGCTTGTAGTTGTAGGCAAGTTGGTCAGCGGTATCGGGACACTGATGTCTGTGATCGGGGGATTGTCGGCTCCCATAGTCGCAATTATAGCGGTCATTGCTTTACTTGTGGCAGCGTTCGTTCATTTGTGGAATACGAACGAAGAGTTCAGAAATAACATCATCGCAACGTGGGAACGTATAAAATCCATGTTCGATCAGTTCGGGCAGGGTATTGTTGACCGTCTGAACAAGATGGGTTTTGAGTTTAACAATTTCAGCGAAGTTGTTAAAGGTATATGGGATGGTCTTTGCGCTTTCCTTGCTCCGTTGTTTGAACAGGCTTTTGATACGATAGCGGATATCCTTGATTTTGCTTTAAATCTGTTAACAGGAATGTTTGATTTTTGGGCAGGACTCTTCACGGGGAATTGGGAACAGATGTGGAACGGTGTTGTCGAAACGTTTGAGGCGATATTTGGCGGTGTAAAAGCCATATTTGATGACATCCTCGGTGGAATAATTGGCGGTATAAACGGGGCGATAGATGGTGTCAGGACATTCAGTAAAGGCAAGATAGACCTTCCCAACATTAAATGGATGGCCGAGGGTGGAGTCCTTACAAGCGGTTCTGCCATAGTCGGAGAAGCAGGGCCAGAGTTCGTATCGGTGTCAAACGGTCAAGCTATGGTTCAGCCTTTAAGCGGGCATAGTGATCTCGCGGGGCTTTTAGAGACCTACCTTCCGTACTTGGCGGCAGGGACTCAGCTTGTTCTCGACTCAGGCGCGCTTGTCGGCGGAATTGCTCCCGATATGAACACGGCACTCGGGACTATCTCGATAAGGAGTGGCAATAGATGAACGAATTGACATATGGAATATCGATATATGTTGAAAGTACCGGCAAGACGTTTCACACGCTGAATGACTGGGGTATGGCTTTAGGTAACAATAATTACATAGGCGAGCCCCAAATGGAAACAATATATATAAAAGTTCCCGGACGAAACGGTCTTATCGATGCTTCGGAAGTCATAAGCGGCAGAAGGGTATTCACGAAGAGATCCCTTGCTTTCGAGCTTGGCGGAAAACGTGAAAGACTCGGATGGGACAGCGTAATTTCCGCTTTTAGGAACAATATCGAGGGACGTATCTGTCAATTAACCCTTGATAACGATAAAAACTACTACTGGAGAGGACGAGTTTACATCGAGGGGTTTGACCGTTTTAGGGATCTGGGAACGTTCACTCTGACAGTCCCATCGGCAGAACCTTATAAATATTCGCGGTATTCGTCATCTGAACCGTGGTTATGGGATCCATTTAACTTCGAGACAGATATGATAACCTACATCGGAGCTATAACGGTTATCGGTTCTGAGACGGTTACAATTCCTGCGGGACATATGGCTACCACACCCGATCTGGTTGTTTCCGATAAGACAAGTAATGATTTTACAGTTACGGTTGACGGAGTTACATATCCTTTGACTGTGGGTTCAAACAGAATACCGGCAATCTTAGTCGATGGGGATGTTGATGTTGATCTGACTTTTACCGGAGATGCAAAAGTCCAGATAGTATATAGGAGCGGTTCACTTTAATGTATCAGGTCAATTTAGGGGACAAAATCCTGTATTATCCGAGCTCGGATGATGCGTGCATATATGATACAGAGCTAAATGAAGAGATCGGCATGGCGGGGGAGTTTTCCTTCAAAGTTCCCCCGAGTAACCCTTTATATTCCGAACTGGCTCAAGGGGTTCTCGTAACAATATTAAAGGATCATGTCGAGTTCTGGCGCGGAGATATCCGAGATATCAAGACGGACTTCGCAAAGGTTGCCGATGTTTATTGTGTAGAGGATCTGGCTTTTTTGGGGGATGAGTTCTTAACACCCGCAGCAATAACCGATGAAACTTACGCACAGAGATTTCAAGCGGCAATAAGCGCATATAACACAAACAGAAGCGCAGACAGACAGTTTACGATCGGATACATAACGAACGTTACAAGCTCAGACTTCTGTAATTGGGTTACGGAATATGACTGGTCGCTTCTCGACTGTATAAGGACATGTATCTGTAAGGATGATGGTTATTTAAGAGTCAGAAGAGTCACTACCGGGGGAGTGGTCACAAGATATATAGACTGTGTGAAGTTATCCGATTACGGAATACAAGCCACACAGCCGATAGAATACGGCTATAACCTTTTAGATTATGTTAAAGAGAGCGATTATGAGAATTTGACGAACGTTCTCACACCCTATGGGGATGAGCTTGAGAATGAGGTCTATGAGGGCTATAACCAAAGGCTCGCAGGAACCACGATATCAGAAGAGACATCCGTTGCGGCTTATGGGAGACACGCAAAGGCGGTCATCTTTGACGGAGTGACAGATTTAGCGCAGCTTAACTCTTTAGCTCAGGCATATCTTACGAGATATTCACAGCCACAGCTGACGATGGAAGTTGAAGCGGTAGATCTTGCCGGCATAGAGAACGTGGATGCCATTTCGATCGGGGACTCTGTGAGGGTAATCGCGGCACCGTTTGCGGTTGACCAGTGGTTATATTTAACTCAGATCAAGCGGGACATTCAAAATATCGATAAAAATACCATCACATTGTCGGGATATGTAAGGTCTGGACGGACTTTAACATCTCAGGCACTCGGAACGGCAGAAGCGGTTAAAAATCTCCCGAGTAAGTCATCAATATTGGATGCGGCAAAGAAGAATGCGATGGAGATCCTTGACGGGACGAATGGCGGTAATATCTACTTCGTTTTTAATGAAGATGGTCAGATCGTAGAGCAAGGATTTTCAAACAATGCTGATTTGAGTCAAGCAACAGCCATCAGCCGATGGAATATCAATGGCAAGGCTATCCTGACAAGGGAGACTCCGAGTGATGACTGGACTGTCAAGGTTGCTGAGACCATTGACGGTGGCATCGTTGCTGATTTTATAACTTCAGGAACAATGAGCTGTGACAGGCTTGATGGTGGAGAGATAAACGGTCAGACGATAAAAGGTGGAACAATAACCGGTGCGACTATAACATCTCCGAGTCCATCCGGGCAGACAGGATCTGTCACGATAAGCGGTGGCTTATTACGCGTATACAATGGCTCAAGCGGATATTTTTATGTGACCGATTACGGAGATCCGGGATGTAATCTCGCGCTCGGTGGATATAAGTTCGCAGCTTATAACAATCAATATTATTATGGCGATTATGAAACGATATATATCGGCAAGGCAGCAGCAGATGCCGGGGGTGCTTCTGACAGGCGTATAAAAGATGATATTCAGACTCTCGATAAGGGTTTGTCGCGGAATATTATCAGAAAATCACGCCCTGTTTCATTTAAATACAACGAGAAGTCGGGAATGCACAACGAACACGGCACGAGATACGGTCTGATCGCGCAGGAATTAAGAGAGGTTCTGGACGAAAACAACGTAGGAGATGTCGAGTTAGAGTACGAGAGATTTGATGGGTATCGAACCATCGAATATAAAGAGCTTATCGCGCATCTTATGAATTGTGTGCAGGATTTGTATGAAGAGATAGATAAATTGAAAGGAGCTTAAACAATGGCTGATATATCGGTATATTTAGCGCAAATACTGTCAGCGGTTTACGGAGAAGATGTCAGAGGGTCAATTCATGATGCGATCGAGATCATCAATGACGTAAGCGAGGTAGTTTTATCCACAGGAACAGCGGTCACGGGACCGACAAGTTCATCCACAGGGTTTTATGATGAGTCACTTTATCTGAATACCAACACTTATGAATTGTGGAAATGTGTCGGGACAGATACATGGCAGAGCTTGGGAATATTGAAGGGTTCTCCCGGTGTTCCCGGAGAAGATGGAAACAGATGGTATCGTGGCACAGGAATAAGCGGTAAAGCGGTAAATCCGACAGTATATTCGGGATCGGGGATAACGGATGCAAATCCGAACGATTTTTACCTTAACCCGTCCGAAGGGGCCGTATATCATTGCGTGACGGGTGGCGATGCTTCCACAGCAACATGGTCATATGATTTTACCATGACAGGCGGCGGTGGTGGCGGTTCTGTAGTTGGATGGAACCAAATACAGTCATCAACAGGTGCGACAAAGATAGCCGAGATCACGATAGACGGTTCAACAACGGACGTATATGCTCCGCAAGGCGGTGGCGGTGCATCTTCTCTTGATGATTTGTCCGATGTTGCAATAGATACAGTAACACTCGATGACGGTCAGATACTTGCTTACAATCTTTCAGATCATGAATTTCAGAATGTAGATATGCCTACGGGCGGTCACACAATGAAACCCGACCCGACAACTAACCCCACAGAGTCAGACGTAGTGTCATGGGTAAGCGGAGCGCAAAGCAATAACGAGCAAGTGCCGAGTTTATACGGAGTACAAAATTGGTCTAACCTAGACGGAATTAAAATCCTCACACAAGTAAGCGCAGGGGATGATGTAGTCGGGAGTTGGAATGGTACATGGGAAACAGACGGAGATAGGACGGGATGGATATTCCATAAGTGTCTGTATAACTGTTTAAGTGACAATGATGTAGATATATCTCCGACATTCGTAGTTCCCGAAGGTACGCATGATGCAATAGGGTACGTTGCAGAGCGTATAGACGATGAGTATTACAAGGCACTGACACCCGTAGGAACAGAAAACCCGAAAGACTTGGAATGGTACATGGGAAACAGACGGAGATAGGACGGG
>JAEIGA010009804.1_pt1 | contig 14513 bp, 16 predicted proteins | sample 9270691 | NCBI WGS metagenome assembly JAEIGA01 (sample SAMN17057246, study PRJNA624740) | gut metagenome | biome: biome; isolation source: fecal sample | host: Bos grunniens | place: China: Xizang | collected 2019 | reverse complement strand
CTGCTGCCTCTGTCGGCGCTTACCGATCCGGAATTGGAGCCGGCGCTGCTGAAAAAGCTGGCCTTCGACAACTGGGACGATATGTACGCTGCCATCGGCTACGGCGGTTTGACTGCCACCAAGGCCGTGGGCAGAATTCAGGCAGATGTCCAAAGGGCCGTCAAGGCGCAGACGCCGGAAAAGACAGTGGGCGGTCTGCGGCTGAATCCCGACGACAACACCAAGAAAAACCGCCACAGCGTTAACGGTGTCATTGTGGAGGATATCGACTCCTGTATGTTCAAATTCTCCAAGTGTTGTACGCCTGTGCCGGGAGATGCCATCATCGGCTTTATTACCAAGGGCTTCGGTGTGTCTATCCACCGGCAGGACTGCCCCAATGCCGCAGTCCGGGCGAACCCCGATAAGGCAGACCGCTGGGTGCGGGTGCGCTGGGATAACTTGGAGGAGCAGCCCTTCGAGACGGTGCTGGAGCTGGAATGCATCACCCGGGAGGGACTCCTTTTAGACGTCGCCACCACCATGACCGCTTCCAAGCTCCGGGTCAAGGAGCTCAACGGCAAGGATCTGCCAGGAGGCCATTCCATCTTCTCGGTGCGGTTTGAAGTGAAGAATGTGGCAGAGCTGGAAACGGTCCGCAATAAGCTTCTGAACATCCGGGATGTGATCGGCGTCCGCCGGGGACAGAATTAATACACAACAAAGGCCCCCTTGTGCAAAGGGGGGGCTGGCTGCGAAGCAGACTGGGGGATTGTTGATCCCTTCGTCACGGCAATGCCGCGCCACCTCCCTTTACACAAGGGAGGCTTTACGGGAGGATACTATGAAAGCAGTATTAACAAGAGTAAATTCTGCCAGTGTCACCATAGACGGTGAAATAGTGGGTAAAATTGGAAAAGGCTTCCTGATCCTGCTGGGCGTAGGACCGGAGGACACAGAGGAAAAATGCCGGTACTTGGCGGAAAAAGCGTTGGGTCTGCGAATCTTTGAAGATGCGGCAGGCAAAATGAACGTAAGCCTTGCAGATGTAGGGGGCGAAGTGCTGGTTGTCAGCCAGTTTACACTCTACGGCAACTGTCGGAAAGGTCGCCGCCCCAGCTTTGCCGAGGCGGCAGATCCGGAGCTGGGCAACCGCCTGTATGAAAGTTTCCTGCAGCATTGTGCCCGGTTGGGGTATCCCCCCCAGCACGGCCGTTTCGGAGCGGATATGCAGGTGGCGTCCGTCAATGACGGTCCGGTCACCTTGATTTTGGATACGGATCAGCTGATGGACACCCCCAGAAGAAAATAATTTTTACGGGAGTAAACTATGCTTAACTTCAGATGCTTGACCATGGGCGGTTATCAGACCAACTGCTTTCTGGTCTGGGAAGAGGGAAGCGGCGGCGTTGCCGTCATCGACCCCGGCTATGAGGCGGAGCGCATTCTGCTGGAAATTCAGAAGTTGGGGAAGTATATCGATGCCATTTTGCTGACCCACGGACATTTCGACCACGTGGGGGCGGTGAAGGAGCTGGTAAGAGCAACCGGCTGCAGCGTGTATCTTTGTCCCAGGGAGCTGGAACTGCCTCAGCAGTATACTGCCGGAAAGCTGTACTACAATTATGCATACGAAGAAACCGTTACTGCCGGAGGGCTGACCTTTGAGGTGCTCCATACGCCGGGACATACCCCCGGCTCTGTGTGCCTGAAATGCGGAAATGTTCTGTTTTCCGGGGACACCCTCTTTGCCGATTCCTGCGGCAGAGTGGATCTGTGCGGCAGCTGGACGGATATGAAAAATTCTTTGAAGCTCCTTGCCCAGCTTCCCGGGGAATGCAAGGTCTATCCCGGTCACGGAACCGGTACCACCATTGCCCGGGAGCGGGAAGTAAATCCTTATTTGAAAGGCATCCTATGAAACTGGAAATTGTAGGACATCAGGACCAATATGCGGTGGAGCAGCTGCAGCTGAGCCTGTTTTCCCAGGAGGAGGGAAGCGCGGTTTCCCAGTTGACCCGTGGGAAAACCTGGATTACAGCGGTCACGGAGATCACCCTTGGGGAGAAGAAAACCCGGGCGGTGCGCCGGCTGAAGGCAGAAAAAGAGACCGTGCGCCTGCGCCGGAGAATTTTACAGCAGAGCTACTATCAGGCGGCACTGCCCCATTTGCCTGCTGTGCCCGCCTGGGGCGCGCTGGCCGGAGTGCGGCCTACAAAACTATCCACAGCCCATCTGTTGGAGGGGGGTACGCCCCACTCTGCGGACAGACTGCTGCGGGATGTGTACTATGTGACCCCGGAGCGCCGGGAGCTGGCGGTGGACTGCTCTGTTTCTACGGTGGAGGCAGCGGCAAAGCTGGAGGAGCAGGACCTTTCTTTGTATGTGGGCATTCCCTTTTGCCCCACCCGGTGCGCTTATTGCAGCTTTGTCAGCCGTACGGTGGGCAAGAAGACGGAATTGGTAGAGCCTTATCTGGAATGTTTGTTGCGGGAGCTGGAATTTACTGGCAAGCTGTTGGCAAATTCCGGTAAAACTGTGCGTACCATATACATAGGCGGCGGCACGCCCACCACCTTGTCGGAAAGCCAAATGGTGCGCCTTTTGGAGGGCATCCGCAACACGGTGGATCTGTCCCGCTGCATTGAGTTCACTGTGGAGGGCGGCAGACCTGACACGCTGAACACAGAAAAACTGGCGGCTATCCGTGCCCACGGCGCGGATCGTATGAGCATCAATCCCCAAACGATGGAAGATGCGGTGCTCCGAGCCTGCGGCAGACCCCTCACCGGGGAGGATGTGCTGCGAAGCTACCGGGAGGCGGTGGAGGCTGGCTTTGACGCCATCAATATGGACCTCATTGCAGGTCTGCCCCAAGATTCCTATGCCGGCTTCTGTCGGTCGCTGGATGCGGTGGCGGCACTGCGGCCTGCCAATATTACGGTACACACCTTAGCCCTGAAAAAGGGCGCAGACCTGTTTGAAAAACGGGTAAACCTCCCTTCCGGGGAGGAAGTGGCGGATATGGTGGAGTATGCCAACACCACGCTTCGCCGCTTAGGCTATAAGCCTTACTATTTGTACCGGCAGAAATATATGTCCGGCAGCTTTGAAAATGTAGGCTGGAGCTGGGATGGCCTGGACTGCCTGTATAATATTTACATGATGGAAGAGCTGCACACCATCCTCTCCATCGGTGGCGGCGGTATGAATAAAGTGAACCTGCCGGACGGGAAATTGCAGCGATTCCACAATCCCAAGTTCCCGGAACAATATATCGAACAATTCGACAGCGTACTGGCGCAAAAGGAAGCGCTGTTTCAGCTGATGAAAGGAAGTGTCTGAGTGGATACACTGATCTCCAACGCAACAGTGGTGACCATGAACGAGCGTATGGACATCCTCTTTGGAGGTTATATCGGCATTACGGGCGGAAAGATCACCTATCTGTCCAAAGAAGCGCCGGAGGAAAAACCGGCCCGGATTGTGGATGGCACCGGTATGGTAGCCATTCCCGGCCTTGTGAATGCCCACACCCATTTGGCCACCACCGCCCTGCGGAACTACCTGGATGATGCCGATTCCCGGGAGGCGCTGGAAATTTTGCTGCAAAAGTCCGCAAAGCTGGATGCAGAGGGCGCGAAAGCGGCCGCGCTTTTGGGCATTGCGGAGTGTCTGCGGTTTGGCGTCACCTCGGTGTCCGATCTGGGAGAATTCCCGGAGGCGGTGGCAGAGGCGGCGTCCCAGTCCGGCATCCGGGCCAATATTGCCTTGGCGGCCAACTGCTTTGCAGACGCCACGGAAGAATTTGATTTTGAAGAAGATCCCCAATGCCAGACTCTTTGCCGTTTGGCAGATAACTATCATGGGTATGATAATGGCAGACTGCGCATTGATGCAGGTATCTATGCCGAGTATACCAGCAACCATCCTCTTTGGGAATCGCTGGCAGCCTACGCCAAGGAAAAAGGACTGGGTATGCAGCTCCACCTTGCGGAAACGGAAGGGGAGGCGGAATCCTGCCGGGAACGCACCGGCTTAGACCCTGCGGTGCTGCTGGACTGCCACGGGCTGTTCTGCGTGCCTGCCACAGCCACCGGTTGCGTTGCGCTCACAGAGGAAGAACGGGCAATCCTTGCCAAAGGAAAAGCAACGGCGGTCACTACCCCTATTGCCTATGCCAAGGCGGGAAACCTGGTGCTGAATATTTCTGACACGGTAAAAGCCGGCATCAATGTGGCGCTGGGAACAGGCGGCGCAGTGGAGTGCGGCAATTTGGACTTGTTTGAGACTATGCGGGCAACGGTGCTGGTCCAGCGGGCGGGGGAGGAGAATCCTATGCCTGCCTCTGCGGCGCTGATGATGGCAACGGTCTGCGGCGCAAGAGCCCAAGGCAGAGCCGAATCCGCCGGTATGTTGAAAGAGGGTATGGATGCGGACATCGTGCTGGTGGATTTCTCCGCGCCCCATCTGATGCCCTGCCACAATGTGCTCACCAGCCTGGTGTTCAGCGCTAAGGGTGGCGACGTGGCGATGACTATGGTAGGCGGCAAGATCCTCTACCAGAACGGACAGTTCCCGACGATCTCTTTGCAGGAAGTTCTGAAAACGCTGACAGAGAACACCATTCCTATGATGTTCAGCGATGACAAGGGGGAAGAGCATGGCGGACAATAAGAAGCAAAATTTCCTCCACGGCGCGGCGCTGTTGGCACTGGCCACCGCAGCGGTAAAGATCATCGGTGCGCTGTATAAGATCCCCTTAAAAATGGTCATCGGCGATAAGGGCTTTGGTTATTTCGGTTCTGCTTACCAGATCTATTCCGTTTTGCTGATGATATCCACCGCAGGTCTGCCGGTGGCTATGAGCCGGATGATCAGCGAGGCATCCACTTTGGGAAAGCATCGGCAGGTGCGCCGGGTGTATACCACTGCCAGAGCCATTTTCCTGGGGTTAGGCGTGGTCAGCACGGTGCTGATGATGGTGTTCTGTCATCAGCTGGCAGAATTTATGGAACAGCCGGATGCTTGGGCGGCGATCCTGTTTTTAGGCCCTTGCGCACTGCTTATGGGCTTTATGTCCACTTACCGGGGCTTTTTCCAGGGGCAGGGAGATATGCGGCCTACCTCTATCAGTCAGGTGCTGGAGGCCGTTTGTAAGCTGATCGTGGGACTTGGGGCGGCGCTGTTGGTTCTGAAAGCCACCAACAGCATTCCGCTGGCTGCCGGCGGCGCTATTTTGGGCGTTACCATCAGCTGTCTGCTGTCCTCCGTGTACCTTTGGGGCAAGGTGCGGCCGGCCTACCGGGATATGCCGGAGGGTACGGACGTGCCCCTGAGCATGGGCGCTACGGCAAAGGGTCTGCTGGCCATTGCTGTGCCCATCACCATCGGCTCTGCCGGTTTGCAGCTTTTGACTGTGTTGGAGACCCGGCTGTATATGGGTCAGCTTTTGAACGCCAACGGCCTGACCCAGGATGCGGCAGATACTTTGAAGGGTATCTACGATATGGCCCAAAACATCTTTAATATGCCCTGTGCCTTTATCGTACCTATCGCTATCAGTGTCCTGCCTGCCATCGCTTCCAGTTTGACCTTAAAAAATCATCAGGAAGTGAAAAACACGGAAGAATCCGCTGCCCGGATCACAGCGCTCATCAGCCTGCCTTGCAGCGTAGGTCTGGCGGTGCTGGCAAGACCCATTATGGCTCTGCTGGGCGGCTACTCCGGTGAAAAACTGGAAACCGCTGCGGGACTGATGGCGCTGCTGGGTACCGGTGTGTTCTTCTACGGTGTGATCCAGTACACCAACGCCATTATGCAGGCTCACGGCTATGCCCATGTGCCGGTGATCAATATGCTGCTGTCCGGCGGTGTCCGGCTGGCAGTGGTGTATGTGCTGGTAGGCAACCCTGCCATCGGCATTTTGGGTGCGCCCATTGGCAATACCTTGTGCTATTTGTGCATTGCGGTGCTGAATCTGATCGCCATTCATAAGCTGATACCCCAAAAACCGCGGCTGATTTCCAATTTTTTGCGGCCCGCAGTGGCGGCTGCGGCTATGGGTTTGGTAGTCTACGGCAGCTATTGGTGCCTGTCGGAGGTACTTCATATTGGTAGCCGGGTGATTTTGTGCGGTGTTCCCGTGGTAATTGGCGTAATTGTTTACGCTTTGGCGGTGGTCAGTTTACAGGCAATTACCCGTGAGGATTGCAAATTATTACCAAAAGGCGAAAAAATTGCTAAATTTTTGCATTTATAATTGAAAAAACACTTGCATTTTGACCAAAAGTGTGGTAGTGTAAATTGACCAAAAAATGTGAGAGAGGAAAGTTACCATGAATAAGACAGATCTGATCGCAGTAGTTGCTGCAAAGACCGGCATGACCAAGAAGGATGCTGAGCGCGTGATCAACACCACCCTGGAGACCGTTACCCAGACCCTGGAAAAGGGCGAGAAGGTTCAGCTCTCCGGCTTTGGCCTGTTTGAAGTAAAGCAGCGCGAGCCTCGCGTTGGCCGGAACCCCCGCACCAAGGAGACTATCCATATTCCTGCTACTAAGCAGCCTGTGTTCAAGGCAAGCAAGTGCTTCAAGGACCTGATTGCTGAGTAAGCATGCGTCTGGATAAGTTCCTGAAGGTTTCCCGCCTCATTAAGCGGCGCACCGTAGCCAATGAAGCCTGCGACAATGGTCGCGTAAGCGTCAACGGCCGGGTGGTCAAAGCCGGTTATGAAGTCAAGGTGGGAGACAAAATCGAAATCTCTATGGGCCCCCGGACGGTGGCAGTAGAGGTGGTACAGGTGGCGGATAACGTTCGTAAGGACGATGCCGGCGCTATGTACAAAGAGATTTAAGAAAAAACCCGGAAAGGTTCGCCTTTCCGGGTTTTTCTGTTATTTCCAGGCAGCGGTGCCGGGGGCGTTGATGGCCAGCCGGCTGACACAGTAAAGGGCCTGCGCCATTTGACTGCGGGTCAGAGGGGAGTTGGCATCCAGCGTAATGCCGTTATCTTCCATAGCAATGAGAGAAGCGGATGCCCATGCAGGTACTTCCTCTGCGTTCTCTTTGCCGGTCTGCTGTTCCAGAGCCTCCTGAGAAATGGAAAGATCCAGCGCATTTTGCAGCATCACAGCTACCTCAGCACCGGTAACTGCGGTTTCCGCAGACTCCATATCCGGCAGATTCTCCATAAGACCTGCCCGCAGCGCTGCGGCAAGGTAGGGTTTCAGCCAAGCGGGCGTGTCGGCAGGCACAGCCTGCGTTGTGGCAGAATCTGTGGGGATCTCCAACAGTTTTACCAGCACGGCAAGGAATTCTCCCTGGCTCACAGGCTTTTCCGGCTGGAAGCAGGACTTGCCGTTAATGGTCTCGCCTACGAACAGGCCGGTGTTTCGCATCCATTCCGCAGTGAAGCGGCAGCTTTCGCCCACCGTATCCGTGTACTTCTTAGCATCGGAGGGCTTTAAGATCTGCACGGTGACTGTGGCAGTGCGGGAGACATTTCCGGCAGGGTCAGCGGCGGTAAAGGTAAAGGAATCCACGCCCACTTTGTTTTTCTTGGGAGTGTAAAGGAAAGTACCGTCCTCCCGGAGCTCCACCTCGCCCCGCTTGGGTTTGCGGATGAGCGAGTAGGTCAAGGTCTGGCCCTCCGGATCGCTGACTTTCAGCGTGCCTTCATTGGGCAGATTTTTGTAGGTTTCCAGAGCGGAATCCTGGGCCACCGGCGCTTTGTCCTCCTTGCCCCGGATGGAGAAGGTGGTGGTGGCGGCCTTTGCCACCCGGTTTTCGTAAATGGGCAGGTAAGTCAGCACGGCTTCCTTATCCACTTCTGTCAGCAGGGGGGCAAAGGTCAGCTGCGTTAGCTGCTCGGCAGTGAGGATATCCCCGGGCTGCAGCACCCGGTGCCCCAGAAATACAGTGCCGGCGGCACTGTCCGGAAGCTGGGTGATGCAGACGCCGATCATAGGCTCATCCGCCTCGGTGAAAAAATCCTGGGTGGTCAAACAGTAGACAGTATCGCAGTCCACTTCTGCCGCCATAGCACTGCCGCAGCCTAGAACCATACAAATAAGCAGCAGGCAAAGTAAACGAACGCGGAACATAATCGTAACCTCCTATATTTGGTTTACGGAGGTATTGTTTGCCGATGGTGGAAAAATATGCAGAAAATTATTCCTGCTCCGGAGGGGCAACGCCCCCCAGGGCAGCAATGGTGAGGATACCTACATTGTCATTGTAGATCTCATCGAACTGGGAAAGGGGGAGGGGGTTCACCCCACGGCCTACCTCAATGGTATACCCGGGTTTGCGGAATTCCTGAATAAACCAATCCTTGTAGCCGGCAAAGCTAGAGGCATAAGGCACATTTGCCAAGGTGTAGCCGCTGGCAGCAGCCATTTGCTCCCCCAGCGCCTCAGCACCGGGTACTTCGTAATCCTGAAAACGCCAGTAGATCTCTCCGCCTTGGGAATGATAGGCCAGCACCAGCGCCGGGTCTAAAAATTCGGTGTAGCCTGCTAAGGCCTGGGTTTCCAGCTGGTTCAGCGGGGCTCTGCCCACATAATCCCGGGGACCCGGACGGGTAAAGCCTTGAGAGAATTTGATCTCACGGGCCTGCAGCCAGCCGGCGGGGTAGTTCAGGTTCAGATCTGTGCCCAAAAGGTTGGCTTTCCAGCCGCTGGGGAAGGGAAATTGCGGATAGTTTTGGGAAAGCCCCTGAGCAAGCGCATATTGAAAGCTTCCCGGTTGTATGGCACCCACTACAAGGTCCACCCCGTCGGGATCTACCATAGGCACCATATAAATGGTGACTGCATCTGCTAACATCCGGGCATCCTGCCCGCCGATGGTGCCGCCGGATACGATGGCTTCTGCAAATTCCTCGGCAAATTTCAAAAGCACCAGGGTGGTGATCCATTCGTTGGCGTGGTGGGATGCGGAATACAGCACTTTGCGAGGACCATTGCCGATAACTAAGGTGCGGATGGGCCGCTGAAATGCGGTGGAAGCCAACAGTTCCGACCGACAGAAAGGATAGGTGCGGGTGAGCTCTAAAATGGTGCGTTCACAGCTTTCCGATGTAATGGGAACGGTGGTATTTACAATTGGCATAAAAAATCGCCTCCGACTATCCTATGGTCGGAGGCGGGGAAATGTGTATATCAGTCTTCGTAAGCCATAAGCTTATCAATGCGGCGCTGATGCCGGGCGTCGTGGGAGAATTCCGTACCTAGCCAGGTGTCCACAATGTCAAATGCCAGCAGTTTTCCAATAATGCCGGCACCCAGGGCCATCATATTGGTGTCGTTGTGCTCCCGGGTCATTCTGGCAGAAACCACGTCGGAAAGCAGAGCGCAGCGGATGCCCCGGACTTTGTTGGCGGTAATGGATACGCCGATGCCGGTGGTGCAAAGCACAATGCCCTTTTCACATTCTCCGGCAGCCACAGCCTTGGCGGCTTTGCCGGCAAAATCCGGGTAATCGCAGCTGTCCAGAGTGTTTGTGCCGAAGTCTACAAGGGTGTGTCCCTGGTTTTCCAGCCGGGAGATCAGGGCGTTTTTTAGTTCCAAAGCGCCATGGTCACAGGCAATGGCAATTTTCATAATGTCCTCCTTAGATAACAAAGCCGCCGTTGACACCCAACACCTGCCCGGTGATAAATGCCTGGTCGGCAAGGAACGCGATGGCCTTGGCAATATCCTCCGGTGTGCCGATGCGACCCAGGGGAGATTCCTGCCGGAGGTCTTCCATAATTTCTTCCGAAAGGTCTGCGCACATGTCTGTCAGAATGACTCCGGGGGCGATGCAGTTGACCCGGATGCCACTGGGACCCAGCTCCTTAGCCAGGGCTTTAGTCATAGCAAGGATGGCGCCTTTGGTGGCAGAGTAAGCAGCCTCGCAGGAAGCACCCACCTGACCCCACATAGAGCTGACGGTCACGATGCTGCCGGCCTGCTTTTGGAGAAAGAAGGGCATAGCGGCGTTGACGCAGTGATAAATGCCCTTGACATTGACATCAAACAACCTGTCCCACTGGTCTTCCGGCAGCATAGACATCAGACCGTGATGGCTGGTGCCGGCGTTGCACACCAAAATATCCACATCCGGAATTTGGGCAAAGGCTTCTGCCACGGCAGTTTTGTCTGCCACATCGCAGCAGATGGCAGTGGCGCCGGTGGCGGCAGAAACCTGCTCCGCCGCGGCGTGGTTCTTCTCATAAAGGAAAAAGACCCGGTCTCCCCGTTTGGAGAACTGAGCTACAGTTGCAGCGCCGATGCCGCGGGAACCGCCGGTGATTACAACAGTTGCCATTTTGCTACCTCTTCTGCAAGAAACCGCTTAGCGTCTGCGGCTTCTGGTTCTGTGATCGGAGTATTGGCGTAGGGAAGATATCTTGCTGTCGGATTCCGACATAAACTGCTTCAGTTTTTCCTCGAACAGCTGGTCCGCGGTTTTGGGTGCCGGAGGCGGCGTGGGGATGGCGGTACGTGCCGGGCGGGGCTGGGCGGGTCGCTGGGGGCGGGTATCCTGCCGGGCTTCCAGACGCTTGATGGAAAGGTTGATCTTGTTGTTTTCTGTGCCGATCACCATGACCTTCACATCCTGATTTTCCGTCAGATGCTGGCGGACATCACTGACATAGGAGTTGGACACTTCGGAAATATGTACCAATCCTGTTTTGTTTTCCGGCAGTGCGATAAATGCGCCGAAATTGGTGATCGACTTGACTTTGCCTTCTAAAATGGCTCCTACGGTTAAATCCATGCTAATGTTGCTTCCTCCAAATTTAAGGGTCTGCGTCTACGGGGCTGAAAAAGCTGGTATCCGGCTCCACCAGACCTAAGATCTCGGTGGCGATGTGCTTAATGCTGTTTACGGTGCCCAGCTCTGCGATGTGGCGGTCCAGCTTGGCATTTTCCCGCTCCAGCGCGGCGGCTTCCTGGCGAAGCGCGTCGGTTTCCTGACGGAGTTGCTGGGTGGACGTGTGGAGTATCAGCAGCGCTGCTGTAGACAACACGATAGCTGCCAGAACGACGATCTTCAAAAGGATCGGACTGTGCCGGCACACCAGACGGATCCGGCGAAAGGGATTGGGCATAGGAAACACCTCCAGGCGCACGCGTTTTATGCAAACGCTTTGTAAAACTTATTGTAACCCATTTTTTCCCGGAATGAAAGAGTTTTTTTGAAAAATTTCCGGCTTTTTTGAAAAATATTTTCCCGGGTTTCCAAAGTATCCCAAGGATTTTTTCGATTCTATCCCAAAAACAAGAAAATACCGGCCGCAGAAGCCTGCCCACCGTCCGTTCCCAAAGAAACCCGCCTGCAAAGAGTCCGGCGCTGTAACCCAGCCGCAGATCCCCCCGGCAAACGGCGAAACCCAGATACAGCCATACCCAAAAACCGCACACAACAAAGACAAGATCCCATATGTGAGGATGCCTTTTCCGAAGTGGGCGGAGAAAACCGTAGAGAAGGCCCAATCCCGCGCCCAATCCACAGGCAACCAGCAGCCTGTGGAAGGCAAGCGCCGGGGCGGTCATCGGAACAGGCGGTGCATCAGTCCGCCGGAGGGCCGGGGTTCTTCATAAATAAGGGCGGCGATATTGCCGTCCACCGCTACCTGCCCGCCGTCTAAGGACAGGGTCTTTAATTGCAGCTCCTGTCCCTGCACCGTCAGCACCCCCAACCCGGTTTTCAGTACCACCGCAGTATCGTCAAAGCTGACGACTTCCGTAACCCCGGTCATAGTCAGGTTTTTTCGCTCATTTAAGGTTAGTTTATGGGGCAAACGCAAATGCTCTTCAGCCATAGTATCCCTCCTTACAGAGGATTTTATGGGCGATCGCAGCCTTTTAGAACCGTTGACAGCCGGTTTTCGCCCGGTTATACTATAAGGAAAAGGGGGAGATACGGTGCTTTTTGCAAGCTGTGAATTGGCAGAACAGTCAGGCCACGATGCCGGACGGAAGCTGCTGTCGGAACTGTACCGGGAGTATACCGGAAACGATTTGCCGGAGATCCGTCTGTCCCCCCGGGGAAAGCCGTATTTTGCCGAGGGAAATCTGCATTTTTCCATCAGCCACACAAAACACCACGCTTTTTGCGTGCTGGCAGCCAGACCGATAGGGCTGGACGCAGAGGAGGTGGACCGGGATATTGATCTGCGCTTGGCAGAAAAGATCCTCTCCCCGGCAGAATACAAGGAATTCTCCGCCACGGAGGATAAGCGCCGGGCCTTGCTGACCTTTTGGGTGCTGAAAGAGGCGGCGGCAAAGGCTACCGGCGAAGGCCTGCGAGGCTACCCCAAACATACCGACTTTACACTGTCCGACCCCCGGGTGTTTTTCCGGGACGGCTGTGTGTTAGCCATCATTCAGGAGGAAGAAAATGCTGTTTGATACCCATGCCCACCTAAACGACCCTGCTTTCGATGAGGACAGAGATGCGCTGATCGCATCCTTACCGGAAAAGGGCATCCAAAATATAATGAATGTAGGCTGCTGTCTGGAAAGCTCCAAAGACTGCATCGCTATGGCGGAGAAATACCCCTTTGTCTATGCCTCTGTGGGCTCCCATCCCGATTCCGCTGACGAGGTAAATGACGGAGTTTTGGAGCAGTACAAGGCGATGTGCCGCCATCCCAAGGTCAAAGCCGTGGGAGAGATCGGCCTGGACTATTATTATGAGACCATCCCACGGGAGACGCAAATCAAAGCCTTTGTTGCCCAGATGGAGCTGGCCCGGGAGGTGGGTCTGCCCGTCATCGTCCATGAGCGCAATGCCCATGGCGACGGTATGGATGTGGTGCAGAAATTCCCGGATGTGACCGGTGTGTTCCACTGCTATTCCGGCTCTGCGGAAATGGCCCGGCAGTTGGTGAATATGGGCTGGTACATCGGCTTTACCGGAGTGCTGACCTTCAAAAATGCCCGGAAAGCCGTGGAGACCGCAGCCGCCATTCCGCTGGAGCGGATCGTTTTGGAGACGGACTGCCCCTTTATGGCGCCGGATCCTTTCCGGGGAAAACGGAATGATCCGTCTTATTTGTACCGGATGGCGGAGAAATTGGCGGAAATTCGGGGGATTACTGTGGAAGAAGTGCACAAAATTACCACGGAAAATGCCCGCCGTTTGTACCGGTTGGAGAATGCTTAAAACTGTGTCGAGATTTGTTGACACCATTTAAAAATTGTGGTATGTTTTTCCTATGTGCTGCTGACCAATTCTACGGAAGGCTGCATAAATCCTGTAAGTCCGTGAGCCCGACGGTAGCGGACAAATACAATACAAGGAGAATTGAATATGGAATTCAAAACCGACATCGAGATCGCACAGGCAACCGAAATGCAGCCCATCACCGAGGTCGCTAAGACCGCCGGCGTGGACGAGAAGTACTTGGAACAATACGGCAAGTACAAAGCCAAGGTGGATTACAACATTCTGAAGGAATGTGACCGCCCCAACGGCAAGCTGATTTTGGTTACCGCCATCAACCCCACCCCTGCCGGCGAAGGCAAGACTACCACCACAGTAGGTCTGTCTGACGGTATGCGGAGAATCGGAAAGAACGTTCTGGTCGCCCTGCGTGAGCCTTCTTTGGGTCCTGTTTTCGGCGTTAAGGGCGGCGCAGCCGGCGGCGGCTACGCACAGGTCGTTCCCATGGAAGACATCAACCTGCACTTTACCGGCGACTTCCACGCCATCGGCGCGGCAAACAACCTGCTTGCGGCCATGTTGGATAACCATATTTATCAGGGCAACGCCCTGAACATCGACCCCCGCCAGATCACCTGGCGCCGCTGCGTGGATATGAACGACCGCCAGCTGCGTTTTGTGGTGGACGGTATGGGCGGCAAGGTCAACGGCACCCCCCGGGAAGATGGCTACGATATCACGGTAGCCTCCGAAGTGATGGCGGTACTGTGCCTTGCTTCTGATATTAACGATTTGAAGACCCGGCTGGCCCGTCTGGTGGTGGCTTACACCTACGACGGAAAGCCTGTCACTGCCGGTGATCTGAAGGCCCAGGGCGCTATGGCGGCGCTGTTGAAGGATGCCCTGAAGCCCAACCTGGTGCAGACCCTGGAGCACACGCCTGCCTTTGTCCACGGTGGGCCTTTCGCTAACATTGCCCACGGCTGTAACTCTGTGACTGCCACTAAGATCGCTCTGAAACTGGCAGATTACACCGTTACCGAGGCCGGCTTCGGCGCAGACCTGGGCGCGGAAAAATTCCTGGATATCAAGTGCCGTATGGCCGGTCTGAAGCCCAACTGCGTGGTGCTGGTGGCTACCGTTCGCGCGCTGAAGTATAACGGCGGCGTTCCCAAGGCGGAAACCGGCAAGGAGAATTTGGAGGCGCTGGAAAAGGGCCTGCCTAACCTGCTGCGCCATGTGGAGAATATCACCAAGGTCTACAAGCTGCCCTGCGTGGTGGCTATCAACCGCTTCCCCCTGGATACCGAGGCCGAGCTGGCTCTGGTTGAGCGCAAGTGCAAGGAGCTGGGCGTCAACGTAGCTCTGTCCGAG
>JAEIGA010009803.1_pt1 | contig 14514 bp, 11 predicted proteins | sample 9270691 | NCBI WGS metagenome assembly JAEIGA01 (sample SAMN17057246, study PRJNA624740) | gut metagenome | biome: biome; isolation source: fecal sample | host: Bos grunniens | place: China: Xizang | collected 2019 | reverse complement strand
TTTCTGGAGACTTTCCGGCATTGCGCGAGATGTATATGTATATTCCCGTGAAAAGAAGAGGATAGAGGATATCAGGGTACAGGCTTCAGCTTCAGGTGAAGCGAAACTTTGTGCTGAGGTCTCAAAGGGTGTCACTTCCGTTTCATTTGAGATCATCGACCCTCAGGGCAATACAGTTGTTTTTTTGGCTGTGCCGGCTGTAAAGAATGTTGCTGAGGCTGAGATTACTGTTCCATCAGCAAAGCAGTGGACTGCGGAGACTCCTTGGCTCTATACTCTCAAGGTGACTTCGAATGATAAGACGGGACCGACAGAGACGGCATCGATCGAAATAGGTTTCCGTGATGTATGCATCAAGGATGGTCAGCTTCTGGTCAATGGCAAGCCTGTGCTTATCAAAGGTGCGAACAGACACGAGATGAATCCATATAAGGGATATGTGGTTTCGGAAGCAGATATGATACAGGATATTCAGATTATGAAACGTCTGAATATCAATGCGGTACGTACTTGTCATTATCCGGATGACCCTATGTGGTATTCTCTCTGTGATCGTTATGGACTTTATGTGGTGGCTGAGGCAAATATCGAGTCGCATGGAATGGGTTACGGTGATGCTACTCTTGCGAAGGTTCCTGAATATGAGCTGGCTCACCTTGAGCGTATCCGCAGGGCAGTGCAGCGCGACCGCAACCATCCTTCCGTAATAATCTGGAGTCTTGGAAACGAGGCAGGAAACGGTCCCAACTTCCATAAGGGATACGAGCTGGTGAAGTCTCTTGATCCAAGCCGTCCTATTCAGTACGAAAGAGCCGGTTTCGATAGCAATACGGATATTATGTGCCCAATGTATTGGGGACACGCGAAGTCGGAAAAATACGTATCATCCAATCCTGAGCGCCCTCTCATCCAGTGCGAGTATGCTCATGCAATGGGTAATTCGATGGGAGGTTTGAAGGAGTATTGGGACCTCATCCGCAAATATCCTTCTTATCAGGGCGGATTCATCTGGGATTTTGTGGATCAGGCTCTTTGGTGGCCGGCAGATGCCCGGAAATATGGCACAGACCATATCTTTGTCTTCGGAGGTGACTTCAATGATTATGATCCTTCAGACAATTCATTCTGCTGCAACGGTATCATCGCTGCCGACCGTACTCTTCATCCGCACGCCTACGAAGTGGCATATCAGTACAGGTCAATCCTTTCTTCCGCTGCTCCCGAGGAAGCATTGGCCGGTAAGATCAAGGTTTATAACGAGTATTTCTTCATTGATCTGTCAAGATATATGCTTGAATGGAATGTGGCGGTGGATGGCGTTCAGGTGCTTACAGGCGTAGTACCTTCAATCAATGCCAAGCCTCAGGAGACTGTTGAGATAAGCCTCGGATATGACGAGGATGCAGTAAAGGAAGCTGCAGGAATCTCTGATCTCGCTTCACACGATGTGTATCTGGATGTCCACTATGTCCTCAAACGTGCTGACGGTCTTCTTCAGGCAGGCTCTGAAGTGGCTTATGATCAGATACTTATCAACGAGGCTGCAATTCCGGCATTTGCCAATGCTTCCGGCCTTCCGGATTATGGCTATGAGAGTGACCAGCATACGTTCTCAGGAATTATGCATTTCAAAGGTTCTGAGCATCCGCGCATTTCTTCGTGGAAGGCAGTCTTCGATGCAGCTTCCGGCTCCCTTGTAAGCTATGTGCTCGGCGAGAAGGAGCTTATAGAGGCTCCTCTTGTACCTTGCTTTGCCCGTGCGGCAACGGAGAACGACCTTGGTGCCGGATTTGACCGTCGTCAGGATCTCTGGCGTTCCGCTGAGTTCAAGCCTGCAGCGTTCAATGTGGAGCAGACTGATTTCTGCTATAGGGTAAATGTCGAATATGCTCCGATAGGGGAGGCGGCCCTTGTGAAAATGGTTTATGACATCTATGCTGATGGAACAATTGCTGCCAAGGAGGAAATGACTGATGCCGGCAAGCTTGCCGAGGCATTTATGCTTCCTCGTTTCGGTATGCAGATGGCTATGCCTGGTACATTCTCTGTGTTCGAATTCTTCGGCCTCGGACCTCACGAGAATTATATCGATCGCGCATCTTCAGCTCTTGTAGGTCATTATGTTCAGAATGTGAATGATCAGTACCATTATGGTTATGCACGTCCTCAGGAGTCCGGCACAAAGACTCGGATCAAGTGGATGAAGGTGCTGGATGATAACGGAGCAGGTTTCGAGATCACTTCGGATATGAAGTTCTCGGCTTCGGTACTTCCTTTCAGCTGGAATGAAATGGATGTGAGGACTATGGGTACAAATCAGGCCCATTCTCTGGAACTCAAGGCTAAGGCGCACGAGAATGACCGTTCGTATGGCAGGACTTGGGTCAATTTCGACCTTGTCCAGCAGGGACTCGGCTGTGTGAACTCTTGGGGAGCATGGCCGATGGAACAGCATCTTGTAAAGGCTCAGCCATATCAGTTCAACTTTGTCCTCCGTCCGGTGAATAACTGATCCGTCTTTCACTGACGATTAAAAGGGGAGACCGACTAAATTTAATTTTTAGTCGGTCTCCCCTTTTATGTCTATAGGTTACTGCCGCTTCACCGCGCTTATAATGACTTTTGCATCTAAGTCAGGTCGTGTCTGATTCTGAATGCAGATGTCAGTGCTTCAATGACTCATATATGCGGACGGTTTCGCGATAGATTGCCTCGTCATCCGCTATCGTATCCTGAAGAGCGTTGAGCCGTGTGGCATTGTCGCTCCAAGGTATCCATAGCTTGAGGTATCCTCCTCTGCCGTATTTTTCCCTCAGATGTGCGATTGACCTTTGGATATGACCATCGCGGTCAAGGTCGGGATAATGTGTGAATCCGAACTGCACCGTACGGCGGATGATTGTCTCTCCGTCGATGACACGGTCTGCCTCGGCTACGATCTTGCCGTATATGCTGCGTGGAGCTGACTTGCCGGATGCACGATGATCTTCTGCGGCCTGCGCAATGGTCTCAATCTGCTCTTCGCTGAACCATTCCCTGAGCCGGATGTCATTGCGGATTATTATGCCGGAGTCGATATGATGATTGTCACGTCCTTTGACCAGTCCGAGGTCGTGGCAGGCAGCAGCAGTGAAAAGCACCTCCCTGTTCAGATCGTCTGACCATAATCCTCTTGTTTCTTCAGACTGCAGTTGTGCCCAGGCATCTCTTTCGTCCATCAGTGACATCGCCTGTTCTATGACTGTCAGTGCGTGATCTTCACGGTGGGCCGGGTCGAATCCGGCATAGCGTGGTACAATATCATCGAAGGCATACCGGAGTATGCCTTCTCTAATTCCTATGTATTTATCCATTTTAGTAAAGTACAATATATGTGAGGGCTGCAAGGACTGCTCCGGCGATAGGACCGGCTACAGGTACCCAGCTGTAGCCCCATCCGCTGTCACGCTTGTTCTTCATAGGAAGTACGGCGTGTGCGATGCGCGGTGCAAGGTCACGTGCAGGATTTATGGCATATCCTGTAGCTCCTCCGAGGGACATACCGATGGACATGATGAGGAATGTCACAGGAAGGGCACCGAGCTCTCCCATACCGATGTGAAGGTGCTGTCCGTCAGGATCGAGGTGTGCTACGTTTGCATCCACTCCGAATACCAGGATCACGAATACGAGAAGCCAGCTTGCAAGTGCCTCGCAGAAGAAGTTTCTCATCTTGTGTCCCTCAATGGCAGGCATAGTACAGAATGTACCGAGCTTTGTGTCAGGATCTTCTGTAGCATCGTAATGATCCTTGTAGAAAAGCCATACGAGAGCTGCTCCGGCAAATCCGCCGAGCATCTGAGCCACTACATATCCTGGGACTGCACTCCAGGCCATTGTTCCGGCAAGGGCGCAGCCGATGCTGACAGCAGGGTTGAGGTGTGCTCCGGACACTGAACCTGCAATGAATACTCCGACCATTACGGCGAAGCCCCAGCCCATAGTGATGACTACCCAGCCGGCTCCCTTTGCCTTGCTCTTGTTAAGACTTGTGGCGGCGCATACTCCGTCGCCGAGGAGAATCAGCACCATTGTGCCGATAAACTCGAAGAGATATTTTTCAAACATGATTCTATAGGTTTGGTTTTATTTTCCTGTAAGGGTTCTGCTGATGGCTTCAGCCCATCCGGCCTTCAGCTCAGTCACGGTTTCCTGTGATGCCTGAGGCTTGAATTCCATTTCCACTCCCCACTGGCTCTTGATATGGTCGATGCTTTCCCAATATCCGACTGCGAGACCTGCAAGATAAGCTGCTCCAAGCGCTGTGGTCTCTGTCACGATAGGTCTGATGACCGATGTGCCGAGGATATCGGCCTGGAACTGCATAAGGAGATTGTTGCGTGAAGCGCCTCCATCAACCTTGAGCTCCTTCAGAGTGACTCCAGCATCCTTCTGCATGGCATTCACGATATCCATAGTCTGGAATGCTATTCCTTCAAGAGCGGCACGGGCGATGTGTGCTGCTGTGGAACCTCTGCTGAGGCCATAGATGCTTCCCTTGGCATACTGATCCCAATGTGGTGCTCCGAGTCCTGTCAGTGCAGGTACGAAATATACTCCTCCGTTGTCAGGAACACTTGCTGCCAGCTCCTCCACCTCTGATGATGAACGGATTATTCCGAGTCCGTCGCGTAACCACTGTACTACCGATCCGGCGACGAAGATACTGCCTTCAAGGGCATAATTAACCTTGTCTCCGATCTTCCAGGCAATTGTAGTAAGAAGGTTGTTAGATGACATTATCGGTCTTTCGCCGCTGTTCATAAGCATAAAGCAACCTGTACCGTAGGTATTCTTTACAGCTCCCGGCTCTGTACACATCTGACCGAAGAGGGCAGCCTGCTGGTCGCCGGCGATTCCCGCGATAGGCACTTCGTGTGCAAAAAGGGTAGTCTTGGTATATCCATAGATTTCGCTTGACGACTTCACCTGAGGCATCATAGACTCAGGAATGCCGAAAAGTGTGAGGAGCTCCTTGTCCCACTCGAGAGTGTGGATGTTGAAAAGCATTGTGCGTGAGGCGTTTGTTACGTCAGTTACGTGCACTTCGCCACGGGTGAGCATCCAGATCAGCCAAGTGTCGACTGTTCCGAAACGGAGTTTTCCTTCCTCGGCTCTCTTTCTTGCTCCAGGCACATTCTCAAGGATCCAAAGAATCTTTGTGGCACTGAAGTAAGCATCGATTATCAGTCCGGTCTTGCTTCTGATAAGGTCGGTGCGTCCGTCCCTTTTAAGGCAGTCGCAGAATTCCGATGTCCTTCGGTCCTGCCATACGATGGCGTTATATACCGGCTCGCCGGTCTCTGCATCCCAAACGATGGTGGTCTCACGCTGGTTGGTGATACCGATTGCGGCTATGTTCAGGCCGTTGATGTCGATGGAAGTGATGGCCTCGGCAATGACAGATGCCTGAGATGACCATATTTCCATAGGGTTGTGCTCCACCCAGCCCGGTTTCGGGAATATCTGAGTGAACTCCTTCTGTGACACGGCCTTGGTCTGGCCGAATTCGTCAAATACTATTGCCCTCGAACTGCTGGTTCCCTGGTCAAGGGCGAGAATGTACTTCTCCATAATTATGTGGTTATTGGTCTTTTAGATTGGTATCAGTCTATTCTGGTGCATAGGAGGGTGGCAGATGTGACTGAAGCCACCTTGACTTCGCAATAGTCTCCAGCCTTCTCGCCGCGTGACGGGAATACGCACATCTTGTTGTTGCCGGCTCTTCCGCAAAGCTCTTCAGGATTCCTCTTTGACGGTCCTTCCACGAGCACCTTCATCACCTTGCCTATCTCCTTTTCATTACTCTTCAGACTCATTCTTCCCTGAAGGGCGATTATTTCATTAAGTCTCTGAGTCTTAAGCTCGTATGGGATGTCGTCCGGGTACTTCCTCGACGCGAGAGTTCCAGGACGCTCCGAATATGCAAACATGAATGCCGAGTCGAACATCACCTCCTCCATCAGGCTGAGCGTATCCTTGTGATCCTGTTCGGTCTCGCCGCAGAATCCTGCAATCACGTCTGTCGAAAGTCCGCAGTCCGGAATGACACTGCGTATCTTGCGTACCCTTTCGAGGTACCATTCCCTGTCATACTTGCGTCTCATCTTCTCGAGCATTATGCTGCTGCCGGACTGTACCGGAAGATGGATGTAGTTGCAGATGTTCTCGTACATCGCCATTGTATAGATGACCTCATCGCTGATGTCCTTCGGATGTGATGTGGAGAATCTTACCCTGAGCTCCGGACTTACCTTTGCCACCATTTCCAGCAGCTGTGCGAAATTCACATTCTTGTCGGCATTGTCCTGATCCTTCCAGTAGTACGAATCCACATTCTGTCCCAGGAGAGTCACCTCCTTGTAGCCGTTCTCGAAAAGCTCCTCAGCCTCGCGCACGATGGTATATGGGTCACGGCTGCGCTCTGCTCCACGTGTATAAGGCACGACGCAGTAAGAACATACATTGTTGCATCCCCTCATGATGGAAATGAATGCTGAGACGCCGTTCTTGTCAAGCCTTACCGGTGAAATCTCAGCGTAAGTCTCTTCGTGCGAGAGCAGTACGTTGATCTGCGGCTTGTCAGGCCTTATTGCTGCAAGCAGGTCAGGGAGGGTTCTGTATGAATCCGGACCGGCCACCAGATCCACGGCCTCAAGAAGCTTGTCCTTAAGCCTTTCAGCCATACATCCGACTATGCCTATTATCACGTTGCCCCTCTTTCTCTTCTGTATCTTGAACTGGTCGATCCTGCCCCATATCCTCTGCTCGGCATTGTCTCTGATGGAACAGGTGTTGGCAAGAATCACGTCAGCCTCTTCGATGTCTTCGGTAAGAACATATCCGGCATCCTGGAGGATAGAAAGTATGACCTCGCTGTCGTTCACGTTCATCTGACATCCGTATGTCTCTATATATACCTTCGGCTTCGAAGGGTCTGTAATAGGTCTTATGTTTCGCATATTCACTGTGTCTTTTGCTGTAGAATACAAAGATAGGATTTTTCGTTGAATATAGTTATCTTTGCGTTGATGTAAAATTGTCGAATATGAAAATAAGGATCCTGATAATCACACTCCTGACAGCCTTTTTGACAGCCGGATGTGCTGATATAAAGAGACTTGAAGATCTTCAGGTGCATTCTGTGGAAGTGGAGAGCCTGAGCCCGGAAGGACTTCGCGGAGTGAACCTTACATTGGCTGTAAGCCTTGACAATCCCGGCGCGCAGGTGTCTTTGTCTGAAATTTCAGCACAGATCGTTCATTCTGGCAAGATTCTTGGTAACGTGGCCGTTGATCCGTTCACTTTGCAGGGAAAAACAGCCGGTACATATCATCTGAATGCAGATATCACCCTTGGTGAGAATGCTACTGTTCTCGACCTCGGCAGGCTGCTTGACAAGAGGGCTCTCGATGAAATGCTTGTGAATGTGTCAGCGATGGCCAGGATCAGGAAAGGCCCTGCCAGAAGAATTGAGATGAAAGATATACCTTTGAAGAAACTTATAGAGACTGTAAAATGAAAAGAACCGAAATCCTCCTTATCTCACTTATATCGTTGATGGCCTGCTTCCATGCGCCGGCCTTGTTTGCCCAGACCGTTCCTGAAGGTTATGAACTGGTGGATTCTGTCGTATATAGGCCTGTGGCGGCTGTGGATATGACTCTTGCCGGAAAAGATGTATTCATTGCCCTTCCTTCCAAGAAGGCTGGAGACGAGGCTGATGTGAAGGTCCATCAGTCGAGCGAGATTCTCGGCTCGATGAGGCAGCATATCGCATCCAATTCCAAGAGGACATCTACAGGCTATCGTGTGAGAATATTCTTTGACAACAAGCAGACGGCACGCGCGGAGTCCGAAAAGACTCTCAAGCAGTTCAAGGAACTTTATCCGGGTGTCGCTGCATATCATATTTATGCCAATCCTTATTTCAAGGTTACGGTAGGCGATTTCAGGACCAAGTCTGAAGCTATGGCTCTGCTGACACGCATTAAGGGAGCATTCCCAAGTGCCTTCGTGGTGAAGGAGAGCATAGAGTATCCGGTAGTTGACAGTGACAATGCTGTCATCGCCGATACGGTGAAGGTCCTGAGACCTGTTGAATGATAAGTTTTAGTAGTAGTGTTATGTTAAAGCAAGGACTGGAGTTAAAGCAGCAGCAGAAGCTTTCTCCTTTACAGATTCAGACAATCAAGCTGATCGAGCTGCCAGTGCAGGAGCTTGAGCAGAGGATCAGGAAGGAACTGGAAGAGAATCCGGTTCTGGACGAGGATATTTCAAGCGAGAAGGAAGTAGATGAGGCTCCGAGAGAGGTCTCCCTGTCTGATTACAAGGAAGATGACTCCATACCGAGCTACAGACTGAGATCTGACAATTATTCCAAGGACGAACGTCCTCAGTACAATACATTTTCTGTCAAGGAAAGCTTTACCCAGAGTCTTCAGGAGCAGCTGGGCTATCGCAATCTTACCGAACATCAGTATGCGGTGGCTTCGTTCCTGATCGGAAGTCTTGATGATGACGGATATCTCCGCAGAAGCATCGACAGCATTGTAGATGACCTCTCGTTCCGAGCAAATGTCGAGACTGATGAGGAGGAAGTGCTGGATATGCTTAAGGTGATCCAGGAGTTCGAGCCGGCTGGCGTCGGTGCCCGCGACCTTCGTGAATGCCTCCTGCTTCAGATCAGATTTTGCAAGAAGACACCTGCTGTTGAGAATGCTGTCAAGATTCTGACGAATTATTTCAATGAATTCACCAGCAAGCATTTCCAGAAGATCATGACCCGTATGAATCTGTCTGAGGATGAGCTGAAGGCCGCAATGGCAAAGATCTTAAAGCTCAACCCATCACCCGGTGGTCAGATAGATGATTCATATACAGATCAGGCACAGCAGATCGTGCCGGACTTCGTTCTTGAATACAAGGACGGAGAACTTCAGCTTTCAATGCCGCGTTTCTCTGTACCGGAGCTCAAGGTGAACAGGAAATATGCCGATATACTTATGGAGGCGGCCAATACATCCGAGAGGGATAAGAAGGAGGCTGCGGCTTTCGTAAAGAAGAAGCTGGACTCGGCAAAATGGTTTGTTGAGGCCATCAAGCAGCGTCACAATACCTTGTCAAGCACTATGCAGGCTATAGTGGATTATCAGCGCGAATATTTCATCGATGGCGATGAAGCTAATCTCAAGCCTATGGTGCTCAAGGATATAGCTGAAAAGACAGGTTTCGACATATCTACCATATCACGCGTTGTGAACAGCAAATATATCGAAACCCATTTCGGTATATATTCCTTGAAATATTTCTTTTCGGAAGGCCTTGAGAATCAGGAGGGTGAAGAGGTTTCTACCCGCGAACTCAAGAAGGCTCTCCAGGAGTGTGTCGATGGTGAGAACAAGCGCAGGCCGCTTACTGATGACGAACTCGTGGTGAAGATGACCGAGAAGGGCTACAAGGTTGCCCGCCGTACGATAGCAAAGTATCGTGACCAGCTTGGAATTCCTAAAGCCCGACTTCGTAAAGAATTATAAAATCAAAGCTCGCCTCGAAGCGAGCTTTGATTTTATTTTTTTTCTCCGTATGCCAGATCGCCGGCATCGCCGAGGCCCGGAACGATGTAAGAATGACTGGTGAGCTCTTCATCAATCGATGCAACCCAAAGAGTCAAGTCTTTTTCAGGAAGATGCTTCTGTAGATATTCTACCGCGTATGCACTTGCGATAGGACATACGAGGTGGGTATGTTCAGGTTCGTTCTCCTCGCAAAGCTTCTTGTAGGCGATCTCAAGTGACGCTCCTGTCGCCAGCATGGTGTCCGCAAGAATCAGTGTCTTGCCCTTGAGGTCAGGAGTGCTGCAGTATTCTATGTTGATATGGAAGTCTTCCCCCTTGTCGTATTTCCTGTATGCCGCCACGAATGCGTTCTGTGCATCGTCGAAATAGTTGAGGATGCCTTCGTGCAGAGGAAGTCCGGCGCGAAGGATGGTCGCCACGACGATTTTTGTGTCGTATGTAGGTATGCTGGCTATTCCGAGAGGAGTCTCAACTGATTTTACGCTGTGCTCCAGCATCTGGCTGATCTCGTAAGCGAAGATATTACCTACTCTTTCGAGATTCTTTCGGAAGCGCATACTGTCCTTCTGGACTCTCTTGTCGCGCAACTGCGCTACAAAAGTATTGAGAAGCGAGTTCTTCTCTCCAAGGTTTATGACTTTCATTTCATTTATTTTGTACCGAAGATTCTGTCACCTGCATCTCCCAGACCAGGGAGGATATAATTCCTTTCGTTAAGACCTTCGTCGAGGCAGGCCAGATAAATGTCCACATCCGGATGCATTTCAGATACTTTCTCCACACCTTTAGGTGAGGCTACCAGGCACATGAGCCTGATCTGAGTGTAACCGTCTTCCTTCAGTCTCTTGATTGCATCACAGGCACTTCCTCCGGTAGCAAGCATAGGATCTGTCACGATGACCATTCTGTCTTTTCCGACAGGCATTTTGTAATAATAGAATACCGGCTGACAGGTATTTTCGTCACGGTACATTCCGATATGTCCTACTTTTGCTGATGGCATAAGCTCGAGCAGGCCGTCAACCATTCCCAATCCGGCTCTGAGGATCGGGGCGATAGCCACCTTCTTTCCAGCGATCTTGGGTGCATTCATCTTCATCAATGGAGTTTCGATCTCCTCATATGTCAACGGGAAGTCGCGTGTGATCTCATATCCCATAAACATTGCGATTTCCTTCAGCAATCCTCTGAACTGGTTTGTAGATGTTTCCTTCATTCGCATAATGCTGAGCTTGTGATGTACGAGCGGATGATCTATTATATGTAAAGCCATATTGAAAATGTTTAATGTTAGATATGCAAATATAACATATATTTTGAGAAAACGTCCGTCATCGCAATTTTTCAAGTGTCTCGTCAGCAAAACTGTAATAGCTGTCTTCTGCTATCACAACGTGGTCGAGCAGTGAGATATCGCAGGTCTTGAGAACATTCTGCAACACTTTTGTCGAATTGATGTCTGCAGTCCCCGGCAATGCGTTCCCTGATGGATGATTATGGACAACTATTATTCCGCAGGCCTTCTTTTCGATGGCTTTTCTGGCAATGCTGTGACTGTCAAGGGTCGTGGAGTCGAGGCCTCCGCTGCTCATTTTCTCCTTGGATATGAGATAATTTGCCCTGTTGAGGAAGAGTACCCAGCATTCTTCGTGGTCGAGACCTCTGAGGGCCGGCAGCATCATCCGGAACACGTCCTTCGGAGACGAGACCGCTGAGTGATGGTCTGTCATCGGTTCTGACGCACTTCTTCTTCCAAGCTCGAATGCCGCTGCTACGGTCACCGCCTTGCTCGGGCCTATCCCGCTGATGGAGCACAGGACATCGGCAGACATCGCGGCGATTCCGTTGAGCTTGCCTCCGCCGCTTCTTATAAGCTCTCTCGCGACATCTATCACATTCATCTTCCCTGTACCTGTCCTGAGAAGTATGGCGAGCAACTCTGCATTGCTCAGGGCCTCTGCGCCTTTACGGATCATCTTCTCTCTCGGTCTCTCGTCCTCGCACAAATCCTTGATCTTCATAGCGTTTTTGATGCAAATCTATCTCTCCGTCCGTTCATCTGCAGAAAAATGTGGCGAAATCCCGAACCTTTTTCTCTTTTTTATCCTTTTTCAACTTTTTTTAAAGACGGGATATGCGTGTTTGCACTGAAATGTTACATCTAGCGAGGCTTGTAGTCTGACTTGTCATTTCTAGCGAGGCTGTAAGCCGAGACGAGAAATCCTTTAAGAAATCCCCGCAAGGGTATTTCCATTCGCTCCGCTCAGTCGATATGACACCGTCTGCCTCCTGGAATTCTTCTCTGTAAAAAGGACCTTTTTACGGATGAAGTGCTCAATTTTGCGGTCGTGGCACTCAGCAGACAGAGCAGCTTTAGGCAGAGCCGCGGAGCCTGATTTGCGCTGCCGAATTCCAGATATTTCGGCAATGGTGCACTCTGCAAGGTGCTTTGGAAAAATAATGTGTGGCATCTTGATAGTAGCGTAGGAACACGAAAGTGCATAAACTTGTACCCACGCTTTTCGAGACATGTGGTGAGTAAAGTGGACAAAGAAATTTGCTTCAGGCCAACTTGCCCGAGTTGCGAGGTTGTTCGATATAAACGACAAAGTCCTTGCTGGAAACTGCAAGGACTTTCAGGGTGCCCAGTGGGATTCGAACCCACGACATTCAGAACCACAATCTGACGCTCTAACCAACTGAACTATGGGCACCATATTCATTTGGGACTGCAAAGATATGTAAAAAAAATGAAACTGCAAGAATTTTTGTAAAAGATTTGCAGAACGGGGCAAAATGAAGGTTTTTATATATATATTTGTTGAATCCAATCTAATGCAATTATGGGACGAGAGATAAAATTCTCCCTTGTTTATAGGGATATGTGGCAGTCATCAGGAAAATATGTTCCGACTGTCGCTCAGCTGAAGGAGGTGGCTCCGGCAATTATCGATATGGGCTGCTTTGACCGTGTCGAGACCAACGGTGGCGCGTTCGAGCAGGTCAATCTTCTCTTCGGAGAGAATCCTAATAAGGCAGTGCGCGAATGGACTGCACCTTTCCATAAGGCAGGCATTCAGACACACATGCTTGAACGCGGACTCAATGCATTGAGAATGAATCCTGTACCGGCGGATGTCCGTGAGCTTATGTATAAGGTCAAGAAAGCTCAGGGCACAGATATTTCCCGTTCATTCTGCGGCCTGAACGATCACAGGAATCTCAGGCTCAGCGTAGAGTATGCAAAGAAGGCAGGAATGATCTCTCAGGTGGCTCTTTCCATAACCAATTCTCCAGTACATACGGTCGAATATTATATGGGCGTGGTGGATCACGTGGTGGAATATGGCTGTGACGAGATATGTCTGAAGGATATGGCGGGAATCGGTCGTCCGACCTTCCTTGCCGAGCTTACCGCGAGAATCAAGAAGAAATATCCTCATATCAAGGTGCAGTATCACGGCCATAGCGGTCCGGGATTCTCTCCGGCATCCATGCTTGAGGTGGCCAGGGCAGGAGCTGACTATCTTGATGTTGCTGTCGAGCCTCTGTCGTGGGGCAAGGTGCACCCGGATGTGATCACTATACGTGAGATGCTCAAGGCGGACGGTTTCCAGGTCAAGGATCTGAATATGAATGCATATATGGAAGTCCGTGCATTGACTCAGAAGTTCATTGATGACTTCCTCGGATACTGGATCGATCCGAACAATTCCCAGATGAGCTCCCTCCTTGTAGGTTGTGGACTTCCAGGTGGAATGATGGGCTCGATGATGGCCGATCTCAAAGGCTTCCACGGGGCGATCAATGCGTCGTTGAGGGCTCAGGGAAAGGCTGAACTTACCCTTGACCAGCTGATGGTCATGCTTTTCCAGGAAGTGGAGTATGTATGGCCTCGCCTGGGTTATCCTCCTCTGGTGACACCGTTCAGCCAGTATGTGAAGAATACTGCACTTATGAATCTTATGGCACTTCTTAAGGGACAGCCACGATGGAGCACCATCGATAAGGATACCTGGAATATGATTCTCGGCAAGATGGGTAAGCTTCCGGGCGAACTTGCTCCGGAAATTGTGGCTCTTGCAAAAGAGAAGGGACTGGAATTCTATACCGGCAATCCTCAGGATGCATTCCCGAACGAACTCGATAAGTTCCGTGCGATGATGAAGGAAGAAGGATGGGACTGTGGACAGGATGATGAGGAACTTTTCGAACTTGCTATGCACGAGAGACAGTATCGTGACTATAAGAGCGGAGTTGCGAAGGATCGTTTCAATAAGGATCTGGAGGCTGCGAGAGCAAAGGCTGGTGCGCCTGTGATCGTGACCAGACCTGTAGTGGAAATGCCTAAGTATGATATAGATAAGCTGATGCAGCAATATCCTTCTGCAATTGCGGTTCAGGCTCCTGTGAAGGGTCAGCTGCTGTGGCAGTTTGATGTGGATGATGATTCTACCGCTCCTGTCGTAGGTTCTGAGACCGAGGCGGGAAAACCTGTTGCATATATCCAGACCTACTATGGCATCGAACCGGTTCCTGCTGCTTTGAACGGTCGCATCATTGCCGTATGCTGCCGTCAGGGAGATATGGTGGCCAAGGGTGAGATCCTGGCTCTGGTGCAGTAGGAAACCGTTTTCGCTCGTTACGCAGCGCATCTGTTCTGCTGGTCGAAAGCTCTTGCATCAATTGATCTTCCCATAAAGATTTCTGTTTTTGATTCATCGATGCAAAGTTCGACAGACTTATCCGTGTACTCAAAAAATACACGGCTAATTAAAGAAACCGGCCTTACAGATATCTGCAAGGCCGGTTTTCATATTGAAATTTGTTTCAAGAATGTAAAAAATCAGACAAATTGTTCCACGGGAATTGTGGAACTCCACCTGCCTCGAACATT
>JAEIGA010009802.1_pt1 | contig 14515 bp, 17 predicted proteins | sample 9270691 | NCBI WGS metagenome assembly JAEIGA01 (sample SAMN17057246, study PRJNA624740) | gut metagenome | biome: biome; isolation source: fecal sample | host: Bos grunniens | place: China: Xizang | collected 2019 | reverse complement strand
CCAATAATTTTAAATTCATAAATTCTCGCTATTTTATTATTATATTTTTTTCAAAAATTAACCCATTTTTATGTCTTTAAAAGACAAATATTACTTCAAAAGACAAAAATATATTTCATTTTTATGTCTTTTTACGACAGTTTTCTTTTTTGATTTATGTAAACAAAAGTTCTATACTATATTATAATGAGAATAACAAATTTATCTTAAAGGAGATTTTAATGATAAATTCAAATAGTAAAGAAAGAAAAATTTCATATAATCAAAAGCTATTTATTAAAACTTCTTTAAGACAATTAGGAATTAATCCTAAAAATAATGGCTTATTGATATTTCAAGAAGCCATTACTTATGCATATTCAAAAGATATGATTATTATTAACCTAGAAGAAATATATAGACATATTGCTCAAAAACACGAAAATAAATCTCCTAGAACAATAGAAACTATATTAAGATATGCCTTTGATAATATAAATTCTAAAAAACTTTCAACTAATTATTATAAAATATTTAGATTAGATTTTTGTATTGAATACTTCAGTATAAAAACATTAATAAGTGACTTTCTAGATATACTTGAATAAAATCTTATTTATTTATTTTTTACTTTTTGATAAAATTTTTTTAAATTTATGCAATAAATTTAAAAGTTTTGATATCTATTTTATGTAAGTACTTATTATTATGCAAATAAAGGAGGTCAGATGGAAACAAAGCAATTAATAAAAAAGGCCCAAAAAGGAGATAAAGAAGCATTTAATGAATTAATACTTTATTATGAAAAAGATTTATACAATATAGCAAAAAGCAGATTACATAATGAAGAAGATGTTTGTGATGTAGTACAAGAAACAATTCTTATAGCTTATCGTTCTATTAAAAAGTTACTAAATCCATCTAAATTTAAAATTTGGCTTGTTAAGATTTTAATTAATGAATGTAATAAAGTTTATAAAAGTCAAAAAAATAGTTTGTATGATATCGATGATAACTCTGATTCGATAATATACAATAAAAATGATTCAAATTTAGAATTTCATAATTTAATGGAAATTCTAGATTCAGATGAGAAAAATATTTTTATTTTATATTATCAAGAAGGATATACATCAAAAGAAATATCAAAAATATTAAATATTAATCAAAATACTATACTAAGTAAACTTGCAAGAGGAAAAGAAAAGATAAAAAATACTTTAAAGGAGGTTTTATAGTTATGGATGAATTAGATAAAAAGATAGAATCAACTTTCAAGTCCAAATCGAATGATTATAAATTATCAACCAAATTTATCAATAGAGTCAACGAAACATTAACTACTCTTCCAAACAAAAGAAAAAATTATACTAGAAATATTAAAGTAGTTTTAGCAACAAGTTGTTGTTCTTTAATGTTAGTTAGTGGAATTGTATTTGCAAAAGACATACAAGAATATATAATAAATAAGTTCAAATTAGGAAAAGGAATTCAAACTGCTGTTGAAAATGGATATATTGCCGAAACAAATAATGACTATCTTTCGCATAATACAAATGTTGTAAATCCTCAAAGTAAAAAATTATTAAATGATATAAATTTAGGAATTAAGATAAATACCTACTTAATAGATAATTCAAATTTAAGTCTAGAAATAAAATATAAATTCGATAATAAACTTAAAGAAATTGTAAATATAGATAATCTTCAAGGGATTGAACTTTTAGATTTAATAATAATAGACGATGAAAAAAGAATTTTATATGATGGTGGCGCTGGTAATAAAGAAATTTTTGAAAATTATTGTAAAGAAAATAATTTAAACTATACATTTGGAAATTGCAATGAAAATTATTTAAATAGCGGACTAAATATTTTTGAATCTTTCGAGGAAACTTTAGAAAATGAAAAGTCTTATATATATAACTTTTATGTAGAAGATGAAAATTATCCTAAATCAAAAAAATTAAATTTAATTTTCACCAAAATATCATTTAATGAAGCTTCTACTGAAAGTGTTGTTTTAAATGGTAATTGGAATATTGAATTAGATATTCCTGAAAAAATGTATAATAGAATAGAAGGAAATTATAGTGTAATAAAATGTGAAAATGATAATTTTGATATTTATGCAGCAAAACTTACTGAAACAGGATTTGAATTAGGGTTAAAAATAAATGGATTAGAAAATCCTGAATATCCTATAGAATTAGCTGAAGAAGAAAAAAGATTTTATGAAAGTGTTAGAGCTCAAGAAGGAGGAAGAATTCCTAGAGATACAACAGAAGCTAAAACTAAATTTTATAATGAATCTCCATATAAAGACTTATATGAAGACTACTATACAAAACATTTTCCAACGAGTATTAAAGCAGTAAGACTTTATATGCCATGGATTAAAGAAACTGAAGGTTGTTATATTCAAACTTCTGACGGAAATAAATTTTATATTTCTGAATCGGGTTGTTCGAAACAAAGAAATAGTTTTAATGAAGATGGTACTTATGCATTTTATAACAAATTTGATATGACACAATATGATGCTACAGATAATATTACTGCTGTAATTGAACTGTATGGTTTACCAGTAAAAATATACTTGAAAAGAACAAATTAAAATTTAGAACTGTAATGAAAAATTTTGTCTTTTAATGATATAAAACAAATTAATTTATAATAATATGGTGAATTTCTTTTAAGAATAAATTGTACAAAAACTATTAGTGATGTGTTACAAAAAATGTAACACATTCTTTTTTTACAAATTTTTAAGTCACAATATCAAAAGTTTGTAACTTCTTTTGACTTAATTTTTGATATATCTTTAAAATTCTTTTATAATATTTATCTTTTTTATCTTTTTCAAAAACGGCATAAGAAAAGTTGTATAATAGTGTTATACAATGGTTTTGATTATTGTATGGTCAAATCTCATAATAATGAGTTTTGATAAAATAAAAGCTTTGGATGGAAAATACTTAATAGGAGGAAACATCATGAAAAAAAGTTTTTTGAGTATAGCCATCTGTCTCGTGATGGCTTTGGTTACTATTGTAGGAACATCGATTCCTGCTTTTGCATCTGGAAATGACACTCTCGTATATGGTGGAGTTGTTGATATTTTGCGCGATGACTCTGATCATTGCTTCACCTTTACTACAAGTAACACCACACCTTACAAAACAGCCAGTTCCGACGCGAGAACACATCGGATTATCTTCAAAGTTCAGGCTATAATTGCCAATAATGTAGATAGCGCAACCTTCAGAATTGGTCTTAAACCTGAAGGCTCCTCTACTATCTATTGGTCCGGTTATAAAACTATGAACTATTGGGATACCTATGTCTTCACCAATAATCCTGCGGAATCTAGTTCTCCGGATTATATGAATGTTAACTGGCCGATTTCTCCGGGTCAAAGATTTCAGGTTATTTTCCAGACTTCTAACAATGTAAGCATTACAATCAGCCAATTTGACCTATATTGTGATTAATATCATTGATATTCACAACATAAGTAGTATCAATTAAACCTAATTCCATTCAAAGCTTTTTCGGAGACACACTTGTGTCTCCGTTTTTTTGTCACAATTTATATCATTAATAATTTAAGGTACTTATATATTTATGATATTTTTATAAACTATTATTTATAAATTCATCTTCTTTTATATGTTCTAATATAGAAAGAATTATTTTCTTTGCTCCGATTTTAGACAATGAATATTCTTTTAAATATTCTATTAATCTGTCTTCATTACAATCAAAAAACATTATATCTGTTGCATTTCTAATATTACATTTTATATTATTAATACTCGTATTATATTTTTTCGAAATAATTGGATAAATATCTCTTTTTAAAATTTTATTATAATAATCTTTCATATTATATAATATGTAAATAGCATCAACTAAATACTTTGTACCTTTATAATAAAAATTATATCCTAAATATTTTAATTCTTTCTTTATCTTTTCTTTTATAATATCTTCAAAATTTTCTTTTTTTGAATCCAAAAACTTAGGAGTTATTTTTATATTAACTAAATTATTTATAGTACGAATAATATCTTCAAATGAATCAGCTTTATAATTTGCATATTCATAAATATACTTATTTATACATTTATTTTGCTTAATATTTTCATCAGAAATAACTATAATTGAATATGGTTTTACATTTTCTTTAATTACTTTAGAATTAGTATATTCATTAATCTCAAGTTGTTTAACATTCATCAAAATAATATCAACATTTATTTCAGATACTACTTTATTCATCTCTTTTTTATTAGTTGCAACACCTACTATTTTCAATTCTTCATTTTGATTAATTACATTATAAATTAAATTCTTACAACAACTTATACTTTTAGATACAATAAGCACATTAATCATTTTATCTCTCCCATTTTTTCTTTATATATTATTAGTCGTTATTTTTTATATAAATGGGTGCATAAAATATACTTTTTTATCTTTTTTATCTTTTTTTATTTTTTTTGTACTTTTATGCTAGAATATTGTCGTTTAATATTAGTACTTATTCAAGTATAATTGTTAAATAAAATGTAGATAATTCTAAATTACTCTAACAATGCCAAAAAGTAGAAAAATGATTAATCAAAATAAAGAAACTGGAGGAATATTTTATGAAAATTTTTAAACGGCTTCAAGTTATGTTCTTGGCACTTGTTATGTGCTTGGGAAGTGTGGGAGGAACTACAGCTTTTGCGGCTGAAATTCCCGAAGAGACAGTTGAAACAATTGAATTTGAAATTACTCCTAATGAGAATAATGGAGAAATAAGTTTGATGTCAACATCAAATGTAGATGATACATTTAATGTGTATTTATCTCATACCGGAAGTTCTCGTACATATTCTGGAAGATATATTAGATACAGTATTGAAATAACTGACACCAACGGAAACGCTGTTGATAATATTTTGGCAGTACAGTTCTTTGATTCAGCTACTAATACACTAAGAAGAGAAAACCAATTTTGGGCTAATGGCTCTATCAGTGCTGTACAAGATATTCCTGTATCTTCTGGACAATCGTATTATTTTAAGTATCTTTTAGCTTATGGTACTGCAAGAACACTTCGTGTGCGGATGACTATATCTTCGTACAATTAATTTCAAAAAAAATCATTTTTCTACTTTAAAAGGCATGGTTCTAGTAACCATGCCTTTTTCATTATTTTTTTAATTTTATATTTATTTCTTTATTTTCATTATGTATAACCAATTCTAAATTGTTTATATTTTCAAAAAATTTACCTATATCATATTCTAAATATAATTTACAACAATTATTTTCTGTATGTTCCATATCAGAAAATTTATAATTATATTCTTTTCCAGACGAATCTCTTAGAATAATTGTTTCGCTACTACGAAGTAACGACTTATCTAATCTAAAATTAAATTCCATATTAATTTTTAAAGATGTTTCTGTTAATTCCACTTTGCTGTCATTTAAATATTTATTATTTTCAATTTCGTAAAATTCACTTTCTCTATTTTTTAACCCTTCTCCTATTTGTATACTAATATTCCAACTTCCATTTTTTATATCTGAATTAGTATTTCTTGTAATTTTGATTTCACTTATTTCTATAATAATTTCTTTACAATTTACAAATTTTTTTGAAGCATATAATAAAGATTCTCTAAACTCATTTTTATCAATCAATACTATATCATTATCTTTCTTTAATTGAGTAGCAATTGAAACATTTTCTTTATAATAAGTGTTTCTATCTAATTCATATAAAACATTATTATTTTCATCTTTAATTTTGTATTTATATAATTCTAAAGAATCTATTACATCTGAACCCAAATAATTATATACAAATGATATATCTAAATTAGTATCATCTAATACTATATTATCTACTCTTACTCTTATATCATTATCATAAACATAATCCATATCAACATTTTGTACATAACCACTTTCAACAGCAGAATCTATTGCTTCAGTAGAATTAGTAAATATTGAGGTAATAAAGTTAATGATATCATCTGCAAAAACAAAACTTGTACTTATAATTCCAAATGAAATAATAATCATTGCAACTTTTTTCATAATATTAAAAGAATTTCTTTGTTTCTTTTCTTTTTGTAATGTATTATGAATTGTCTCATTTATATAATTAGGAACATCTTTGTTACTATCAAAATAATTAAATAGCATTTTATCTAATTCATCTATATTATTTTCTTGATCCATTTTCTTTTACCTCCTTTACATATTTTTCTATTTTTTGTTTTCCTCTAGTCAATCTACTTTTTATAGTATTTACATTTATATTTAAAATATCTGAAATTTCTCCAACTGTATATCTATTATTGTAATGCAATACTATTACAATCCTTTCATCTTCATTTAAAACTTTAAAGTAAGATTCAAAATCTAATTTTTCATCTATTTTATCTGTATAATTCCTCTCTTCTTTAAAATTTCTTGAACTTAAGAATTTTGTAAATATTTTAAACTGTCTATTATTAGCTCTATAAATATCATTGCATTTATTTATAAGTATTTTTATAACCCATGTTTTAAAATATCGTTTTTCTTTTAATTTATGTATATTCTTATATACATCTAGTGTCATTTCACTAATCGCATCTTTTATATCTTCTTCATTATCAAGTTTTGCTTTTGCAACTCTATATAAATCAGAATTGATAGATTGTAAAATTTTCTCTAAAGCATCAATATCTTTTTGAATTGCTTTATCAAGCAATTCTTCTAACTCTTCCAATTTCTGTACTCCTTTCTAAGTAAAAAAAAGAGCATATGCAAAATTACATATACTTTTTCTTACATTTAATCATCATTAATATTACTTTCATCAAATAAATCTGAATTATAAAATTCATAAACTTTAATTCCAAATCCAATACATATAAATCTGATTGTATCTACAGTTGGCGATTTCGTTGATTTATTTAATATACTTCTAATTGTAGATTCATTGATACCTGATTTGATTGCTAAACTATTTGTATTTAAATTCTTTTCTTTTAGTAGTTCTTCTATTCTCATAGCAATAGCATCTGAATACTTCATAATCAATGAACCCCCTTTCATCATTAGTAGTATATAAAAAAATAAAAGCAAATATTCGCGATACAACGCGAATATTTGCTTTTATTTTTATTCTTATTTTAAACTCTCTATATCTAATACTATTATATAACGATAAATTATTTTATTCTTCTACTTGCATTTTTTTTAATTTTATCTTATAAAGTTTTCTTACGCTTTTTTTATAATTTTTTACTTTTTCAGAACATTGACAAACTGAAAATACAAACATCATTATATATATAATGATTCTTAGCAATGTTGCATTATTTCCTACATTATCCATTATATTAAAATACAAATCCAATGTAATTACAATAACTTCTATTACTATTAGTAAAAAAATTTTTAAAATGCTTTTCTTTTTAGCATCATTCATTGCTTCCATTTTTACAGATTTAAGTAATTGATTATATTTTCTTTCTGCTAAATCTTTTTCTTCTCTCGCTTTTATAGACTCACTTTCTTTTTTTTCTATTTGCTTTTTATATTTTGTTTCTTGCTCTTCCATTAATTGTCTATATTCACTAGTAATACTTCCCTTTACTTCTTGTATAACCTCATATGTTGTCTTTTCATCTATATTATCACTATTTCCCATAATTTTATCCGATAACATATCTTTTATTACATCATAGTCTCTCATTAACATATATTCCTCATTTGTTATCTTCTGTTTATTTTTTAAATTTTCAGCCTCTCTCAAAAATTTTGTTAATGCTTTATTATCTAATTTTATAGACGAATAACAACTAGCTAATATTTGTTTTTCATTATAACTATCATATCTTATTGGGTTTTGTATCCACAAAATAGTTCCTAAAAAAATATCTGTCATACATGGGGCAATAGCTCTATCTTTTTTTCCTAATGAATTATTAAAATTTTTACAAGCATATGCTAGTCCTTGATTTGTTGTTATAAATACGTCCTTTAATGTTTGAATACTATATGATCTTACAAGATTTAAATCTCTATAAACTAAAGACATAGATTTGACATCATTCCATATCATATCACTTTTTGATTTTTCATCAAAATTTTTTCTATTTGAATATACATCTATAATTGCATTATATAATTCTTGTTCATCTATTTGATTTTTATTAGATGTATTATCATAAGAAACTTTCGAAATATATATTCCTAAACCATTTAACTTTTTATCTAATGTTGCAATTAATAGTACAATATCACCAACTGTATTATTATTCTTACAAAAATATTTTTGTACTTCCGATGATGTTTCTGTTGTATTATTTAAATTTTGTTTTGCTGTTTCTAAAATATTTATTATTTCATCATAAGTATGCGGAAAAACATATAGCTCACAATTGTTTTCTTTTAATATATCTATAATTCCACAGTATGATTCTTTATAAAATTCTCCCTCTAATCCCAATAATCTTAAGATAAAATTTGTATCAAAAAAAATTTTTTTATCTTTAAATATTATATTTTTTCCTGACACATTATCTATACTTAATGCATTAGCAACTATAAACCCCATACAAAAACTTTGTATTACTTTAAATGATTCATAATTAGTTTTATATGTATGTATAACATAACTATAAAACGCATACATTTCCTCAGTAATACGAGTATTATCCATATTTTCTATTACTTCTTTTATGTTTTCATCATTTAAGATTGTATCTAAATAATTTTCTTTTATGAACTTACTAAAACATTCTTCTGCAATTTCAGGGTTTATTTCTAAATTAAATTTCTCTTTAGCATATTCAATAAAGTTATTAGAAATGTTTTCATATTTTCTTAAGGTTTCTTTATAAACCAATTCAAAATCAGTTTCTTGAATTTTATCAAAATTTGGAATAATCTTACCTCTCTTATCTCTAGAAATCATCTCTTTTTTTTGCATTCTAGATAAAATTTCTTTCATTGGCATTGCTGGAATTTTAAAAGAATATTTTTCGTAAAAATCTGTACAAATTTCTTCAATATTAATTTCTTCATAGTGCTTAACTGAAATCAACGTAGAAACAAATGGTATATAAGATTCTAATACATTTTCTCCTAAAATTTTTGAATTTAATATAGCTACATTAATAGTACTATTATTTATTATATTAGCTGTTGTATTCATTATTACTCTCCTATGTATATTTAATTTTAATATTATTGTATTTCAACTATTCCTAAATCTATAAATGATATTAACAACAAACTCAACATATATTGCTTTTTATTATTAATTTCAAAATCAAAAACTTTTTCATTAAATTCTCCAGTATTATCTAAATCAATTTTATTAATACTAATCTTGTTTAATGATTCAATCATTTCATAAAAAGCATTTACAACTGTATCTTTAGATAATTTTGAATCATCATATTTATTATCATTTATATATTTTTTTAACTTCTGTGTATTAAAATCAAATCTTTCGTTAAATCTATGCATATTCTTTTCAAAATTTGATATAATAAATGTCTCTATTGCAGGATAACTTAATAACAACATTCCTCCAATACTATCAAATTCATTTTCTTTACTTGGCTCTCTTGAATTTACAAACTTTTTTATTAAATCTCTTGTTTTTACCTCATCATTTAATCTATCACAATCAAATATATAAAAAATTGCTGCATCTTCATAACTAAATTCTAAATCATATTGTTTGATATTTTTAATTTGCTCTTCTATAAATTCTGTTTTTTCAATACTTGATATATTGCTTGTTTCAGAATTAATTATAGCAATCTTAGAATTCTCATTTTGAGTATTAATATAAGTAAAAGACATTTTACCACTTCTTGTTCTCGTTATAATCTCATTATACTTTAATATATCCTTAAAAATTTTGCTTAGAAGATTTATTTCTCTTCGTTCTCCTTCAACTATATATATAACTTTACCTATATTTTTATTAATATTTAAATTTATATTTTTACTTAATATTTGGTAAGCCATTAAATACACCACTTAAATACATTTTTTCAAGATTTTGTGCTTCTCTAGGTTTACTATCTGATACCCTATTAAGTTTACTGCCTTTATTATTAATATAATCAACTGTATATATTTGGTCTGGTCTTAATAATGTATTTGATAATAAATTTGTTGAATGAGAAACTATAAATATTTGAGAACGATTTGAATTTTCCATAAAGTATTTAATAATTTTTTCTTCTAATAAATTATGAAAAGCACTACTAAACTCATCTATTATAACCATACAATTCTTTTTTACTGCCTGTAAGATTTGTGGCAATACTTCTACTAATGTTTGATTTCCTTCCGACTCCATTGTCATAGGCAATCCAACTCCCATATCATTCCTTATAATAACAACTTCTTTTCTATTTGGAAAATTAAACTGCATATTTTTATTTTTATATCCATTTACGTAATCAATTGTCTGATCATAATTAATATCCTTTAAAAATTTATTAAACTCATATTTTCCATCATTTTCAAAATAATTTCTTGATAATTTATCTTGATTTGCACAAATTACCATTTTTTCAGCTTGATCTATATATACAGAATCTTTTAAAAACTCAAACCATTCTTTTAATTCTTCGTTACCAGCAAATCTTGTATCAAAATATACCTTCCTTATAGCAGATTGATTTCTTTCTAATTTTTCAACATCTATTTTATTATTATTATTATCTTCATATTGAGCTGAATCATTTATTCTTATTAATACTTGCTTTCCATCTTGTATAAGAATTTCTTTTAAAATTCTATCGTTATCGGTCTCTAAAGCGTATTTTATATATGAGTTATTTATTTTAAATTCATATTCTAACTCCATTCTATCTTTTAAAGTAGAATAAAAACTCTTATATTCAAAAAAATTAACATCCATTTGTAAAACCAATAATTCTAACAAAAATCTAAGTGCTCTTATAATAGTTGTTTTTCCTGTTGCATTTCCTCCAACAAATAATGCCCCTTTCAATATTTCGTCTGATGTTTTATTAATATTAGATAATATTTCATATCCAGTAGCATTTAAGTCAATACTTGTTTTTTCTACAAATGACTTAAAATTTTTCATAGACAACTTAACTAACATTTAAATCTCCTCCTCTAAAAACATTTTAACACAATTTTTGATGTGATGCAATTATTTTACACCATTTTTAAAATATATTGTAATTTTTTTACACTATAATAGTATGCTTTTAAAATCTTTTTGTATTCATAATTTATTTCATCATTTTTTAATCGTTTTTTTCGCCCCTTAATATCTATATATTTCTTTTATTTGTTGACAACTTATTTAAACAAAAACAAAAACAAAATTATAAATTTTCCATATATCTTGAATATTCCCACACGTCTGGGTGCACCAAACACTAGTAAAAAAATACTAGTGTTTTTTTATTTTTAAAATTCTATAATTTTAAAACTTTATTTTATGTATTAAATGTTTAAAGAGGGGAATACTCCCCTCTTTTTCATAATTTTATTGCTGCTATTTAAAAGATTAATTCTTGTTCTGTGATTGTTAATGTTACCGTTCCAAGCTCATCTGTTCTGAAAATCTTGATATCCTGTTTATCCAATTTTTCCAATACTTCTTTGCTAGGATGATTAAACTTGTTATTTTGCCCACAAGAAATCAGTGCATACTTTGGTTTAATTGCATCTAAAAATTCCTGTGTTGTTGCTGTTTTGCTACCATGATGTCCAACTTTCAAGACCGTTGCTCTTATATCTTCGTCCGCTCGTAAAATTTCCTTTTCTATCTGATTTTCAGCATCACCTGTCATTAATATGGAATGCTATCCATAAGATATTTTAAAAACAGTGGAATAATTATTAAGATTTGCCCCTTGATACGATGCATCTGTAAGAATTTTTATTTCAACATCGTCCAAGTAATATATTCTATTTTTTTCGGCAATTTCTAAATCATATTTCCCACTATTTAGAACTGTCATCAATCTGTTATACCACTTTGCAGTAATCTTTCTAACAGAAATATTAGGTAATACTATTTTCCCCACCTTAAAATTGCGAAGTATCTCAATCAATCCACCCATGTGGTCTTCATGAGGATGGGTTATAAAAATATAATCAAATTTTTCAACGTTTCGTTTTCTTATATTATTTACGAGACATTTTACTTGAGATGCAGAGCCACAATCTACTAGTAGATTCAACTATCCCTTTGTAAGTAAAAAACATTCTGCCTGGCCAACATCAAACATTGTAATATCCAAAGCCTATTTCACATCAGTATTCATCTTGTCTACCCTCCTATAAAATTATGAATTAAACCGCTTTTTCAATTGTTTTAAGCGATTCGGCTTGTTTTACATCTATAATTATATCACTTTTTTATCTACTTATCAATTTTTTCAATGTTAAAACCTTAGAAAACATATAGTATTCCCATTATTAATCTCTATCTCTAATAATTGAATATAAATGCATATCATGATAACCATCTCTTAATTTCAAATAATTTCGTAGTGTTCCTTCATATACAAGCGAGCATTTTTCCATAACTCTTTTTGATGCGATATTATTAATTTCACATCCACCAAATAGTCTATTTACGCTTAATTCATTAAAGCAATAATCTTTTACCGTTTTTAAAGCTTCTGTCATATATCCGCATCCTTTGTATCTGTCATCAATTGCATAATTAAATTCTAAGGATTCATTATAATCATCTACTCTTAAATTTATTGCACCAATTATTTTATTATTATCTTTAAGCGTTATTAACCAATTGTAATAACTATTATTTTCATATTTCTTATCTATTCCTTTTAAAGAAAGTATTTCTTCTTCTAAAGTTCTTTTTTCTTTATGAGCATAATATAAAAAGCCTTCTTGATTAACGTATCCTTCATATATTTCTTCGGCATCAGATTCTTTAAATCTTCTTAATATTAATCTTTCACTTTGTAATTTTTTTGTTCCTAAATGATTCATTATTATCACTACCTTATCTTTTTATATAATTTTCATACTAATTATATATTTTTTCCAAGTTCATATGCTTCTTTATATGATTTTGAATTTGTTGCCTCTCCTGCACCATGTAATCCTATTCCATAAACAACTTCTTTTAATTCTACATTTTCTACGCACTCTAGTAATCCTTGTATTGTTTGAATTGATGCTACTATTGCATTTTTATCGTTTTCAGCACAAGTTGCAATATAATATAAATCTTTATTTTTTATTTCAGTATACTTTGGTAATATTCTATCTATAAATGTTTTTAATTGACCGCATACATCATACATATAAATAGGTGTTGCTAATACTAAAACATCTGCTTCTAGCATTTTATCTAATATTTCATTCATTCCATCTTTTTGAACGCATTTTCCTGTAGTACTACATCCATAGCAAGCGACACAATAATTTATTCTATTTTCTCTTAAACTAATTAATTCAACTTCATTTCCAGATTCTTTTGCCCCCTTTTCAAATGCCTCACATAATATTTGTGAATTTCCATTCTTTCTAGGTGTTGATGATATTATTACTACTTTTTTACTCATTTTATTTTCTCCTTTAAATATTTTATTTATTAAACAATATTGCTCATTACTAAAGCAATGATTAAAGATATAATTGCAAAACCTACGATAGTTCCTAACCATTTAAATATTTTCATTTTTTTAGGAATGTAAGGTTTTAATTCTTCAGTATCAGGTATATCCCAAGCTTTAGTATGCTCTACCCAATACCAATCTACAAAAAATCTATCAAATAATCCCATTATATACATGATTAGCAAACTTTGAATAAATATTTGACTAAATTCTTTTGCTCCATTTATATAGCAAACCATTAAAGGTACTAAAACAAAACATGGTAAATATAAAACGATAATTGATATTATAGTTTGTTTTTTTATTTCCTTTTGAGTTGTATATCCTAGTTTTATCGCTTTTTCTTGAACATCTTTTTCATAAAATACTGTAAATTTTTCTGGTCCATTTGCTATACCAATAACGCAAAATATTAGTAGTATAAAACATAATACTATACCTTCCATTAAAATTAACATTTAAATCAACTCCATTTCAATTACTATTTATCGATTAGATAGTATCACAAAAAAAGTAGATATTCAATAAAAGTGATTTCTTAGTTGTTTCCAAAATCACTTTTAACTGTTAAAACCTTGTAATTTCAAGCTTTCCGTGTTATAATGCCAGCAGGGTTTATTATGGATTTTACGAAAAAAATTTACTTCGTGAAAATCATTAATATTTTGTCACCCGAAACATCACAAAAAAACTATTGGAGGTGGTTTAATGTATGATGTTGTAACCTTTGGTGAGGCTATGATACGGCTTGAACCTAACGGTCAATATGAGAGATTAGAGCGAGCTAATCTTCTTAAAACGACCTTGGGCGGAGCAGAAATTAACGTGTCAGCAGCACTCGCCAACATCGGGAAACTCAGTACGGCAATCGT
>JAEIGA010009801.1_pt1 | contig 14515 bp, 11 predicted proteins | sample 9270691 | NCBI WGS metagenome assembly JAEIGA01 (sample SAMN17057246, study PRJNA624740) | gut metagenome | biome: biome; isolation source: fecal sample | host: Bos grunniens | place: China: Xizang | collected 2019 | reverse complement strand
TGTCAAGGATAGCAGTGTCATCGTAGCACGATGTGAAAACAGGAGCTGCGAGAGTCGCGAGAATCATCGATCCTCCGACCATCTTCTGAAAAAATTGTCCAATTTTCATAATTGAAAAAAATTTAGTGTTAATAAAAAATGAATGTAGTTATTAGTAAATGTGTTACTTTTCTGTGTAATTAGGGAAGTACCAGCTGAGCTTGCGTGGCTCCGAACCATCACCCGGAAGGATCCAGTAGAAGAGCTTGCTTATCGACTGAGTACCGTCCTCGTTCTCTCCGAAGGCCACACAACCAGCAAGGTGGTCCTTTCCTGCGTTTTCAGGAGCGGATGATACAGGTGTACCAAGATAACCGGATGAAGCGGTAAGACCTCCATAGTTAGGGTCACCTACTTTAGTAAACCAGTGGTCATAGAACTCGAATGCTCTCATTTCAGATTCTCCGCCCGGCTCTGTAGGAAGAGCATGGAGATAAAGGGCATTCTCATCATCGCACTGGACGAGATATTTGAAGGTAGCCACATCCTGCACGCTCTCAAAGAGAACAGACCATGTTCCATCCTCAGGATTGTAGGTAGGAATGAGGTTCACTACCGGATCCGGACCCGGCTCCTGTCCTCCTGTGGTATATTCTGCAAACTTGACTTCGCTTACGACTCCGTCAAGGTCTTCAGCAACATACGCATATCTGAACTTCGAACGTGGCTCGAAACCTGAATAAGCGAATGAGTCTTCTCCTGAAGGGCTTCTCCACCACTGGTTCATATACATATGATGTTCACCCATTCCGAAGAACCAGTCCATCCATATCTCACGACTGTCAGACTCGGCAGGTACTCCGTATGGAGGAAGCTCATCGTTCATCGAAATATTGATGAACCAAACGTTTGCTGTATTGGCAGGATCATACTTCAGGACGAAACGCGCACCCGAAGGAGTGATGTCAGTAAATGACAGGACCGCATTTGCCTTACAGTCCTCAGGTCTGTCCAAAACTCTTGGCTTTGTACGGAACGGCTCTGAGAAGTATATCTCCGTATACTCGTTGAATGCATTCTGTCCGCAGTATGCAATCACATACTCAGTATCAGGCTGAATATTGGCATACTCTGTCCATACTGTCTTGAACTCAGAACCATTAGGCTGCTGTGTCTCCTTGTCAAAGCTGAAATAATTGTTGTGGATTGCGAAACCAGCCTCAGCGATCATATTCCTGAGTTCGAGTCTGAGTTCGTCGCTTCCTTCGATATACTCACGTGCAGGACGATAATAGCCGTCATATGAAGTCTCGTCCATAGGGAGGAGGAGATGGTATCCGTTACGGCACTCCTTTCCGAGAGTAACGGCAAGTTCCAGATATGAAGCTCCGAGAATGTCACCAAGTTCGTAAGTCATCACAGCTTCAGCACGATCCTCAGGTTTCTCTTCGAGGGTGAAGTCCTTACGTGCATATGAATCTGCAGGAGTAAGATTTGCGTCGCATCCGAAGGCAATTGCAGTGAATACATGTTCCGGGTCTACATTAGCCCATGGACCGAGCTGATATGTAAGTCCCTCTGTGTTACTTGCATCAACAGGGTCATTAGGAACGTAGCCATGACGCACGAAGTCTCTGAGAAGTCTGGTACCGAACATATCTTCGTACTGATCGATTGCAGTTGCGTCTGTACAATAGAAATAAACACCCTTGGTATCTGCATTAGGGATATTTGTAACCTGTGCGCCTACATATGTTGTATATACGGAAATATCCACAAACGGAGAACCTACGATCTGCTTCTTAGGAGTCTCGAGATAGATGAGCTTCACGTCAGTCAATGAAGCCTCTGAAGCACTTGTATCATAACATGCACCTACCGCGATGATATACTGGGCTCCCGGAACGATGCTCTGCTGGGCATATGAAGTGTTTGCCCAGTCAAATTCCATATCGAAATAGTCCTCGCCGTGGGTAGCCTCATCGAAAGAGAATCCGCCGCTGCCGGTAGAATTGAAAAGATGGGACACTACGATTTCCTCAACCTTCTGGGCTGTAGCATCGATTCCCCCCTCTTCAAGCATATAGTTGTAAAGGACTGCCAGAGGATAGACATCGACTCTGTAGGAAGCCACATTAGGTCCCGGCTTGCAACGGAACTTGAAGTTGTTCTCTGTTACCTCGGTAACCTCTACACTGAGTCCATCAGCAGTATTCTCGACCTTTGTATCATAGATTGCAAGAGGAATACGTGGATGAGGCACCTGGTATTCTCCTTCAATAAAGATTGTATCGGCAGGAGCCACCTCTGAAGGCCATGGAGACTCCGGAAGAGGTTCCTTACATGACCACATCATTCCGACACACATCATTGCCATGAATGAAAAAAGGGAAAAGTTCGAAAAAATCCTTTTCATAGTATCATTGTTTAAATTTTATTGTAATCAGCTGTGCCACCATCAATCGGGCAGAAGTTCATATTGTTTACATGTCCGTCAGAATCCAGGGCAAGAACATAGATATAGGTATTGTCAAGATTCCATCCTTCATCGACAGCTATCTCATATGTCTCTGTCAGCTCCGTATCTGCAGGAGTGACCTGGGCACCAATTCGGTCACCCTTGTAAGATGATGACTCGATGCTTCTTACAACATGTCTGTGGGTATAATCCTTATGCTCGCGCATTCCGTCCTTCTGATAGTACTTCACTTTGTCTTCGACCACATAGACAGCAATTCTCCATGAAGCATTCACTTCTGAATAAAGCTTTATCTGAGCTTTCGCCGTACCTGCGTCCACTATAGAAGACACTGCCACGCCACAATAACAAGGACTCTCAGCAAGGACTTCCAGAAGATGTTCCTTGAGCATCACGCTTTCCACAAGCGAACCGCCTAGATTCATATCGACCACGTACGAAGGGAAACCCAAGGCCACCATGTTCATATCTACCATGATCTGGTCCGTAGCACTTATCGCAAGGTCGTCTTCAGCTTCATTGTTGCTGTGGAAGGCCATCGGGTGGACGATATCTGTAAACTGCGAATTGGCAGTGAGCGTAAAGTTCATGTTAGTGTAGCCTGCAGGACAGTTTGCACACCATGCGCCTGTAAACTCCCACAAAGCCACATGCTTCTGGAATGCAGAGACGAAATCAGGACCAACCGGTGTAGGCTTGATCTGCTCCTCTTCTTCACCGCCCTCTACCGGAGTGTCAATATCACCGCCGCAGGCTGATAGAGCAGCCAGAACCGGACAGATCAGGAATAAAGTCCAAAACTTTTTCATCATCATGATATTAGTCAATAAGATAATCTACAGATTCTCCAAGCGCACACACATTGGCATTGTTGCATGTATATGTCACGCCGCCGTCAGTCGATGTAAGAGCCGCTACGACCACCCTCATGTTTTCAGGGTTCCATCCACGTTCCAGTACAGCCTTATGCTCTGCAGTAACCTGAACTCCAGGAGTCAGAGCCTCCTTCTTGTTTATATTCAGGCCTGTGATATCATGGGAGAACATCTTTCTGACTACATTGTCATGTATATAATCGGGAGTAGCACCTGACTGAGTGTATTCGATTCCATCCTCGAGGAGGAATACATGGTATTTGTATCTTGCAGAAACGTTCGAGGTGATCTTGACAATTATAGAAGCCTCATTAGATGCCTTGTCATAGGATGACTCGATTGCAACTCCGCACGTCGCAGGGTAAAGCTCCAGTTCCTCTTCAATTGCCTGTCTGATGGCTTCACGGTTTACGCCATTGTCCCTTTTCCTCATATTGAGGTTGAAGAAAGGAAGACCTGTCATTCCATATGCCTTATAGAACAATGCTGTCGCCTCTGTAGTCATCGGATCTGTCATATTGTAATCCATATGGAAAGACAGAGGGATGAGTACGCCAGGCATCTGCTTCTGGATTTCCTTTATCTGATGGCTCAATGCAGGACAGTTTGTGCATCCTACAGAGGTAAACTGTTCGCCGATGACATACTGGTGATAATTCTTCTGTCCCTTTACAGGAGACGCTGAAATCGTGATTTCATTTTCACTCCAATGTTCTCCGGCAGAATAGAAATATGCCTTGAAGGTATATTCACCCGCAGCTGTTGTTGAGAACTTGTTGGCTCCGGCACTCATCTCGACAGTCTTTCCTGCTGAAACCCATACGAGCTTCATTGTCTTCTCGTTGCTGACATCCTGGGAACCATACATCACGCGGAATGTCACACAATCCACACCATCAGCCTCAATGTTTTCCTTGTCGGCAAAAATCTTGAGGACACCTTCAGGAACAACCTCATCCTGCGGTACGCATGAAACAGCCGCAAATACTGCAGCTAAAACGAGGAGGAGGGATTTTGTCAAGTTCTTCATATTGTTAGTTGTATCTGTAATCGATCGATTCTCCGTATGGGCACTCGGCGCTGTTGTTGACCTCAGAACTTCCGTCTGCATTCTTCTTATGTACAAGAACCACAGCTCTCATCTTCTTGAGAACGCTCTCTGACGGAGCTGACTGGAATGTAAATTCAAAGTCACGCTCATATTCAGCATCCTTTGCAAGGTCAAATGCTGATGCCGCCCTGTAGGTAAGGAAATTGTCTCCGCTTACTGCAACCACGACATTGCTGTAAAGGCTCTCATCATTGTCGGTGTATCCGCCTTCATATTTGAGGTCATCGGCAACAAGAACGCAGACCATATCATATGTACCTGCAGCACTTGCCTTTACTGAAGCTGAAACCTTGATGGTATTTCCCACAAGACTTACAGACGATATCCTGACTCCGACATTTGCCGGCGAATCGATTCTGCGCTGCATTATCTCGTCAGTAATGGTCACTGTGCTCGACGATGTATTGAGACTTACCATGTCATAACAATTGGTCGGATATGCAGCTGAAGTCTCACCCATCTGAAGGAAGACAGAGGAAGCAAGATCCACTCCGTTATATGGGACATAGAACGGATGCCCCTTTTCTTCTGAATGACATGCGAGAACAATGGAATGGTCCGCAGCATCACCCTCCAGAGAGTGAAGGGCAGAGGTCATCCTCGGGCAGTTGACGCACCATGTACCTGTAAGCTTGAAAACAGTCACATTCTTATGGAACACCTCATACTTGGCACGGTTCACTACATTGATCTTCACACTATTGCTTGTCTCGACACCATTATATATTCCCACAAACTCGAACTCACCGTCTGCAATAGAGGTAAATCCCGTAGAATAACGTGCGAGTCTTGATTCATCAGCTACATTCTTGAAGAATATCGAACCCATATTGGCTTCCGTAGTCACTACATTGCCCTCATGGTCCTTGATGGTAAATGTTGCAATATCCCTTCCATCAGCTTCGATCTGAGTCTTGTCAACAGACAGGGTGAATGTTCCCGGTTCTCCGTGTTTTTCACATGCGGCAAAAACTGAAACCGCAAGAAGAATTATTGAGATTATCCTTTTCATCAGACCTGATTCTTAGAATGAAGTTGTGATTGTGAAGCTTGCTCCTGTGTATGCTGGGATGGTACGACATACTCCACCTGAACAGATGAATCCGGCCTTGTAACGGCCATATCCGAGAGCTACTCTAGTACGTGACTTGGTGTAGCTTACACCGGCATTGTAATAATGTACTCCTGTGCTGCCATGGTTATACATATCGCTTCCGTATACGCTCCAATGTGGAGCAAAGTTGACTTCGAGAAGGGCTGCCATCCAATCCTTCTTATCCTGTCTTGTCTGAAGATACTGGAGTTCCAGCTTTGTAGACAATGTCGGAGTCCACTTGTAGAGCAGGTCTGCAACGATGATGTTCTGGGTCATATACTCCGGCGTCGCTCCATACGAATCGTTGTACTGCTGGAGAGAGTACAGGAGGATGGTCTTGAACTTCTTTGTCCACTGCCTCTCAACATCAAAACAGAAGTCTCTGAAAAGAAGATTTCCAGGGTTGAATGTTCCCTCCTTTGCGATAGCGTAGTATGTAGAGAAGTTAGCATGTACCCTCATTCCTCTCTTTCCTCCGATCTTGGTACCGCGACGGAAATTGTAGAATGCGTCGATCTGACCTCCCATCTCACCGCTGTTGATGAAATTCTGCTGCAGCAGACCTGTCTGAGGGCTGTATGGGTGGAAGTTTGTAAGCATGTAGGTGTACTGGGTAGACATTGCAGGAACATAGTTCATCATGTTTGATGTAGACACGTTTCCTGAAATGATCTGCGACTTCATCCACTCAAGTCTACGGCCAGTCACAGTAAGACCGAGTCCACGGCCGTTGTATCCGAACTCAAGAAGCTGGGCATTGCCTCTCTTCTTGAGATACCACTCATCCGAATTGACATCAGGGTTCTGGTAGTACTTCATACCGGCACCGACATATTCTGCCTTTGCAAAGAAACCGTTGCTTTCAAAATTGGCTCTTGCTGAATATCCTGTCGAATTAGGCTTGCCACCCTCGTCGATGAGGTCTGCTGAAATCGGCTCATATCTGCTGAGAACAGAACCTTCGACAGAAAGGTAGATGCTGTTCAGGTCAAGAAGGTTGGAAACGACAAGACTGAGATCCGCACCTCTTACCTGAGTCTCAAGATTGGTCGGAGTCTTCTCCTTGTTCACATTGTTTGTAAAAACCCCCATTCCGAAACGCGGAAGTCCCCAGAATGCCTTGAAGGCAAGAACATCCTCGTAGTTATAAGTAACCCTTGCACCAGTAACCGCATTATTAAGTCCCAAAGACCTTTCCTCCCAGCTTCTGAAAAGAAGACCGCTTCCGAACTGGTCATAGAACGTACCGGCTGTAACGGAAAAATCCTCATCAGCCCATGTTGCATAAAGATTGCTGAGATTGATACCTGAAAGTTCTGAAGGATAACCGACGGCTGCAGGAAGATAACCCTCTATCTGCATTCCGGCTGTGAACTTTCCGTTGTAGTAATCAAGCTTGAGATAATTATTTGAACCGAAACGGTCATCACCAGCTACTGCTCCCGAAGCCTGGTCGGTCACATAAGTATAGTCATTGCTCTCAAGACTACCGGTGATATATGCACCCTCCTGAGCAGAAAGAGAAAAAGATGCTGCCGAAAATACGGCAGCAAGTAAAAGTTTTTTCATATAATCCAAGTTAATTTACTTTGAACACGCCTTGATAGCCTTCAGAAGTTCGAGCTCGCTACCTGGAGCATATGAAGTATGCGAGTATACGATCTTACCCTTACCGTCAACGACGAATACGTGTGGAACAACTGAAACATTCATTGCTCTCATGAAATCCTTGTTCTTGTCGAAAAGCAGGATGAAGTCCTCGGACCATCCACGTCCTTCCGCAAATGACTTTGCCTTTGCAAGCATTCTGCTGTCATCAGTTGCAACTGCCACCACACGGAAATCAGCCTCCTCTGTCCAGTCAGGCATGGCATCATATACCGCATCAAGCTCCATTATACAAGGCTTGCATGTAGTCGACCAGAAAGAAATGATCATAGGAGTTCCTTCATCAAGAAGTGTCTTTGTGTCGAAAGTTTCACCTTTGGCTGTCTCTACCTTTACAGAAGGAACCTGTGCGGCTGCAATAAAAGAAATGAGGGCTGCAGCAAGAGATAAAAGAATCTTTTTCATATATGAATTCGGTTATTTACAATATAAAATGCCCCTACCCAGAAGGGCGAATAATGTGGCAAAAGTAATGATAATTATCTTTTTATGAAAATTTTTCTTACGAATTGAGCAAATTATACAGAGTTGCAGTCTGTCTTGCCTCTCTGACATCATGCACACGGAGTATATGAGCCCCAGCCATCAGTGCCGCCATATGCACCGCCTGCGTAGCGGAAAGTGCATCATCCTGAGTAATTCCCAGAGGCTTGTATATCATGCTCTTTCTTGATACTCCGACCAGAATCCTATGCTCTTCGAAGGTATTTCCTATAAGTCCCAGATGGCTCAAGACCTCATAATTCTGTTCAATGGTCTTGGCAAAGCCAAACCCGGGATCAAGAATCCAGTTCATGACACCATATTCTTCCGCCTTTACTGCAAAATCCTTGAAATATGGAATAACATCACGGTCCGGACATTTATGCATGGCCACATATTCAAGTCCGAGATGTCCGACGAGAGAAAGCATATCCGGATCATCATCCCCGGCGGAAATGTCATTGACAATGAAATCACCTATGGTATCATACGTCCTCGAGACCACTGACGACCAATATGTATCGACGGAAATGCGCAGATCGGGAAAAGCCTCGCGTAAGGCAGGGAGGACCGGGGCTAGCCTCCTCCATTCCTCATCGGCACCGACAGGAACGGAACCAGGGCGCGAGGAGCATGCACCTACATCCACGATATCCACCCCTTCCTCGACCATACGGGAAACGCGGCGTAGAACGGCTTCGGTATCGGAACATCTGCTTTCGGCGAAGTAGGAATCGTCTGTAACATTGACGATTCCCATGATATCTATCTGTCTATTCGTTTTCATACGACAAAATTACTATATTTGTAAGATTAATCAAACACAACAGAATCATGCTGGTAGTACTGGAAGGATTGGACGGCGCAGGTAAGTCCACACAGGTAAAGAGATTGAGGGCATACCTCGAAAGCATTTTCGGAAGCCTTGAATACATACATTTCCCAAGATATGATGCTCCTGTATATGGAGAACTGATAAGCCGTTTCCTCCGCGGAGACTTCGGCTCGAACGAAGCTGTACATCCCCAGCTGGTAGCTCTGCTCTTTGCCGAGGACAGACATGGCGCAGCTCCAGGAATGAAGAAGGTGCTAGCATCTGGAGGAACAGTACTTCTCGACCGCTATGTCTATTCGAACATCGCATATCAGTGCGCCAAACTCAAGAACAGTGAAGAGGCCGCTGACCTCAGGGAATGGATATTCAACACAGAATACGGAGACTTCGACCTTCCTAAACCAGACCTGAACATCTTCCTGGATGTTCCCATCGGATTCGTGGAATCAAAGCTCAAGAGTCAGAGAGGCGGAGCTGACAGGGATTATCTTGAAGGCGCTCAGGACATCCATGAAGCTGACATCGAATTCCAGAAGAAGGTCAGGAGCATATATCAGAGGCAGTGTGAGATCGACCCTAAGTTCATCCGCATCGACTGCTCGGATGAAAACGGTGAGATGCTGCCTCCGGGTGCAATCTTTGAAAAGGTCAAGGAAGTTGTTGACTCTGCAATTCTCTAGAACATGAATTATCTTCTGCTGCGTCTCAAGCGTTTCTGTGGTTTCATCACAGGTTTCGTCTTCTTCATAGGAGGCATCCTCAAGCTCATGGACCCTGTCGGTGCAGGGCTTGTCATGGGAGAATATCTGGATTTCATGCACCTGAAGTTCATGGGTTTTGCAGCCAAGCCCCTCGGTCTGGCCTTCGCCTTGGCTGAGGCTGTCATCGGAACTGCCCTCATCACAGGTGTCTGGAGAAAGACCACTGCCATTGCAGCGATGGCATTCCAGGCTTTCTTTACCTTGCTCACCCTGGCGCTTGTGATATTCAATCCCGAGATGGACTGCGGATGCTTCGGCGAGGCCATCCACCTCACCCATATGGAGACTTTCCTGAAGAACATAGTGCTCTGTCTGCTGCTTACGGCTTATTATTTCCCTTCACGAATGCTGGGAATCACATTGAAAAAGAAGTTCGTATCTTTCGGTATCGTGACTGCGTCAATGGTTGCATTTACCATATATTCATGGATGTACATTCCAATAGTAGACTTCACAGACTATAAACCTGCTGCCGCACTTAAGGCAGGACATGCTTTCATCGAGGCGGAAGAAACCGAATACGAGGCAGTATTTGTCTATGAAAAGGACGGAAAGGAAGAGGTCTTCGATCTGGAGCATCTTCCGGATTCAACATGGAACTTCGTAAGGACCGAAACTAAGGCGGCAGAAACTTCAGAAGAAGGTAAGTTAATTGACCTGTCGTTCTACGACGAGGACGGTGAATACCATGACCATCTCGCCTCCGCTGATAAGGTAATGGTAATTTCAGTCTATGATCCATCCATGAAGAATGAAAAGTGGGAAAAGATAAATGGCTTCGTCCGCAATGCGGAAGAAGCTGGATTCCGTACACTCATCCTTGTTTCAGGCGATATACCAGAAGTAATGGCAGGACAGGACAACATCTATCACGCAGATTACAAGACTCTCCTATCACTTAACCGTTCGAATGGAGGAGTCACATATTTCAGCATGGGCTATCTTGTACGCAAATGGGCGGAAAGAGCCCTCCCTTCTCCTGAAGAGCTTGAAGAAATCTACGGTGATGATGAGACAGAAACCATCATCTATCATGACACAAAAGGAAGCCTCGGTTTCCAAGGCTTCCTTTTGTACGTGTTTGCAGTGATGTTGCTGCTATGATTTATTCTGCATATTCAAACTGCTTGATGCCATCAATAGGAGCTGTGATCACGTTGTTCACGTAATAGCTTCTTCCTGCAGCATCAGGAACGGACACGAAGATGCAGAGCTTGAGGTTCTCTACCTTCCAGTTGTCCTTCAAGGTCCATGTGAACATCTTTTCCGCAGTCTTTCCTTCGTCGATCACGCCGAGCTTCACACCGGTATACATAGCACCCTGCTTTGAATCCGCAATACGGATACAATCATCGTACTCGTGATACCAGCTGTTCTCCTCACCTGCAGGGGCACCTTTCTGCTGTCCCTGGATATTATCCTCGAGAAGCCATGCTCCTACACGATACTGACCTGTCTCGGCTGCCTTTACACAAACCTTGAGAGTAATGGCGCCGTCTGCATATTTTGAATTCACAGCAATACCTGCCTTGGCCTCTTCCGCCTCATATCTTTCGCTTACAATTGAAACAAGGTTATCATATGATACATTGCTTGTCAAGGTTGCCCAGTCAACGATTACCGAAGGATATGAATCTACCGCGTAGAAGCTTCCCGCGAAATATGCAGGGTCGTTGGAAGTAAATGTATGAGCCTCTGCCTTGATGGTATTGGCTGCAAGTTCATGCTCATCAAAGAACTTATGAAGAGCAGCTGTTGCGTTAGGGCAATACTGGCACTCCTGTCCTGTAAACTTCGTAATGAGGACCCTTCTGACAAAAGATGTGCTTTCAGGGTTCGGATCCGCAGGGGTCTCAGGAACATCTGTCAATACCGAGGTCACAGATACTACATTGGAATTGAATGTCTTATAGTTAGCCCAGAAGGTGTACTCTCCAGCCTCTGCAGTTGTAAACTTGAATGACGGTCCAAGATCGACTACATCATTGTTGCCATCAAAGATTGTCACGCCCTCAGTAAGCTCCTTGCCGTTGAAGGTAACCTTAAGGGTAGCTGCATCTTCGCCGTTTGCACGGATGATGAGCTTGTCCACCTCAAGAATAAGTTCGCTGTCTTCCGGAATCTCCGGTCCTACCGGTGGATCGTCGTCATTGATCGGTTTCTCTCCGCAGGAAGCGAAGAGCATCACTGCTGCCGAGAGCAGTGATGCATATCTGAAAATCTTCTTCATATTACTTTCTGTAATTACGGATTGACTCTTCAAACATCTCCTGTGTAAGGACATACATTTCCTTCTTTTCGAATGAAGGGACCTCGATGTTCTTGATAGGAGTCATTGACTTCACAACAACTGGGGCAGCCGCTTCACCAGAGATGTTGATCTGCTCTACATAGTTGCTACGGGCTGATCTGGCAGCAGTCTTTGCCTTGGTTTCATTCCATCCTCTTGTGAGTGTGATTTCAGAAACGATAGGTCTGATAAGCTGTGCATCAAGTTCACCCCAACCTCCGATTGCATTAGGATAGTGAGCATATGTCTGAGCACCCTCCTCGTCTGTAACAGTTGCCTGAACAGGCTTGATGATGATCTTGTCATTGTTTACAACAGTCACAGGGAACTCTGCAGGCATGATGACATCTCCAGCTGCATTTACAACCTCAGACTTGTAACCGTGGTTAGTCTCTTTATTGTATGCCGACATGAAGAATGGCGAGCTCTGCCAGTTGGTCATAGGAGGCGTCTCCCACATATCGAACGGTACGAATACACTTCCGTCCTTACCGATCTCGATATACCACTTAGGACCGAAATCATAGAAGACCTGAGCATTGTCGATCGAGCTGTACTCGTTCCAAGTAAAGAGATCGAACGGAGTCTTTGTCTCAAGACGACCTGGCTTTACAAAATCATAATCATCCCATCCTATGCAGAGAAGTCTGTTACGGTATGTAAGTCTGTACTTGTTGAACACTTCAGCCTCACGCTTGAAGTCATCATAAAGTCCGTCAAGAGCCTCCTTTGAATATCCGAATCCGGCATAAAGATCATATACGTCCTGAGTAAGAGCAGGAATTTCAATTGTATTTCTGATCTCTACCTTGAATGAAATATTCTGCTTGTACTCCTGGAGCTCGTTATTTATGTCATACTCCCTTATGATCACATCAGCCTTTGCAGTCCATACTCCAGGGAGAGTAGTGAAGAGCTTGTTGTCGATCTGAGGTACAAGGGCAAGAAGCTTGGTATCACAGTCAGCGACAGAAACACATGGCTTTCCTTTCTTCTCCGGAGAATAAAGATCATTTGCAGTCTCCTCGTCGTTGTATCCGAGAACTGCCATACGTACTGTCTGACCATCAGTCGAGTTGATCTGGATCTCAAGTCCCTCGTCAGAGTTGATCTTCTTAAGTTCATCCTCTCCGAAAGGATTCTGACACAGATCCTTATAATCTGTTCCTGAGTTTGCCTCAAGCATGAACTCCCTCTTGTAGTCGGCAGCATAGTAAGCTCTCACAACGTCCTTGTTAGGAGCCTTGATATTGAACTTCGCAAAATACTCGTTCTCACCGTTCTCCACAGCAGTAACCTGAATCACCGGTGCCTCCTTGCTCTTGGCAACAGTCTCGAATGTCTCATGGATGAACTTCTGCTTCGAACCGTTCTCGTCACCTGTTACTGTGACAAGGATATGGTAGAGATTCTCCTCCTCGAGAGGAACACCATTGAAGTCACGTGCGTTTACCTGAGCATTTCCCTGAAGAGTAGGGAAATAGAGCTGGCGCATACCATAGTATGAGCATACGAGCCACTGCATCCACTCCTCGTGACCGAGAAGAAGGTCGTTTACAAGAGTCTGATACATCGCATCGCTGCAGATCACATAAGAATAGCAGTATGTATTCTCATCAGTAATGAAGCTTACCTGAGCGTCAATCGCAGATACCTCATCCACAACCACCTCGAACTCTGTTTCGAGCAGCTCTGGCTGCTTTGTCTCGAAATAAAGCACCTGGATTGTTCCGTTCTCACCGAAAGAGTTAGCCTCCCAGAACTTCTCCTCACCAGTCACCAATGTACCTGCCGCAGGATCGAAGATCATGTTTGACTTCTTAGGAGAATCGCCGTTCTCAGCTACCCATGCCGCCTGATCCCAAAGAGGTACATAATATCCCCAGTCCTTTGACTCCTCGCCGTACGACCAGCCCCAGCCTGTCTCGTCAAGGTGTCCGTATCTGTACTGACCGGCAATGAAGAGGTATGGTTCGCCTGGTGCTATAGGTGTATGAAGCATCACTTCCTCTCCTGATTCAGGATCGATGTAGTATGATCCGTCAGGATTCTGTCTGTTCTGGTTCCATGGGTGAATATGTACGGTGGTATCCTTCTGTGTCTCCTGCCAACCCATACATCCGTGACCGTTCTCCATAAGGCTGACAGCCCATGTACGGCCCATCTCATACTTTGACATGAGTACATCAAGAAGAGAACCGAAATTATAGCGGATTCCATACTTCTTAGGATCCTTCTTGACCTCCTCAGGAACTGTGATACGCACCTTATAGCCCTGATACTCAGTATCCACAAGGGTAAGCATCTTGTCGAATGTATAATCCTTTGTAGTGAAGTTAACTGACACTACATCGTCATAGAAGTTTTCACTGTCCACCTTAGCGGCAAAATACACCCAATATGGAGTATTTGCATCGAGGTCGTTGAGAGTAACTGTAACTGCAGTTGTATCCACACTCACACCCTTAGCAAATACAACAGCCTTGTTTGAGTAGTCTCCTTCCTCAGTAGCAACTACGTATGCCACCTCTTCAAGAGCTACGATGTTGATTCCAAGTTCGGCAGAAGTCTCGGTAACTGAATTCACCGCAACTTCCAGAAGAGGAGTATTTCCATCCAGGGGGTCCGGACCCAAAACCGGCTCCTTACAGCTGTTGACCGTCAAGGCAGTCAAGCCTGCCGACAACAGCAAAAACATCTTAAGAATTGATTTTTTCATTTAAAAGTATTTATAGTTTAATGATTTACCTTACTATATATTTTCGGGCGCAAAGATATATTTTTTTTTTATCTTTGCGGGGTATTTAACAAAAAATCGAAATGGACAATCATGCACTTCTGGCGGTTTCGCCTATCGACGGACGCTATTCGCGTCAGACTGAACCACTTAGAGAATATTTCAGCGAATACGCGCTTATCAAATACCGTGTTCGCATAG